>ULSO01066159.1_pt1 | contig 10462 bp, 10 predicted proteins | sample 1956701 | NCBI WGS metagenome assembly ULSO01 (sample SAMEA4835708, study PRJEB28245) | human gut metagenome | biome: gut microbiome; material: fecal sample | place: Denmark | collected 2008 | reverse complement strand
TAAGATTACTCAAAGCAACAATTTTCTTAAATTGAGCGAATATTATTAAAAACACTACTAGTTTTTTAATCATTATGTAAGTGTTGTGTATTTTGATTAGGTTTGATTTATTTAGTTGTTTGATATGATATAGTAGAGTGGAATGGAGAGGTGAATATGAAGAAAATATTAATTTTATTAGTGACAATGATGTTATGTGCCTGCTCACCTGCAGAACCTATGTCGCTCAAAGACAGCTATGGACAGTACAAACAAGAGAAAATCGTATATGCGAATAAGAAGGATTACATAAAGAAGAAGGACGCTTATAATGCGTATCTTGTTTATGAAATCAATAAAGATGCATGTACATTTGAAAGTGATTTAAAGTATCAGAATATCCAGTATAAGAAGGTTGAACTATCAAAAGATGAGAAAGAAAAAGTTCCTGAAGCACTCATCAAATACAACCTTTATGAAGGTGAAAAACAGTTAGGTATTGCAGTTTACTTAGGTGAAGAAACTGTTTATATTTCTAGCTATGATCAATATGATGGCAGTCCTGTATATATTGCGAAAATGAAAAAAATCACAAATAAGAGTTAAAATTTACGAAAAACAGAAAATAAATAATTTTGTTTATATTTAAAGAAAAATTATTGACAAAGTAAAAAAGTGATTGTATTATAGACCCAAGTTAAATAAACAAATCGATGAACGAGAAGAGTATCTTACAATCACCTACAGCGAGATGACATAGAGTGGAAGGTCATCAGGAAGATATAAGAGAAACGCACTCGGGAGAGTCTGTTGGAATTGAGTATAACAGAACGTGAATCTGCGTTAATGAAGAGGTGGTTTGTATGATACAAGCAACTAGAGTGGTACCGCGTTTATATACGTCTCTGGATTAATCCAGAGGCGTTTTTTGTTTATTAAAGGGGTGTTTGATATGAAGGAACGACGATCTAGTTAAGTAGTGGGGCATTAAAATAAAACATCAAACATTTAAAGGAGAAGAAAATTATGGAAAAGAAAACATTTAAGAAAGTTGTATTAGCTTATAGTGGAGGATTAGATACTTCAATTATTATTTCTTGGTTAAAGGAAAATTATGGCTGTGAAGTTATTGCAGTTGCTGCTGATGTGGGACAGGGTGCTGGAGAACTTGATGGTCTTGATGAAAAGGCTGCAAAGACAGGTGCTTCTAAATATATTTGTGTAGATTGTAAACCTGAATTCGTTAAGGATTTCTGTTTTGAAGCAGTTAAAGCTAATGCATTATATGAAGGTAAGTATATGTTAGGTACTTCTCTTGCAAGACCAATTATTGCGAAGAAGTTAGTAGATATCGCTTTAGAAGAAGGTGCAGATGCAATCTGTCATGGATGTACTGGTAAAGGTAATGACCAGGTAAGATTTGAATTAGCTATTAAAGCATTTGCACCAGATATGCCTATTATCGCTCCTTGGAGAGAATGGGATATTAAATCAAGAGAAGAAGAAATCGAATATGCGGAAGCAAGAAAGATTCCTCTAAAGATCAACAGAGAAACAAACTACTCTAAAGATAAGAACTTATGGCATTTATCTCATGAAGGTTTAGATCTTGAAGATCCAGCTAATGAACCTAAGTATGATGAAATCCTAGAAATGGGTGTTTCACCAGAAAAGGCACCAGATGTTCCAACATATATCACTTTAACTTTTGAAAAGGGTGTAGCTGTCGCATTAAATGGTGAAAAACTTGAACCAGTAGAAATGTTAGCTAAGTTAAATGAAATCGGTGGTGCAAACGGTGTTGGTATCGCAGATATGGTTGAAAACAGACTTGTTGGTATGAAATCAAGAGGTGTATATGAAACACCAGGTGGAACTATTTTATATGCAGCACATCAGAACCTAGAAGAAATTACTGTAGATAAAGAAACACAGCATTTCAAACAGCAGGTAAGCTTAAAGCTTGCTGATAATATCTATAACGGTCAGTGGTATACACCTCTTACTGAAGCATTACTTGCATTCGTAGATAAGACTCAGGAAAACGTAAATGGTGATGTTAAACTTAAATTATATAAGGGTAATATCGTAGGTGCTGGTGTAACATCTCCAGATACATTACATGATTTACAGACAGCATCATTTGATGAAGATGATGATTATGATCAGTATGATGCGAAAGGATTCATCACATTATATGGTTTACCAATCAAGGTAAAAGCTAAGTTAGATCAGAAGAAAAAGAAATAGGAGTTTAAGATATGGTATTGTGGAAAGGTAGATTTTCTAAAGAATTAAATCATGAAGTGAATGCATTCAATTCATCTCTTTCATTCGATCATCGTATGTATAAGCAGGACATCAGAGGATCTCTTGCTCATGCAAAGATGTTATGTAAACAGAGTATTATTGAAGAGAAAGATTATGAAGAGATTGTAGAAGGTTTAAATGCAATTTTAAAAGAGATTGAAGAGGGTACACTCCTCTTTGATCCTGAAGCTGAAGATATTCATATGTTTGTGGAAAGTGAACTCACAAAACGTTATCCAGTGGCTGGTAAAAAACTACATACAGGACGTTCTAGAAATGATCAGGTTGCATTAGATCTTCGTTTATATGCACATGATGAAATTCTAGAGATCAAGAAGATGTTAGTGAACCTGATTCATACATTAACAGATTTAGCTGAACATAACCTTGATACAATCATGCCAGGATATACACACTTACAAAGAGCACAGCCTATTACTTTTGCACATCATTTAATGGCTTATGCATCAATGTTCTTAAGAGATATTGATCGTTTAGAAGATGTTGATAAGAGACTTTATGTATCACCTCTAGGAAGTGGTGCACTTGCAACAACAACTTATCCATTAGATAGACCATTTGTGGCAGAAGAATTAGGTATGTATGATATTATGTATAACTCTTTGGATGGTGTGAGTGATCGTGATTATGCGATTGAGTTATCAAGTGCCTTAGCCACAATCATGATGCATTTATCAAGATTCTCAGAAGAAGTGATTCTATGGTGTTCATGGGAATTCAAATTCATTGATCTTGATGATGCCTATGCAACAGGTTCTTCTATTATGCCTCAGAAGAAGAATCCAGATATTGCAGAATTAGTAAGAGGTAAGAGTGCAAGAGTCATTGGTGATGTGAATACATTACTTACAATGATGAAGGGACTCCCTCTTGCTTACAATAAAGACATGCAGGAAGATAAAGAAGCTTTATTTGATGCAATTGATGAAGTTAAGCTTTGTCTTCCAGTCTTTACAGATATGATGGCAACTATTACTGTTCATAAAGATAAGATGAGAGATGCTGCTGCAAGAGGATTTATTAATGCAACTGATTGTGCAGATTATCTCACTAAGAAGGGTATGCCATTTAGAGATGCTTATAAGATTACTGGGGAACTTGTAAGATACTGTATTGAACATGGAGAAACATTAGAAACACTTCCTCTAGATGTTTATACAGGTTATACAGATATGTTTGGTGAAGATGTTTATCAGGCTATTTCATTAGAAACATGTCTTAACAACAGAGCAGTTGTTGGTGGACCTTCTCCTAAAATTGAGATGGAGAATATTCATAGAATAAATCAGAAAGTGAGTGGATATTGTGATTAAAGCAGGTATTATTGGTGCAAGTGGTTATGCAGGATGTGAACTATTAAGAATCTTATTAATGCATCCTAAAGCAGAAGTAACAGCTATTTCTTCACATAGCTATACTGGTAAGAAGATTTATGATCTTTATCCTAACTTCTATCAGGTATGTGATTTAGAGTTTATTGAAGATACAGAAGTCATTGAGAAAGCAGATATTATTTTTGCATCTCTTCCTCATGGCTTATCTGAAAAGTATGCCAAGACATGTGTAGAAAAGGGTAAGAAGTTTATTGATTTAGGGGCTGACTTCAGACTTGATAAAGAAGAAGATTATCAGAAATGGTATGGTTTAGATTATAACCTACCAGAACTTCATAAGAATCAGGTATATGGTTTACCTGAAGTCAATAGAGATAAGATCAAGGATGCTACTATTATTGGAAATCCTGGTTGTTATCCTACAACTATTACATTAGGTCTTTATCCTTTATTAAAGAATAAGCTCAATGTATCACAGAAGATTATTATTGATTCAGCATCAGGTACAACAGGTGCTGGTAAGAACTTAAGTGATGGTATGCATTTCCCAAGATGTAATGAATCATTCCATCCTTATAAAGTAGGTGTACATAGACATACACCAGAAATTGAACAGGAATTAAGTAAGATGAATGAAAAAGATGTACATATCACATTTGTCCCTCATTTACTTCCTGTAGATCGTGGTATTGTTTCTACTATTTATGTTCCTGTAGATAAGTCTTTAGAAGAAATCTATGAAACATATGTGGAAGCATATAAGGATGAACAGTTTGTAAGAGTATTACCTCTTGGACAGGTCGCAGACTTAAAGTTTGTGAAAGCATCTAACTATTGTGATATTTCATTACATATGGATGAACGTGATCATACATTAATTGTAGTGTCTACAATTGATAATATGGTGAAAGGTTCTGCTGGTCAGGCAGTACAGAATATGAATATTATGTATGGACTCGATGAGAATACAGGTTTAAATCTTGTCGCTCCATCATTCTAAGGAGGATGTTATGAAAGATATACTTGGTGGTGTATGTGCACCAATAGGATTTAGCGCAAATGGTATTCATGCAGGAATGAGAAAGAATAAATCTAAGAAGGATTTATCTCTCATTGTGAGTGAGGAGTTATGTACAGCAGCTGCAACATATACACAAAATAAAGTAAAAGGTGCTCCTTTGACAGTTACAAAGCAGCATTTAAAGAATGGTCGTGCAAGAGCAATTATCTGTAACTCAGGTAATGCGAATACATGTAATTCAAATGGTATTGAGCTTGCAAATGAAGTATGTGCTTTAGCTGCAAAGGAATTAGGTTTAAAGGAAGATGATATTATTGTCGCTTCTACTGGTGTTATTGGTCAGCCTATGTCTATTGATCCTTTTAAAGATCATATGAAAGAACTTGTAAAGGGATTAAATGTAGATGGGTCTCATGATGCATGTTATGGAATCATGACAACTGATACACAGCCTAAAGAATATGCAGTAGAGTTTAAATTAGGTAATACAAAATGTCATATTGGGGCTATCGCAAAGGGCTCTGGTATGATTCATCCAAATATGGCAACAATGCTTGCCTTTGTAACAAGTGATGTAGCTATTTCTAAAGAATGTCTAGAAGCAATGGTACATGAAGTTGTAGATGATACATTTAATATGGTCAGTGTTGATGGGGATACATCTACTAATGATATGTTATGTGTATTATCAAATGGTATGGCACAGAATAATAAGATTGTCTTAAAGGACCAGTCTTATAATATTATGAAGGATGCGTTATATCATATTTGTGAACAATTGTCTCGTGGTATTGCGAAAGATGGTGAAGGAGCCACTAAACTTCTTACATGCAATGTCAAGAATGCGAAGACATTACAGGATGCCAAGATTGTCGCAAAGAGTGTCATCACTTCTACTTTATTTAAAGCAGCGATGTTTGGTAGAGATGCGAACTGGGGTCGTATCTTATGCGCTATTGGTTATTCTGATGCTGATCTAGACATCAATAAAGTATCTGTGACATTAGCTTCATCTGCAGGAGATATTCATGTTTGTGAGAAGGGCATGGGTGTTATCTTTGATGAAGACAAAGCATTAAAGGTCTTATCTGAAGATGAAATTGATATTAATATTGATTTAAATGATGGAATATGGGATGCAACAGCGTGGGGCTGTGATCTAACTTATGATTATGTAAAAATTAATGGGGAATATAGAACATAATGGAAGAAAGAGAAATATATCGAGCAAAAATCTTATCTGAAGCTGTTCCTTATTTACAGGAATACAATGGTAAGACAGTAGTAGTAAAATATGGCGGAAATGCGATGATCAACGAAGAATTGATGAACAATGTCATTTCTGATATATGTCTAATGACTTTAGTTGGTATTAATGTGGTATTGGTTCATGGTGGGGGCCCTGAAATCAATAAAGCATTAAAACGTTCTGGTATAGAATCAAAGTTTATTAATGGGTTACGTTATACTGATGAAGAAACAATTGATATCGTACAGGAAGTATTAGCCGGTAAAGTCAATAAGAATCTTGTAAAGCTGATTATGAATGGGGGAGGCCGTGCAGTAGGTCTTTGTGGTATTGATAATAAGTTGTTAGAGGCGAAGAAGATTAAAGATGAATTAGGTTATGTAGGTACTGTCACAAACGTAAACAATGAAATCATTAAGGATGCAATCAAGAGTGGATATATTCCAGTTATTGCATCTATCGCAATGGATGATGAAGGCAATAGCTATAATGTGAATGCAGATTATGCAGCAGCAGCTATTGCGGATAGTCTAGAAGCAGAAAACTTGATTGTAGTTAGTGATATTCCTGGTTTATTAAGAGATCCTCATGATGAAAAGACATTGATTCCAGAGGTATCTATTCAGGATGTAGAAAACTTAAAAGCAGAAGGTATTATTGCAGGAGGTATGATTCCTAAAGTGGATTGTATTACTCATGCATTGAAAGGCAATATGTCAAAAGCAGTCATTATTGATGGTCGTATTCCACATTCTATTCTTATTGAAATATTATCTAAGGATGGTAGTGGTACGCTATTCACAAGATAACAGAGTTACATCTGTTATCTTTTTTTTGCCTCTAAAATAGTATATTATTAAAGATAAGGAAGGGTGAAACGATGAAAAGATTATTATGCTTATTATTATGTAGTATATTGTTTGTGGCATGTGGTACTACAAAAGAGACAAAAAAGAAAGATACTGCAGTAGTAGAGAAACAAAAGAAAAAGAAAGAGGAAGCTAAGAAATTAGAAGAACAAAAGAAAAAGGAAGAAGAAGCTAAGAAACTAGAAGAGCAGAAAAAATTGGAGGAACAGAAGAAATTAGAAGAACAGAAAAAACTAGAGGAACAGAAGAAGTTAGAAGAACAGAAGAAATTAGAGGAACAGAAGAAAGTAGCTGAAGAAGCTAAAAGACAGGAAGAAGTAAAAAGACAACAGGCACCTGTTGCGATAAATAATAATGTGGTAGCTATTGATGCAGGACATCAGGCGAGAGGTAATTCACAATTGGAACCTATTGGTCCTGGTGCTTCAACACAAAAGGCTAAGGTCGCAGGAGGAGCAACAGGAACTGCCACACGTATTCCTGAATATCAGACAACTCTTAATGTGAGTTTGAAACTAAGAGATGTATTACAGTCTAGAGGGTATAAGGTTGTTATGATTCGTACAACCAATGATGTAAATATTTCTAATAGAGAAAGAGCTGAAATGGCTAATAATGCAGGTGCTGGTGCTTTTATTAGATTACATTGTGATGGTATTGGTAATAGCGGTGTGACTGGTGCAAGTGTACAGGAACCAGCTAATGGAAATCCTTATATGAGTGCAGGTAATGTGTCTGCTTCACAATCTTTAGGAAGAACAGTACTGAATCATTATTGTAGTACAACAGGTATTAGAAATAGAGGAATGGCTGCACGTAATGACTTAAGTGGAATCAACTGGTGTAAGACACCTGTATGCTTACTTGAGATGGGATTCATTTCTAATGGTGATGAAGATAGAAAGTTAAATAACAGTGATTTCCAGCAGAAAATTGCGGAAGGTATTGCGAATGGTATTGACGCGTATTTTGGTCGATAATAATTGCATTTATGCCTATTAACTGTTTATAATGTTTCTTGATAAGGTTATCCTTAGAGGATAACCTTGAATTTTAGAGTATATTCCTATGTATTTAGTAGGAACTAGAGGTGAAACAATGGATAACATAAAAGCGATAGAACGTAGTATTATTACAAACTTTAGAAAACCTTTATGGCGTAGATTTATTAAGGGTATTCAGGATTATGAACTCATAGAACCTGGTGATAAGATTGCGGTATGTATTTCAGGTGGGAAGGATTCAATGCTTCTTGCGAAGCTATTACAGGAATTACAGAGACATGGTAAGTTTCATTTTGATTTAGAATTCATCTGTATGGATCCAGGCTATAATCCTGCCAATAGAAAATTGATTGAAGAGAATGCGGAAAAGCTAGGTATTCCTATTCAGTTCTATGAGTCAGATATATTCAATGTCGTACATGGGATAGAAAAGAATCCATGTTATTTATGTGCAAGAATGCGTAGAGGGTTCTTATATCATAGAGCACAGGAATTAGGATGTAATAAGATTGCGTTAGGACATCATTATTCTGATGTCATAGAAACAATATTAATGGGTATGATGTATGGGGCTCAGGTCCAGACTATGATGCCTAAACTTCATAGTAAGAACTTTAAAGGTATGGAATTAATTCGTCCTATGTATTTGATTCATGAAGAAGATATTATTGCCTGGGCTGAGAAGTTTAATTTAAAGTTCTTACAGTGTGCATGTCGTTTTACAGAAGAGTCTGAAGCACGTGGAGAAATTGAACATACATCTAAACGTGCAGAAACAAAGAATCTGATTAAAGAATTAAGAAAGATTAATCCTAAGGTAGAACAGAATATCTTTAAGAGTGTAGAGAATGTCAATCTTAAAACAATTATTGCCTATACTGACTGGGATGAATCAAAGAAGAGTTTCTTAGATTTCTATAAGGAGCAGGAATAATGGATGATCAGTTTACAAGATTAAGATGGGTAGCAGGTAATGAGTCTATTGATATCATGAAGACTAAACATGTTGCAGTGTTTGGCTGTGGTGGTGTTGGAGGCTATGTCATTGAAGGATTGGTTCGTTCTGGTATAGGAACAATTGATGTATTTGATCATGATACAGTGGATATCACAAATCTCAATAGACAGATCATTGCCTTACATTCTACAGTAGGTAAGAAGAAAGTAGATATTATTAAAGAACGTATGTTAGATATTAATCCAAATTTAAATATAAATACGTTTGATACATTTTATTTACCAGAGAATGCTGATACAATAGATTTATCTCAATATGATTATGTAATTGATGCAATTGATACAGTAACTGCAAAGATAGAATTGATTAAGAGATGTACAGAATTGAATGTACCTATTATCTCTTCTATGGGTACAGGAAATAAGCTTGATCCTTCTCACTTACAGATTACTGATATCTATAAGACAAAGATTGATCCTCTTGCGAAAGTAATGAGAAGAGAATTAAAAGCAAGAAGAATTAAGAAGTGTTTAGTTGCTTATTCAGATGAGATTCCTGCAAAGACAGGACAGAGAACACCAGGTAGTAGTGTATTTGTGCCAGCAAGTGCAGGATTAATGATTGCAGGATATGTGTTTCAATCATTGATAGGAGGATAATAGTATGGCTAAAGTTGCAGTTTTAATGGCAGATGGTTTTGAAGAAGTAGAAGCCTTAGGTGTAGTAGATATCTTAAGACGTGCAGAAGTGGATGTAGACACTGTTTCTATTAAAGAGGAGCAGGTTGTCATTTCTTCTAGAAACATTCCTGTACGTGCCGATAAGACACTTACAGACATGGATTATTATGATATGATTGTGATTCCTGGAGGAGCAGGTGCATGGACCTTAAGAGATGATGATCGTATTATTTCACTCATTAAGAAATATGATCATGAAGAAAGATATATTGCCGCTATATGTGCAGGACCTATGGCTTTAGGTAAAGCAGATGTAATCACTAATAAGAAAGTCACTTCTTATCCAGGAGAAGAAATTGAAAGCTATTTAAAAGCAGGTAAATATGTTGAAGAAGAAGTGGTTGTAGATGGTCATATTATTACAAGTAGAGGACCAGCCACAGCATTTGCGTTTGCCTATAAGCTTTTAGATGTATTAGGTATTGATTCATCAAGCCTTAAGCATGGAATGTTATATGATTTATACAGATAGCCTTTGTGCTATTTTTTTTTATTTAGAAAAAAAAACGATCCCGAAGGATCGTAGTATTTAATATGGTGACCGGTACGGGATTCGAACCCGTGAATGCATGCGTGAAAGGCATGTGAGTTAACCGTTTCTCCAACCGGCCAGCGGAATTGAGTATATCATAGGAGAAACGAATACGTCAATAGTTATTTTAATATTTTGATAATGAAAATGCTGAAATTTTTTTGTCTTTAAAAGTAAATTTAATTTGTATATTCTTCTCTTTATATTTATAGGTTATTGTACCTTTTCCATTATTATAATGGTTAGAAGTAGGAGAAGAATAAGTATGCTTTACTGTAGAATAATCAGTTCCAACAGTAATATTATTCTTAAGTTTATACTTTTTAGTAAAGAGAGTGATTGTTTGGATTTTTCCATCCTCTTCTGAATATTGAATATTAGAATCAAATAAAGCATCTGACATCTTTGATGCACTCACACCAGGATAGACCTCTTTATTCTTATA
>ULSO01057128.1_pt1 | contig 10496 bp, 12 predicted proteins | sample 1956701 | NCBI WGS metagenome assembly ULSO01 (sample SAMEA4835708, study PRJEB28245) | human gut metagenome | biome: gut microbiome; material: fecal sample | place: Denmark | collected 2008 | reverse complement strand
ACGGAGAAGCCACTGCGTGCACAATATAAAGCAGCAGTATAACCCCCTGGTCCGCCGCCGATGACTGCAATATCGTAGGAGCTGTTCATTTCAACACCTCACATTACGATGCCGCCATCAACATGGATGATGGTTCCACTGGTAAAGGATGATTCGTCGGAAGCCAGGTAAAGATAAGCACCGGCTAATTCATGGGGATCAGCCATTCTTCCTAAAGGAGTAGCGGCTTCCAATACGGACAGCATTTGCTCAGTGACGGATTGCGCTACCATATCAGTGCCAACAACACCAGGCGCTACGGCATTAACACGTATGTTATAGGGTCCAAGCTCTTTAGCACAGGATTTAGTTAATCCATTGATTCCGAATTTGGAAGAGGAGTATGCAGTCTGCATTTTGCCGCCATACGTTCCCACCATCGAACTAGTGTTAATAATGCTACCACTGTTTTGATCTCTCATGATCGGGGCCACTTCACGAATGCACTTGAAGGCCCCTGCAAGATTGATTCTAATGACTGAGTCGAAATCTTCATCAGTCATTTCAAAAATCTGTTTGGCAGAAGTGACTCCTGCATTATTGACTAAAATATCGACACGATGCCATTTGTCCATGACTGTAGCAACCATGTTTTTGATATCTTGTGTAACTGAAACGTTAACCCCGATGGGAAGAATATCTGCCTCGGGGTAGGTTATCAATAATTGTTCTGTTGCTTTTTGAGCAGATTTTAAGCTACTACCACACACAGCAACTTTTGCACCTTCTTGAACAAAAGCGGCTGCAACGGAATAACCGATCCCGCGGGAAGCCCCAGTGATGATTGCTACTTTGTCTTGTAATCTCATAAAATCGTCTCCCTTTAGAGAGCGCCATATTTTGTTAGCCAATCGATGATTGCCATTTCCGACGGCGGGCTGATGACAATATCACTAACTTCACCGTTTTGAAATAAGAATACTGCAGGAATGGCATCAATGTCGTATTTTTGAGTAAGTTCTTTGTTGTCATCTACATTAACTTTGACAACTTTGATCTTTTCACCAAATCGCTGTTCAATCCTGTCAATTACTGGAGAAAGTCTTTTACAGAAACCACACCACGGAGCCCAAAAATCCACCATAACTGGCTGTGATGCCTGTAAAACTTCCTTAGAAAATTGCTCTTCACTTTCGATTGAGATGATTGCCATACATATCACAATTTAATTTATATAATGTGTTTGAAACACCACCATAGTTTTCACTAACACCTAGATTGTGATAGAGATCAATCAGAGGTAGGCCAGATTGATTGAGGTCCAAGTCAAAGAAGTGTGTTAATTTACTATGGAACGAGTGATGATGATTGGCATTGAATTTTAAATTTATGCCTTATCTCGCGTGATTGTCTAATTCAAGTTCGATCTAAAATGCGCTGATAGTGGAAGCTGGCCATCAAAGATTACCTTGCTGCACATAATTTGAAGAGGCTGATCGGTGATGAGTATCATCCATCAATGAGTGGAAAATTCAGGATCACTGCATCAGAACAAAAGCAAAGACTACGGAACCCACCATAATTGCGACAATGAAGAGGGCAACGGCAGCTTGCATCTTCTCTGCAGAACTTCTTCGTGTTTTAGACATGTTCATCCTCTGTTCTTATAATACTTTACCTATATGTAAGTTACAATTTATTAGGGATTATTTAGGATCTGCTCAACAGCTTTGACGAAAGTCATCTCGGAATTGATTCTAATTGTTCTACAGCCTAAAGTTTTACCGGCATCGATATCAGCATCGCTATCGCCAATAACCCAAGACTCGCGGAGATTGATGTTATGCTCACGAACCGCTTGCATATACATACCAGTCTGAGGTTTTCTACAGGAACATTTGTCTTCTGGAGTATGGGGGCAGAAGTGGATTGAGTTAAAGAAAGCTCCATCTTTGGAAAGTTCAGTGTTCATCTTGTGATGAATTGCTGCTAAAACAGATTCAGTAAAATATCCCCGGCCAATTCCTGATTGGTTAGTAACTAAAACTGTTATATAACTAGCATCATTTAATTTTTTTAATGCTTCTCCTACTCCAGGATATAAGTTAAAATCCCGTGGATCGGCACAATAAGGAACATCAGGCGCGATAGTATTATCTCGATCGATAAATACTGCCTTCTGGCCAAACACACCTTTTTCAACTAAGCCACAGATGATATGGCCAGCACACAGATAGGCTTCCTGTATACGGGGCGTATGCGTAGACGGAATAACTAAAGGATAGTCAACAAGATCTTTGATTATCCCTCCAGAACCTGTGAAAGAAACAGTTACTCCCTTAGTTTTGGCAAATTCTAGTGCTAAGACAACATTTTTGGAATTGCCGCTAGTGCTGATGCCTACTGCAACATCACCCTCTTTCATACAGGCCTCTAACTGCCGGACAAAAACACGGTCATATCCATAATCATTGCCAATCCCTGTAATCGAAGAAAGAGATGAAAGAGCGATTCCATCCATTGCGGGTCTTTCCATTAAATAGCGGCCAGAAAACTCAGCAGCAATGTGAACGGCATCTGAGGCACTACCGCCGTTGCCGAAAAAGATTACCTTGTTGCCCTTTTTTATGGCAGCAATCATTGCCGCAGAAATAGCTTCAATCTGTTGTGGATTAATTGCAGAAATTACTGATGAACTCTCCCGCAACTCATCTTCAATCAGATAAGTCATTGTGTAAACCTCCAGGTCTGAAGCCCATGTTTTTCAAAGTTATATTCAACAACATTAGCACCAAGTGTTGTCAATTCCCGAGCTACATCACGTTTTTTATCATAATCACAAATAAAAAACATGAAACCTCCACCACCAGCTCCCGAGATTTTGCCACCTACTGCTCCACTAGCTAAAGCTCTGTCGTAAATCTTATCAATATATTCATTGGAGATGTTACTGGTGTAATTCTTTTTGTACATCCATGCCTCATTAAGTAACTCCCCCATCTGTCGGATTTCACCTTTGAGTAAGGAGTTTTTCATTTCCTCGGCAAGACGTTTAGCATTGTCTAAAGCTTCCGCGGTTTTGGAGTTACCGTTGATATAACCTTCAGTCTGCGATTTTATGATATTTCCAGAATCTCGTGTTTTACCAGTATTTGCCAGTAACATCACATAATTAAGTTCATTGAGAATGTCAGTTTTTACTCTCAAAGGCGTTACCAGTGTCCGGCTGCTGTTAAACTCCATGAAATTAAACCCGCCAAAGACGGCAGCATATTGATCCTGTTTGCCGCCAGAAAGTTTTAATTCTTTCCTTTCTAACACATAAGCGAGATTGGCAATTTCGTATTGATTGAGAGATTCGTTCAACCATTCAGAAACGGCACCGATGATCGAGACAATCACTGCCGAAGAAGAGCCTAGGCCCGAGCCTGGCGGTGCACTGCAATGAAGAAACATATCAAAGCCCTCGGTGATGTTAAAATGATTGACTACAGCTTTGATAAGATCGAGATTTCCATCATAAGTTAAGGTCTCACCAGTTTTCCATTTTTGGATTGTTTCGTAATCTAGAGAACGAATTGTCGCTTGATTGTCACTCCTAGGAGAAATTGTACAATATGCAAAATGATCGATGGTAGAATTTAAAACAGCACCTCCGCGTTCATCACAATAAGGAGATACGTCGGTTCCACCTCCAGCAAAACTTATTCTAAGTGGTGCTTTGCATCTAATAAGTCTTTTACTGTTTTGCATATTAACCTGCATTAGCCTATTCCATATTTAAAGAGCGCTTTGTTAAGAAAAAAGCAATATTATTTGTATAGGTCAGGCGATGATGAGCGCTAAATGAAGACCTTATACATTCATGCAGATTATCTCGAATTTAACGTCAAAAAAGCTACACCGGTAGCTGAAGATATTACTGATGAGGAGAAACAAGGACGTTTCGAAGAGGTTTTAGTAGCATTTATCAGTGTTGAAAAAAGAGATGAAGACAATCCCGAAGGAGTTGCTAAGGCAGCTGCTAAAGACATTAAAGAAACTGCCGAAAAAGTAGGCGCAGAAAGAATTGTACTCTATCCCTATGCTCACCTCTCATCATCGTTGTCCTCCCCCCAAGTAGGAAAAGACGTAATGAGAAAGATTGAAGAATTGGTAGGAGGGGATGTTCACCGTGTACCCTTTGGCTGGTACAAAGCATTTAAGATCTCCTGCAAAGGACATCCTTTGTCAGAATTATCACGGGAAATCACTGGTGAAGAAGAAGTGACAAAACCCGAAGGAGAAGATGAGCATGTTGTCTTCACTACCGATGGCCAGTTAATCAAACCTGAAGATTTCAAAGATGGTACCGAGTGCTTCCAGGTAATGATGAAAAAGGAAGCGTTGCACGAAGAGTCAAAATTAAGTGGTGAACCCAAATATCTCAGACTCTGCAAAAAGTTTGGAATCCAGTGGGAGTCGATGAGTGACGCCGGCCACATGTCATTTAGCCCCAAGGGAGCCTTGATGTTTGATTTGTGTGCTGATTATTCCTGGCAGACGGTCAATTCTACCGGTCTTCCAGTATACACCATTAAAGGAACCAATATGTTCAATCTCGATGAAGGGCCGGTGGCTGAACACGCCAAGCTCTTCGGTGATAGATTATATAAAATCGAGACAGAAAAACACTCATATGTTCTAAGGTACGCAGCCTGTCATCAACAGTTTGCGATGATGAGAAACTGGAATATGAGCTACAAAAACTTACCATTTGGTGCTTTTGAAGTAGCCGATTCATACCGTCTGGAACAATCTGGAGAAACCATGCTTTGTTTCCGTACCCGGCGGATGAACATGCCTGATTTACATGTAGTCTGCAATGGTATGGATGCCGCTGAAGAATGGTTTGCAAAACTAGATGAAAGAATTTACCAAGAAGCAGCAAAACTGGGCCGTGACTATGAAATGCTGGTTAATTTCTCATCGAAAGAGGCTTTTGAGCAGCATAAAGGATTAATTTCCAGTCTAATGAAAAGACACAATAAACCAGCACTGTTGCACTTTTATCCAGAAGGAATTAATTACTATTGGACAGTCAATATTGAATACCACATTCTTGATGATATGAAACGCGCCAGAGAAATCGGCACGGTGCAGATCGATATTGGTAATGCCCATCGTTTCGGCATCAGGTATGTTGATGAGGCAGGAAAGGAAGAATATCCCATTATTCTCCACTGTGCAGTAATCGGCACTATCGAAAGATATCTTTACACACTTCTAGACACCGCAGTACAAATGGAATCAGAAGGAAAGGTTGGATGTCTGCCAGTATGGGTAAATCCTGAACAGGTAAGGCTACTAACTGTTTCTGACAGCCATCAAAAACGTGCTACCGAGCTTGCCGATTTAATCCAAGCTAATGCAATCCGGGTAAGCGTAGATGAGCGGTCAATAACTGTCGGAAAGAAAGTTCGCCAGGCAAAACAAGACTGGTGTTCGTACGTGATTGTCATTGGAGACAATGAGCTGGAAGCAGATTCCTTTGATGTGTATGTGAGAGCTGAAAATAAGAATGTAAAAATGAGTGCTTCAGAACTCATCCAACGCATTAAAGAAGAATGTGCCAACAAGCCTTTTAGACCCTTATACATGCCCAGAGAACTCAGCCGCCGTGTTGACTTTGTTGATCAGGCATGAAACATTCCCCTTCGGGGGATTTTACTTTTTATCTCTAACTTTTTTGTTTTAACCGCTTTTTCTGCGACGGCTACCTAAAAATAACCAGAGTTGAGTTGGCAGACTATAAAGTGGTGGGGCAACGGAATAATCAGGAGATGAAAACAAAAAAGAAGATTGATTGGAAACGCCTAATAATTCTTCTGGCGATTCCTTTGCTAGTCGGCGGTCTGTCTTCTCTTTTAACTGGAAATGACATGAGCAGCATGTATACCAGTATCGAGCAGCCGCCGCTGTCACCACCTTCAGCACTTTTCCCCATCATGTGGACGATTTTGTATATTTTAATGGGTGTATCTTCCTATCTCGTTTCGGGTCCGGAAGTTCCCACTAGAAAACGAAACGTCGCGTTAACGATTTACGGTGCACAGCTGGTAGTCAACTTTTTCTGGTCGATCTTATTCTTCCGCATGCAGTTAATTCTTTTCTCCTTCTTCTGGATAGTACTCTTATGGATCTTGGTTTTGATCATGATCTTAGTCTTTGGAAGAATTAGCAAAGCTGCAGCATGGCTGCAAGTCCCCTATCTGATATGGCTGACGATTGCTGCCTACTTGAACATAGGAATATATTTACTAAATTAAAAATAAAGATGAGAAAGAGCCCCTTGTCGGCTGCATAATAGCCGATAAGTCCTCATCCCTCTAGTTAATGAGATTAAATAGAGTAGCCAGCGGTTTTGAACATTTCTTTGGCATCTTCTATGTTAAAGCCTTTCCAGGCATCACAGCAGTTTGTTTCACTACGGGGAATCGCCCCTTTTTCTACAACCAGCACATTAGCTCCCCATTGGAGCGCTTTTTGACTAGGTGGGTGAACACAGATTTCAGGAACATTGATGCCCCCGGCAATTCTCGTTACTGCTACAATCTGCGCTAGCCGGTCTTCATCGATTTCCTGACTGCCTTGAAAAGGAGTGTTGGCAATATTCACTCTCGCCATCGCGCCACATAAGGTTGCGTGATTGCTCAGTCCAACGTCAAGAACGTCCAGAATTTCATCATTGGTGTGTTCAGCACCAACTGGTTCTACTAGATAAGCTAACTTCATCGAAGAGTCTCTTACAGCATTGATTGTTTTCACTCGCTCTTGTGGTTTAAAAGGTGTAGCTGTGCCTTCACCAAGTCTCAAAGTATGATAGACTATGTCAATTCCCGAATCAGCAAATTTGTTGGCCATTTCTAAATCAAACTCACCGGTATTGACAACTAAACCATAGTCACCAAGTACGTTTTCTCTAATCGTCTTAGCAATCCCGCAGAGACGATTCAGATCAAAGAATTCAGTCGTGCGCAGGGTTACCCAGGAAGCCCCTTGATTGACAAAATTTATTGCATCTTCAACAATTTCTTGATCGGTGAGTTCGCGAGTATTGCTCATTAAATTCCACTTTTCACCAAAGGAACAGAATTCACAATTCATACTACACGGGCGATAGTCAACCCCGATGGCTGTCCAAACCTTTCCCTGATTGCCTACCACACGGGCAATTTCTCTTGCAGCATGTCCCAAGTATTCTGATTCTTCCGACAAAGGATCAAGGTCTAAGAAAGAGCTTAAGAGGGAGCGGTCTACCAATTTACCAGCTAAAGCAAGGGCCTTTGCTTTGTCGATTAGTTCTTTTAACACAGCATCCATCAGATCACAACTTGGCATCTTCTGCAAGCATTTCTTTTACAATTTCGATTGTTTTACAGACAATCTTTGGACAGAAATTTTCAAAAAGCTTCTTTTCTTCGATGATTTTCATCTCTGCTGGGACAGAGAGATCGTAACCCATGACTTGACGGCAAACGATTGAACCATATTCTGCCTGAAATCGGCTTTTAAATTCCATCAATTTAGACATGCTCAGATTTTGAGCATCAAAGTCACCAGCTTCACTGTGACCATACTTTAAACCAAGAGCCATAAGCGCTCCAGTAAAAGCTCCGCAGACTTCTCCCGACCATATGCCTCCCCCGAAGAAAGCTGCTATTTTTTTAGCATTCTCTTTACTCACACCCAGATCTTCTGATACTTCAGAAAAGACGATCTGCGAACAGGCAATGCCGTTTTTAAAGAGATCTGCTACGGTTTGTTCATCCATAACGGTTTGTTCATCCATATATAAGACCTAGATTAGATAACGCATTACTGAATTATAAAGGTTATTATTTTAGTTTAGAATTACATAATGGCGTAAAGCACTTAGCCATACATGTCAAAGAATAAGATGAACTAGGTGAAGAACAAAAAAATTTCAGACAGTTGCTTTATAATTTCAACCAAAGATTTGCCGAATCACATAATTTCTGCATTTCGTCAAAAAATACGCCGATGTGATAACCATCACAAGTTGCGTGTTGAACAGATACGGAAATAGGCAATAATGTTTTTTCATTAACTGTGTAATATTTCCCACAGATGACTCTGGGAAAATAATTGTAGTCTGCATAGTGGTTGAAAATTGAGAGATTTTTAAAAGACACCCAAGGGATATTTGAAAGAATGTAACAATTTTCTGGCTCATCTGGTTGCCCATAAAAACCAGTGCAATTCTTGAAACGTTCGGTGTTGTCTAAGTAATTTAGATAGAATTTTTTAAAGTCTTCAAAATAGTCTACCCACAGGCAGGAGAATAACTTCGAGTCGTCGTGAAAAATAGGATAGGATGGTACGATCTTGTCCCAGCAGACTAATTCACCATCATGCAATCCCAATTTAAAGTCATCATATTTGTTTAAAACATGAGAAGTAGCATAGATAAAAGAAGGATAGAACTTTAATCCTTCAGCTTTCGTCTGTTTTAGCAACAGGGAAATATCTACATCAGCAGTTATTGAAAATCCTTCATCGTGATTGTTGATGAAAAATTCATAATAACTTTTACGAGGCCAATTGGCAATGTCTATTTTTCGAAAGGAACTTGTATGTGCCATAATCTAACCAGTTATTCACAGCGTTTTGAAATTTATCAGTGCTGTGGAGCCATTAATCAAAGATATTTCACTTAAAGTTTTTCACTGATTGCCCACCAACAATAGATTCTCAAGCGGAACTTCTTGGAAAGAATGTAAGAATATGCAAGAGAGTGGTCATCGCCAGATTTGTCAGTCCATATTGTCTTCCCCATCTAATCTAACTAACAATACAACTATAAGCAATAATAGCGTGTATCTAAAAAAAATATAAAAAATTGCAATTGTGCAATATTAAAGGTTTTGCGGAATGTAGACGATTTCAGCTCCGAGGATTTTAAGATTATATCTCAGATCCTGCAGTGTACCTGGTTTTTCTGCTTCGATGGTGACTACTACAAAATCAGCTAATTCATAAGCCTGCTGTTTAGAGATCGTAGCGGGCACTCGGTGATGTCGACCAATTTTTCCACCCATGAGATATGTCCAAGCTTTAGTTGTGAGATTTACTGCCCAAGATCTAAATGAAGCGGGATCCAGATCCCAAGCCGGGATGAAGATCTCCATTTTTCCCCGATTTTTATCATTATGCCGGGAAGTCCAAAATCCAGAAACTTCTGACGAAAGAACGATAAACTCAGAATTTAATTTCCAAAATGGAAGATATCGTGTATTTTCAGTTTCCTTATCTGGTTTTACCACTTCATATTCTACAGCCTGGGAAGCATTGTTTTCTACATAGTGGAGAGTTTCACAAGTCTCACACATAAAAAGCAGATCATTTTGATTTAATTTGGAAGGTGCTCCACATTTTGGACAAGTTATTGCTGAAATGTTCATATCTTCATACCTCCCATCAGACCTGACAGTTCATTTAGATTTTCAAAAAGTCCTGTGGAAGATTTTTTACTGTTTGATTTAAAATCACCCTCCACCCTTTCAGACCCATTTCTGAAAAAGCGATAGGCAATCGCTGAAATTGCAATACCGATGATGAATGAAAATATTCCTAATTCCGGCGAAGAGTATAGCGTAATGGGGATGGAGGCTGAAGCGACAAGTCCACCGGCAGCAGCTCCACCAGTAACTGCCAAACTTTGGAATAATGCATCACCTGGAGCACGGCCAGACAAAATTGAGCAAGTAACACCATCCACGGTAGCAAGATACATTCTTTCACGATGCTCATATTGAATAATCCAGATTGGATAATAAATCATGGAAATGTTCTGAATTATTGCATTTACTTTATGGAAAGTGATGTGTGGCACACCAGCAGAAGCAATGCCATTATCAATTGCATATTTTTTAGCAGATGATAGCGCATCGTCTTTACTAGTAACAGCTTCAAAAGTAGGCAGCATGGTGAAATCTTCTAAAGTCAGCTCACCATGAAAATTGTGCAGTTTACGAATGCCCAGATCACCGGGGTCGCAGGCAATGTTACTATAAATTACATCACGCAAAACCATACGTTCCAAAGGAATCCGTTCAACACGTACATTGCCATTACTGTCGGTAGTTCGGCGTTCTTCGTAACCACACACCCAACCAGCAGTACGCACTTTAATTTTCCAGAATGGCAAATAAATAGGATAACATTCGATGATTTTACCATTGGTTTTCAGATCTCGTGACTTAAGACCTTTTTTCCACCATTTTCTAACAGCTTCAATGGACTGTTCTCTAGTAACCTTATTTTTGAAGGCGGCAATCATAACCCCTTCATCACCATCAATGTGGAGCGCGGAGTTGCAGTATTTGCATTCAATATTTTTCTCACCGTCACCAACGGAGATTGAACCACCGCATACGGGGCAAGTTAGTCCGACTGATAAATCCGCTGACATCTCAGGCCTCCTTAGTAATTTTATAAGCGATTAAGAAAACAGC
>ULSO01085091.1_pt1 | contig 10519 bp, 9 predicted proteins | sample 1956701 | NCBI WGS metagenome assembly ULSO01 (sample SAMEA4835708, study PRJEB28245) | human gut metagenome | biome: gut microbiome; material: fecal sample | place: Denmark | collected 2008 | reverse complement strand
CAAGGCGCATTTTGACTAAAATAGTTGCAGAATTTTGTACGTATCTGGCATATTGCAACATCTTTGTGTTCTGTTTTTGTATGTTATGCCCATTCCGGCTGCATTTTTCCCTGCAACGCCATGTCACAGTGCTGTACCCGTATTTCATATGTTCCACCCGGCAGCAGAGTATCCTGTATGTTCCCGCACCATTTATATATTAATATTCAATACTATGCCTGATTTTATAAAGGCAACACCGCACAATTCCCGCCTGACGGCTTAAGCACCGCCCCGGCAGCTGCGGTACGGCATCTGCGTTGCCAAAATGCTCGATAATACACAAAGTATTATCTGCGCTTTTGGCTTAGTAGCTGCCGCACCTCGCTCGCCGTATCGGCACTTAGAATTATGCGGTATTGCCTAAAATATCGCCCGTCCTGCTCATCTGCAGGGCTGTCCGGCAGCCTTTTTGACGCTTCGGAGCATGATGACAAAATAAAAAACTGTGCTCCCTAAATATAATCAGGGAAGCACAGTTTGTGGCGTATTTCTCCGCTGTTAAAGTTCAGCCTGTTTTTCGCGGCATTCAGGGCAGATGTAATGGATGGTCAGCTGGTAGGAACGCACTTCGGTTCCAATGGCATTTTCAATTTCGCGCACCAGGCCGATCACCGGCAGGTCCTGCAGGCTGCCGCAGCAATCACAGTACAAATGGCCGTGCGGGTTGGAGGTTTTATCAAACCGGTCGGGGCCATCCGGCATTTCCAGTCGGGCAATTTCCCTGGCCTGTTCCATCAGCTTTAAGTTGCGGTACACGGTGCCGCGGGCAATGCCGGGCATCTTCTCCCTGGCAATGGCAAAAATTTCGTCCGCCGTCAGATGTTTGGGGCTGTGCTGTAAAATTTCCAAAATCAAGGCACGCTGGCGTGTCATGGCGGGCTCCTTTCTGTATGGAATGAGTTGTAAGAAAATTTATAAAATAAGACATGGTAAGATATCTTTACCATAAGAATACACATGTTTCGTGCATTTGTCAACGGGATTTGCTGGCAAGCAGGATATTTTTTAAGAGCTTGTCCGAATTCATGGCAGAGCAATGCCGCCGCACCATCCACGGTGCAGCGGCATTGTCTGTGTTAATTCTTTTCCGGGTCCAGGCAGGCGCCGGCTTTGCGGCATTCCAGGTGCAGGTGGCTGCCCTGCTGGGCTTCGGCGGGCACGTTGCCTGTGGTGCCAAGGCGGGTCCCGGCGGTTACTTTTTCGCGCTGGGTCACGGCAACTTCTTCCAGCCCGCAGTAGCGCCACACGCGATCCTGCGCGTCGGTCACTTCCACCACGCGGCCCCACAGAGCGTCATCCGCAATGGCGGTCACGGTACCAGCGGCCACCGCCGTTACCTGTTCGGCGGTATAATCCGTGCCGTTGTGGGTGCGCCAGTCCCCCAGGGTGGGGTTATACACCAGCGTATTCCCGCTGAATGCCTGGCTGACTTTACCGTTCCAGCAAGCGTGCGGCAAGGTTCCCTGCTGTGCGGACGAAGCAGCAGAGCTGCCAGTCCCGCCGGAGGCGCTGCCAGACTGCCCAGCCCCCTGCTGCAAGGATGACGATGCAGACCCCGCAGCTGACGGCGCGGGCGATGGCTGCGCTGTCGCCACAGGAACATCCTGTGCGGGCTGGTTTACGGCGGCATCCGGTGAATCCCATACGTCTGTTCCCTCCTCCAGGGCCTGCTTTTGGATGCGGGTCAGGTCCTCGACCCCGCGCACCACGCTGCGGATGGCGGCAATTCCGGTAATGGTTGCCGCAAACACCAGCGCAAGGCAGACAAGATATAGCCCTTTTGCCTTCAAAAATGCTTTAATGCTGTTCATCTTCCCCCGTCCTTTGCTTGCCGTACGGCCAAAACATCGGGCGCAAAACCTGCCGCCCGGAATTTTCAACCGCACCGTTCGTGTTGTGTATGCCATTAGTGTTGCGCGGACAGATTGGATTTATGCACAAAGCGGGCAAAAATACCGGCAATACCGCATAATTCTAAGTGCCGATACGGCGAGCGAGGTGCGGCAGCTGCTAAGCCAAAAGCGCAGATAATACTGGATGTCTTATCGAGCATTTTGGCAACGCAGATGCCGTGCCGCAGCCGCCGAAGCGGTGCTTAAGCCGTCAGGCGGGAATTGTGCGGTGTTGCCTACCGCCCGGTTTTGCTATGCAGTTTGCCCCAACGGCACCGTTTTGTTTTGTTTAACCTTGCTCTTGCGTTTTGTTCCACCAGCGTTTATACTTATTATAGTAGGACTATTATGTCCATCACTATTATTATTTGTGAGGTGGAGACAATGAAGGCACCCCTGGTTATTACGATGGCGCGTGAATATGCATCCGGCGGCAGCGAGATTGCCCAGAAAGTTGCTGATCTTTTGGGGATTCCCCTGTACAACAAGGAGCTGATCACCATCGCCGCAAAAAAGAGCGGCCTGACGGAAGAAGCCATTGCCGCCAGCGAGACCCAGCGCAGCGGCAGCCTGATCTACAGCCTTTACATGATGGGCAACACCATGCCCCTGGCGGACCAGGTGTACATTTTGCAGTCCAATGTCATCAAGGAAGTTGCTTCCCAGGGCTCCTGTGTGATTTTGGGCCGTTGCGGTGACTATGTTCTGCGCGACCGCCCCAATGTGCTGCGCACCTTTGTGTTTGCCCCCATTGATATCCGCGTGGCCAACGCCAAAGTGCGCCCCGATGCCAAGGATATGCCCGATCGCCTATGGGAGACCCATCTGGCCAAGCATGACCGCGCCCGCGCAAGCTATTACAACTACTATACTGAAAACCGCTGGGGCGAAGCGAAAAACTATGATCTTTGCCTGAATGCAGCAATTGGCCAGGATGCCTGTGCCCAGCTGATTGTTCAGGCTGCAAAAGCAATGGAGGCAGCTAATCAGGAATGAGTGATTCCGTACAGAAATACTCTGCATCCCGAATGGGCAGCGCGCCGATAGGCCCGCTGCTCCTTTCGTGTTCAGTACCTATGATGATTTCGATGCTGGTTCAGGCACTTTATAACATTGTGGACAGCATCTTTGTCAGTCATGTGAACGAAGCGGCGCTTTCCGCCGTTTCGCTGGCGTTCCCCATCCAGAACCTGATGATTGCCTTTGCCGTGGGCACTGCTGTTGGTGTAAACGCCTATCTTTCCCGCTGTTTGGGTGAGGGCAACCGGGCCGAGGCCAGCCGCGCGGCGATGAACGGCCTGTTCTTAGCGTTCTGCGGCGGCATCGCCTTTCTGGTGTTCGGCATTTTGGGCGCGCGGGCGTTCATTGCGTCCCAGACCACCGATGCCCAGATCATGCAGTACGGTGCCGATTATCTTTCCATCTGCACGTTATGGTGCATGGGCTTGTTCCTGCAGTGCATGCTGGAAAAACTGCTGGTCGCCACCGGGCGCAGTGCGTTCGCCATGGCCAGCCAGCTGATTGGCGCTTTGGTCAACATTGCGCTGGATCCCATCTTCATCTTCGGTCTGTTCGGCGTGCCCCGCATGGAAGCAGCCGGTGCTGCTGTGGCTACCGTAGCCGGGCAGTGGATCGGCGCAGCTGCCGGGCTGACGATGAACCTGCTGTGCAATAAGGACATCAACCTAACGCTGAAAGGCTTCCGCCCGGCGGGGTCCACCATCAAGCGCATTTACGCGGTGGGCATCCCCTCCATTGCCATGAACGCCATTGGCAGCGTGATGACCTTTGCGATGAACAACATCCTGATTGCCTTTTCCAGCACCGCCGTTGCGGTGTTTGGTGTTTACTTCAAGCTGCAAAGCTTTGTATTCATGCCTATTTTTGGCATTAACAACGGCATGGTGCCCATTATCGGCTACAATTACGGTGCCCGCCAGCCCAAGCGCATTACCCAAACCATCAAACTGGCTGTCTTCTTTGCCGAGTGCATTATGCTGTGCGGCCTGATTCTGGCCGAAGTTTTCCCACATGTGCTGCTGGGTGTGTTCAACGCCAGCCCCACCATGCTGGCCATGGGTATTCTGGCCTTGCGCATTATTGCCATCCATTTTCCGATGGCAGGTTTCAACGTAATTTCTTCCTCCGCGTTCCAGGCGCTGGGGCGCGGCACGTTGGCGCTGTTGGTTTCGGTGATCCGCCAGCTGGTTGTGCTGGTGCCTGCCGCCTGGCTGCTGAGCCACACCGGTAATGTAAACGCCGTGTGGTTTGCTTTTCCCATTGCAGAGCTGGTTGCCGTTACGCTGTGCGCTGTGTTTATGCGCAAGTGCCACCGCGACATTTTGCTGCCAATGGAAGCCGGCCAGAAAACGGCTGCCTCTGTATAAGGAGGGGTTTGTATGCTGCGCCATATCAAACCGGGCATGCTGGTGTTCAGTGTGCTGTACATTCTGCTTGGCCTGCTGTTGCTGCTTGCCCCGCAGGCGGTTGCCGATGTGTTCTGCATTGCGCTGGGCTTGTTGGTGGTTTTGTGCGGGCTGCAAAGCCTGTACGGTTATTTTAAGAAAGATAACGGCAGCATCCGAGCCGCCGTCAGCCTGCTGCTCAGCCTGCCCACCATTGCGCTGGGCATGTGGGCACTATTGTGTACCGTACAAAGCGCCATGACCTTTGAATGGCTGTTGCCGCTGTTGTTTGGCCTGATGCTGCTGGTGGATGGCGTGGTGCGCGCACAGTCTTCCTTTGCCCTTGCCAAGCGCAAGGGGCAAAAGTGGTGGGTGGTGCTGCTGCTCAGCATTGTTTCGCTGTTGTGCGGGGCATTGCTGGCGTGTTCTCAGCTGCTGAACAACCGCAACGTGGATCTTTTGCTGCTGTCCGGCATCTTTTTACTGGCAGAGGGCATTTTGAACCTGTGCTGCACCATTTATATTGCGATGGAGTTCCATGCGCTGGACAGGCTGGATGCTGCCAAGGCGGAAATGGAAACCGCTGCCGCACCGGAGCCATCCCCCGAAGCCCCCTCCCCTGCCCCGGCTGAACCCGCTGCAGAAGAATCTGCCGAAACGGACCTGCCCGATGTGCCAGCCCCGGAGCTGACCACCGAACCACCGGAACCCGACCAAGCGCCCACAGCGGATGCCGCAACCTGATGTTACCCTGCGCTGAACCGGCGCTTATTTGTAAATTTAAGGAGCAATTACCCTACATGAACAATTATGATCTGATTATCGTTGGCGCCGGCCCGGCCGGTATTTTTACCGCACTGGAACTGCTGCGCAAAAGCAGCAAAACTACCGGCCCGCGCATCTGCCTGATTGAAAAGGGCAAACCGGTAGAAAAGCGCCACTGCCCCAAAGATAAAACCGGCCACTGCGTGAACTGCAAGCCCACCTGCGCCATCACCACCGGCTTTTCCGGTGCCGGTGCGTTCTCGGACGGCAAGCTGTCCCTCTCCTATCAGGTTGGCGGCGAGCTGCCGGAGCTGATCGGTGAGGATTTTGCCCAGGAGCTGATCAACTACACTGACAAGATCTATCTGGAATTTGGCGCTGACCCGCATGTGGAAGGTATTTACGAGGGCAGCGAGATCAAGGAGATCCGCAAGCGCGCCATCCAGGCCGGCCTGCAGCTGGTGGACTGCCCCATCCGCCACCTTGGAACCGAAAAAGCCCAGCAGCTGTACCTGAACATCCAGAACTATCTGCTGGCCCGCGGTGTGGAGATGCTGTTCAACACCGAATGTGACAACATTCTGCTGGAAGGCAGCGAGTGCAAGGGCGTTGTGATCACCGAAAAGGGTGAGCGCCGCGAGCTGCGCGCCGACCAGGTTGTGATTGCCACCGGCCGCCGCGGTGCAGATTGGCTGGAAAAGCTGTGCGCCGAGCACAACATTGCCCACAAGCCCGGCACCGTTGATATTGGTGTGCGTGTGGAGTGCCGCAACGAGATCATGGAGACCATCAACAAGGTTCTGTACGAAGGCAAGCTGATCGGTTACCCCAACCCGTGGAAGAACAAGGTCCGCACCTTCTGCCAGAACCCCGGCGGCTTTGTCGCGCAGGAAAACTATGACAATGACCTGGCGGTCGTCAACGGTCACAGCTACAAGGATCTGAAATCCGGCAACACCAACCTGGCCATTCTGGTCAGCCACAACTTTACCGAGCCGTTCAACCAGCCCATTGCCTATGCCCAGAAGGTTGGCGAACTGACCAACATGCTGGGTGCCGGGCACATTCTGGTACAGCGCTACGGTGATATTCTGGACGGCAAGCGCACTTGGGCCAAGGAGCTGGCACATTCCAATGTGCGCCCTACCCTGAAAGATGCCGTTGCGGGCGACATTACCGCCGCCATGCCGTACCGCGCCATGGTGAGCATTATTGAGTTCATCAAGATGGTGGACCATGTTGCCCCCGGCTTTGCCGCACCGGAAACCCTGCTGTACAGCCCGGAGCTGAAGTTCTATTCCAACAAGGTCAAGATGGACACCGACCTGGAAACAAACATTTCCGGCCTGCACTGCCTGGGCGATTCCTCCGGATGGACCCGCGGCCTGATGATGGCCTCCGTTATGGGCGTTCTGATGGGCCGCAAGCTGATTGAGAATCATGATATGTGAGGTTTTTACGGGGGATTTTGTTCCTTCTTTGAAAAGAAGGAAGCAGAAACTTTAATCATATTATCACATAAAATAAAATTAAGGCGCACCACACAATCCCTGTGTGATGCGCCTTAATTTTATTTTTTCTGTTTTGCTATACTAAAGAAAGTTTCTTCGGTCCCTTCTTTATCAAAGAAGGGACAAAAAACTCCCGTAAAGAACTTAGTTCCCGCTTTCAGCCGTTGCGGTGGACTGGTTGCTTTCGCCCAGGGTCACTTCGCAGCTGATGACCTTGCCATCACGCTCTACCTGCAGGGTAACGGTATCGCCAACTTCCTTGCTCTGGCAATACTTCTGTACATCGGATGCACTGGAAACTGCCACATCATCAATGGAGATGATGCGGTCACCCAGCTTCAGGCCGCCCTTTTCGGCACCGCTGCCGGATGCGATCTGGTAGATATACACACCATAGTTGCTGACGCCGTACTGCATAGCAGTCTGGGCATCATTGATGGTGATGACCGTAACACCCATGGCCGGGCGGGCAACATAACCCTTTTCGATCATCTGTTTTGCCATTTCCATGGCGGTATTGATGGGGATTGCAAAGCCAAGCCCCTCTGCATCGCTGGAGCTGCTCTTGGCGTTGACAATACCGATCAGCTCACCGTTTGCATTGAACAGGCCGCCGCCGGAGTTGCCCGGACTGATGGAAGCGCTGGTCTGGATCAGGTTCATATCGTTGCCCTGAACGGTAACTTCACGGTTCAAGGCGCTGACAATACCATTGGTAACGGTGTTGCTCAGGGTACCCAGCGGGTTGCCAACGGCAATGGTGGTTTCGCCAACAGCCAGGCTGTCGCTGTCGCCAATCACAGCCGGTGTCAGACCGGTGGCTTCGATTTTCAGGACTGCAACGTCCGAAGTAGAATCTTGGCCAACGACCGTTGCGGTATACTCTGTTCCGTCTGCCAGCTGTACCGTGATGTTATTTGCGCCGGAAACCACATGGGCACAGGTCACAATGTAACCATCCTGCGAGATGATCACGCCGGAGCCTGCACCGCTCTGCACATAGCTGCCGCCAAACCAGGTGTTGGTGCTGACCATCTGCTCGGTGGTGATGGCCACAACGCTGGGCTGTACCAGCGCGGCAACATCCTGAATCGACAGGTTGGTGCCGTTGGTGCTGCCCTGGGATACAGAATCCGTGTTGGCGTCACGCTGGACCTGCTGGACCACAACCTGGCCGCCGGTCAAGCCGGTGCGGCTGGCAACCACAGTTCCTGCCAGGCCACCGCCAAAGCCAAGGGCTACCACACCGATGCAGGCCGCCACACGCAGCAAAACCTTTTTGCCGCCGTGGCTCTTTTTGGGCTCGTTCTGCGGGGGCTGTGGGTTGCTGGAATAGCTGTAGCCATTGTAGCCGCCGTTATTGCCGTTGCCACCGTTACCGCCATTGCCTGCAACGGGGCCCTGGGGGTTATAGCTGCTGTTCTGTTGGCTGGAATAATTAGAATAATCTGTCTGTGCGGTGTTGGCGGTGTTCACTCCGCTGCTGCCCACATTGGGGTAACCGGACTGCTCTGCCTGGGGCTGTTCCGGCTGAGTGCCCGCTGGCTGCCCGTTATTATTTTGCGGGCCACCATTATTATAAAGACCCGAATAATCATATTCACTCATGAAAAATCTCTCCTTTGTTCTGCCGCACGGCGCTTGGGGGCCGCCGGGCGGTGATACACGGTCTGGCGAAAGCTTTTGCTTTGTCTTTCTTGCTTCCCTCAACCTTGTGCCTACAGTATAACCGCTAATTGTGAAAACAGTTTCGCGACTGCGTGAAAGAAATGTGAAATCTCCAAAAATCCGGTCAGTTTGGGCTGTGGTTTGACTTTATCCGCCCCATGCCGTACAATCAGTTGCAGACTGAAACATTAGGGGGAGCTTGCCCATGCGGATTGAAAAAACGGCACTGGACGCACAAAACCGCTGTGTCTATTCGTTATATAAAGAGAAAGGCTGCATCGGCCATGCCGTTACCTGTGCCGATTGTTTTGAAGCGTTGGAAATTGCCCCGGAATGGCAGAGCCGCGGGTACGGAAGCTATCTGCTGCGGGAGGTTTTGCGCCAGAACGGCGGCTTTGACCGGACTGCCCCCAGCGAATTCACCGCGCCACTGCCGGATGCCGTCAATGCCGCTGCGCAGGCGCTGGCGGCAAAGTTCGGTTTTGTGCCGCGCGGCGGGCTGCTGGTGCGCCGCCGCGTGCCGGACCTGACGGCAGTGGAGCTGACCCACCGCTTTTTACGCAGCACACTGGCACCGGGCGGACTGTATCTGGATGCCACCTGCGGCAACGGGCACGATACCCTATTTTTATGCAGCGTTGCCGGGGAAAATGGCCGGGTGATTGGGCTGGATATCCAGCCTCAGGCCGCGGCCAACACCAATGCGCTGCTGGCCGCCAACGGCATGGCTGCCATTGGCCGCGCGGAATGCTGCGACCATCGGGAGCTGCTGCGCTTTGCCCCGCCGGGCAGTGCGGACTGCGTGATGTTCAACTTTGGCTGGCTGCCAGGTGCCGCGCACGATGTACACTCCACGGCAGATTCCACCCTGCCCGCGCTGCAGGCCGGGCTGGACGCCCTGAAGCCCGGCGGCGTGCTTGCCGCGGTGCTGTACAGCGGCAAGGTGATCGGCAATGCGGAGAAAAAGGCTGCGGCGGAGTTTTTCCGCAGCCTGCCGCTGGCCGATTATACCGTGCTGATCTGCGAATTTGCCAACTGGGCCGATACCGCTCCCCTGCCCTGCTTTGTCATTAAGCGGGAAAAATAACCGCTGCCGCTGTGAAGCCCCAAAAAAGGAAGTGCTGCCAATGCTGCAACAGCAAACACAAAGCCCCGGCTGGCGGGTGCTGAACCGCGATGTGATCAAATACATCGCGATGACCGCCATGCTGCTGAACCACATCGCCAATATTTTTCTGGTGCCGGGCACCCTCTGGTACGAGGTGCTGGTGGATATCGGCTACTTTACCGCCATTACCATGTGCTATTTTCTGGTAGAGGGCTTCCGGTACACCCACAGCCGCAAACAGTATGCCTTACGGTTGTTCGGGTTCGGTGTGGTTTCACAGGTGCCGTTCTCGATGGCGTTTGCCCAAAACGGCATTCTGGAATTTCAGGATTTCAACATGATGTTCACGCTGTTCCTGTGTTTTTGCATCTTGTTGTGTATCGAAACCATCCGGAACCGTTTTTTGCGCGGCGTGCTGATCGTACTGCTGATTTTTGGTTCGTTGTTTTGTGACTGGGCGCTGCTGGCCCCGGTGTTCACCCTGCTCTTCCGCTGGTCCGGCCAGGACCAAAAACGACTGCGGTTCAGTTTTGCGCTTTCTGCCGCGCTGTTTGGCTGGCTGAATTACACCAGCAGCGTGTGGCTTTACCCCACCGCACAGTGTTTGCTGATGGCCTGCGGCAGCATGGCAGGGATCGCTGCATCCGGGTTTGTGATCTTGTATCTGTACAATGGCCAGCGGGCGGCACGGGGAAAGAAATTTTCGCAGTGGTTTTTCTATCTGTTTTACCCGGTGCATTTGTTGGTGCTGGGGGTAATTCGGGTAATGGGGTGATGGTGCGCGGTAGATTTTTACCGTTACACGTTCCGCGGGACGATGCAAGCATCGTCCCCTACAAATAAATTGCAGCGTTTACCGCGATAGGCATGGTTCCTCCGCGGCGGGGTGAGGGCACCCCGCCCTACAGATGCTTTGTTGGTTTGCAACACATTATAAAATGCTCTGTAAGGAACGGTCTAGACCGTTCCTTACAGATTGTTTTTCAACTTGTACCAATTTCTATAAAGCCAACATCAAAAAGGCGCACCACACGATGGTTTTGTGTGATGCGCCTTTATTTATCTTTTGTGTTCTATTATACTAAAGTTAAAGTTTCTTCGGTTCCTTCTTTTCAAAGAAGGAACACA
>ULSO01052824.1_pt1 | contig 10527 bp, 11 predicted proteins | sample 1956701 | NCBI WGS metagenome assembly ULSO01 (sample SAMEA4835708, study PRJEB28245) | human gut metagenome | biome: gut microbiome; material: fecal sample | place: Denmark | collected 2008 | reverse complement strand
AGAACGTTTCGGCGATGTATCCGTCCACGAGGCCGCCGGTCAGCTCTGCGATCTCGGCGTACGCGCCGTACGCCTCGTCGAAGGACAGCGTGCCCGAGGGCTGCATCATCGCGCCCGTCGGTCCCACGTCGAAAAACACCGGTTTTCCCGCGGCGCGGGCGTTCTCTATCGCGGCGAGCGCGACCGTCTTTACGTCGTACGCGCCGTCGTATTTTATGCGGTTGATGCCGAACGAGTTGGCGGTTATTATGTCCGCCGCCGCGTACGAGCGGTGAATGTCCTTTATCTCTTCCGCGTGCGTGACGTTGAGATCGGCGGGCACGCCCAGACCGAGACCGCGGCGTTCCAGCTCGCTGCCGAAACCGCCGTCCATCACGATCACTTTCTTTTCCTGTCGTAACATCTGACGCCCTCCTTTCTGTATGAGCACCTTTCCAGCAGCACGCACCTTCCGCACGTGCGGCGCACTCCGCCGCGGATGACGCGCAGTCCCGCCATGGACTTCTGCGGCACCATCAGCCCGGACGGCAGCATGAACACGCCTATCCTGTCCGCGCCCACCGCCTTTAATATATGTATGACGTCACGCACGTCGGTGCCGCCGTAGCCCGGACAGAACCGGTCGGACAGCCCCTCGGCTATGCCGCTCTCGTAATCGTCGGCGTACGTTTCCAGCAGCGCGCTCGCCGCCGCGTCGGCGACGACGGACCTGGCCATATCCGAGGCGGACAGATATCTGATCAGTCTGTCGACCTCGGCGCCCAGCGTACTCACGGTCAGCACGACGCCGCGCGTCGCTTCGAGCAGTTTCGGATATTCGCCGGACAGCAGAAACCCAGGCGGCTCGGTGAAAATGCGGTACAGGCAGCGGAAACGCGCCGCTTCCGTAACGTCGGCGATGCACTCGTCTATGAGCGAGTCCGTCGCCGCGTCCGCCTCCTTCATGCCGAGGTATGCCGATACCGATGCTTTAAGCGCCGAATAGTCCACCGAACACCTTCTTCAGCCGCGAGTATATTTCAATGGCGGTGCGCGCATTGTTCATCGTGTAGATATGCACGCCGGGCGCGCCCTTTGCCACGAGGTCTATTATCTGATAGACCGCGCAGTTCAGCCCGATCTCCTCCATTACCGACGGAGTGGACGAATATATCTCTATCATGTTGCGGAAATCGAGGGGTATGGTCGAGCCGCACATGGATTTTATGCGCGCGATGTTTTTGGGATTGACCAGCGGCATGATGCCGGGAATGATGGGCACCGTCACGCCCGCGCGCCGCGCCTCGCTGACGAGGCGGTAATAGTACGAGTTGTCGTAGAACAGCTGCGTGATGAAGAAGGACGCGCCGCTGTCCTGCTTTTTCTTCATGCTCACGAGGTCGGCGTACAGCGTTTCGCACTCGGTGTGTCCCTCGGGATAGCACGCCGCGCCCAGCGTGAAATCATGTCCGCGGCGCAGGTATTCCATAAGGTCGGTCGCATGCGCGAAATACTTGCAGTACTCCGCGTCGTAATCCGCGGGACGGTCGCCGCGCAGCGCGAGCACGTTTTCCACGCCCAGCGCTTCCAGCTCGCCGGCGACGCGGTCTATATCCTCGGGCGACGACGGCCCGCCCGTGATGTGAGCGAGCGGTTCCACCCCGGCGCGCTTTATATATCCCGCTATTTCCGCGGCGTTGCGCGCGTTGGATCCGCCCGCGCCGTACGTCACGCTTATGAAGTCGGGCGACAGCGTTTTCAGTTCGTCTATGGTCGCGAAAATCTTCGACCTGTCCGCTTCGTTCTTTTTGGGCGGAAACACCTCGAACGACAGCGTTCTCTTCTTTTTCAGTATCTCGTCTATTCTCATACGTTTCTCTTCCTTATGCGTGCATTATATCACAAATCTCCCGCCCGGTCAAGAGCGGATATCTCTTCTATCGCATAAAGCGGCAGATCGACCAGAACGCCTTCCCTTTTATAATCCGCCATGGACGTGCGCACCGCCAGCGACGGACGGTATTTTTCGATATAGGTTTTCAGACTTTTGGCTTTCAGGTTGATTTCCGCCTTGACTTCGACGGGAATAACCCGTTCTCCGTCGTCCGCGACGAAATCCACTTCGCAGGAGCTGCGGTCGTTGGTATAGTAGTAAACGCCCAGCCCGGGAACGGTTTCGAGTTCCTGACAGACGTATTGCTCTGTCAGCGCGCCCTTGAATTCCGAAAACAGCGCGTTGCCGCCGAGCAGCACGCTTTTGTGCAGTCCCGTCATACAGCCGAGCAGTCCCACGTCCACGACGAACAGCTTGAACGCTTTCAGATCCTCGTATGCTTTCAGCGGCAGACCGGGAGCGGTAACACGCCCGATCCTGCGCACGAGTCCGCAGTCGCACAGCCACATTATCGCCGTTTCATACTCCCGCGCCCGGCCGCCCTCGCGCACCAGCCCGTACACGAATTTTTTGTTTTCGCGGGAAAGCTGGGACGGAATACTGTTCCATATCATGCGTATGCGCGGCACGAGCTCGCCGGGCGCATGCTTGGAAAAGTCCTGTTCGTATGCTTCGAGAATGCGACTCTGCACGGCGCGCACTTCGTCGTAATCCCCGTCGTCGGCAAACGCCTGCACCGCTTCCGGCATACCGCCCACGAAATAATACTGCCTGAGCGCTTCGATATATGTCTGACGGAAAGAAGCAATCATGCCGAAATCGCGCGACGCAAGCAGCTCGGCAAACCGTTCTCTTCCCGTAGCGTTCAGAAATTCCTTGAATGACAGCGGGCGGAGTTTCAGAAAATCCACCTTGCCCACCGGGAAAGACGTTCCGCCGTGCAGCGCTATGCCGAGAAGCGACCCTGCGCATACGATATGATACTGCGGCGCGTCCTCGTAAAAATATTTCAGCGAGGAAAGCGCGCGCGGCACTTCCTGCACCTCATCGAAAATCAGGAGCGTGCCGTCGGGGTCTATCTTTTTGCCCGAATACAGTTCCAGTCCCCGGACAAGACGGCCGACGTCCAGGTCGGACGCAAACAGCTCCGCCATACGCGGGTTGGAATCGAAATTGATATATACCGTGTCGGCGTACGCAAGTCTGCCGAATTCTTTCATCAGCCAGGTTTTGCCGACCTGCCGCGCTCCCTCTATGATCAGAGGTTTGCGACGTTTGCTTTTCTTCCATTCATACAGTTTTTCGACGGCCGTGCGGTACATAACACACCTCCTCCGCATTGATAATATATGAATTATAACACGCCTTGCCGAAAATTGCAACGAAAAAGTGTCAGCTCTGCCGATTTTTCAGTGGAAAAAATGGCAGACGTGCCACTTTTTGCAACGAAAAATCGGCAGGTCGTGCGATTTTCGTGACGAAAAAGCGGCTTTCACGTCGAAAGCCGCCCTGTTATACGGAATTATAATCGTTTTTGTCGAAATATTTATCGAGTTCGGATTTACCCGTTTCGTCGATATAATTCAGTTCTTCCCAGCCGAGCAGCTCGTCGGGCGAACTTTTCAGCACATAACTGATATGAAGCAACGTATCTAAATCGGGTTGTAATTTGCCGTTCACGTATTTGTTGACGGCAGACGGCTTATACCCTATCATACGCGCAAGCTGACTCTGCGAAATACCGTTCGCAGTCATTATGTCTTTCAACTTGTCGCAAAATCTGTTGATCTTCATATCATATATTATGATATTCCAAAATGGAATAAATTTGTTTGACTGTTCCATTATGGAATAGTATAATATATGTATCATTTATTATAAGGGGAAAAATTATGGAACGCGAAAGGAAAAACGCGATCAAGGATCTGTTTCTGGATAAGTTGCAGCTGTTCGACCTCTACGGCAGAAGCGGGAGAACGGCGCAGCTGCACGACAAGTTTCACAGATACAAGACGTTCATCGTACGCAATGCAGGCAACGGAATCGCCGAACAGGTGGAAGAGCTGTTTCTGCTGGCGTACGAAATCATCAGAGAGGAAACGGAAGTATACTTCGAGCACGGGTACAATCTCGGCATAATAACAGGCGTGGACGCGGTCAACGATCTGCGCAATCTGCTCGGCGACGACGACAAAAAGAAGCGCCGCGACGATTCCGGAGAACTCACTCCTTTTCGGCCGACACTGTAAAAGGACCCGCACTGCAAAAGTGCGGGTCCGTGTCGGATAATGTCGTATTATGCGATGAATTCGTTGACGAGTTTGACGAACTCGGACGGGTTTTCGGGATGAATGCCGACGGTGAGCATTGCCTCGGTGAAGAGCAGCACGCACAGGCGGCCGAACTTCTCCTTGTCCGAAGTCAGCAGGCTTTCCAGCCTGGAGAACATCGGGTGCGACGGGTTGAGCTCGAGCACGTACTGCGCGCGGATCTTCTCGTTGCCCGGCATTGCGGACAGCACCTTCGCCATTTCTATGGACAGCTCGCCCTTGGCGGACAGGCCGGACGGATAGTCGCCGAGCATGCCCGACAGCCGTACTTCGGCGACGTTGGTGCCCAGCGCCTTTTTGACCTCTTCGAGCAGGTCCTTGGACGAATCGGTCTTTTCCTTGCTCGCCTGCTTCTCCTCTTCCGTTTCGATACCGAGATCCTCGCTCGACACGGATTTGAGTTTTTTGCCGTCGTAGTCGTTCATGAGCTTGACGACGAACTCGTCCACGCTGTCGGTCATGAGCAGCACGGAGTAGCCTTTCGCCGTGACGGCGGTGACCTGCGGCAGGCTTTGCAGCGTGGCGAGGTCGGAACCGGCGGCGTAATATATATCGTTCTGCCCCTCCTTCATGCCGGTAACGTACTCTTTGAGAGTGACGAACTTGCCCGACGTGGAGTAGTAGACGAAAAGGTCTTTGAGCTGGGGGATCTTGGCGCCGAAGGACTCGTACGCGCCGAATTTGAGCGTCATGCCGAACTTGGAGAAGAATTTTTCGTACCCTTCCCTGTCCGACGTCTGCCACTTGGACAGCTCGGAAAGTATCTTCTTTTCCAGGCTCTTCGCGATTTCGCCGAGCTGGCGGTCGTGCTGGAGCATTTCGCGCGAAATGTTGAGCGAGAGGTCTGCCGAATCGACGACGCCGCGCACGAAACCGAGATATTCGGGGAGCAGTTTCTCGCAACTGTCCATGATGAGCACGCCGCTCGAATACAGCTGCAAGCCGCGCCGATATGACTTGGTAAAGTAGTCGAAGGGCGGTTCGGAAGGAATGAAGAGCAGGCAGGAATAGTTGACCGCGCCCTCTATGGAAGCGGTGATCGTCTTCGCAGGTGCGCGGTAGTCGCCGAACTTGTCCTGATAGAACGCGTCGTACTCCTCCTGTTTGACCTCACTCTTTCTGCGCTTCCAGATGGGCACCATGGAGTTGAGCGTTTCGTCGGTCACCTCGATATCGCTGCCCTCGCCCTCCTTTTTGGGCACGGAGCGCTCCACGCGCATTTTTATGGGATAGCGGATATAATCGGAATAGTGCTTGACGAGGCGGCGCAGCGTATACTCTTCGAGATAGTCGGAGTACTTGACGTCGTCATCGTCGGCTTTGAGTTCGAGAATCACCGTGGTGCCGCTTTCGGCGCGCTCGGCGTCCGAGATCTCGTAGCCGCTGACGCCTTTGCTCGTCCACTTGTGCGCTTCCGTTTCGCCGTATTTGCGGCTGACGACGGTCACGCGGTCGGCGACCATGAAGCAGGAATAGAACCCGACGCCGAACTGGCCTATCAGCCCCTCGGTGTCGTCGGCGGGCTTGTCGTTGTTTTTCTTGAATTCCAGCGTGCCGCTCTTGGCTATCGTGCCGAGATTGCTTTCCAGCTCCGCCGCGCTCATGCCTATGCCGTTGTCGGATACGGTGAGCGTGCGCGCCGTCTTGTCCGCTTCGATACGGATCTCGAAATCGCGGGAAGCGGCGGAGTCCGTCAGCGATACGAAATGCAGCTTGTCGATCGCGTCGGACGCGTTGGATATAACTTCGCGGAGAAATATCTCCCTGTTTGTGTAAATGGAGTTGATCATGAGGTCGAGCAGACGTTTGCTCTCGGCCTTGAACTGTTTGAGCGCCATAACAAAACCTCCTTGACTTGTTGTTTCCGGACTATTTTACTACTTCCGGCGGCGCTTGTCAACCGGGTCGGGACTATTTGGCAAATACCGCACGCCGATAACATTGACATCGGGCGGCGGATAAGGTATAATATATGGATATGGACATCAGAAACGAATACTACGAAGAAATGGCCGAAAAAGTGGACGGCATCATGCGCAGGCTGACGGACGGATACCGCCGCGACGGCGGCTGTTTCCGCACCGCCGACGAGGCGAATCCGACGTTTTTCGGCACGCTCCTCGTCGATCCCGCGCAGCCGCGGCTCGCGTATATGGAAACGCTTCCGACGCCCGTACCTGCGGAAAGGCGGAGCGAAATGATCTTCGCGCTCAACGCAGTGAACAGCTGCACGCTGTTCAACAAATTCTATCTCAAGGATTTCCCGACCACGGACGGACGGCAGGAATTCGTGGTGGAAGAGAATTCGCTGTTCTGCCCGGGAGGAAGAGTGACGGACACCGACGTATCATTCCTGCTCGCATCCGGCATGCAGGATCTCGCGATGTACTCCGCAGGGCTCAGAGGCATAGCGGATGGCAGCGTGTCCGCCGCCGATTTCGTTAATTCCGTCACGAGGGAGGACTGAAATGAGCACGGTCATACTCGAAAAGGTTCTGCGCGACCGCGGATTAAAATACAAACAGCACCATCTCGGCGTTCTCGTCGCCGAAGCGGCGGAAAACGACGGTCTTCCCGCCGATATAATCTTCTCGGACATGCTCAACGGGCTGCTGCTCGTGTCCGCGAATCTGCCTTTCGAGATAAACCCGGCGCGTACCGAAGTCATGACGGCCGCAGCCTGCACGCTGAACGCGGCGTCCGAGTTCGGCTGCTTCTATATCTCGCCCGGACGGCAGATCATGGAGTTCCGCGGTTACACCCCCTGCCGCGCCGACTGCGGCGACGACGTGCGCAAGCAGGCCGCCGAGTATCTCGTCGAAAAAACGCTGGGCGCGCTGTCCGCAGTGACCGAACTGCTGCGCGGGCTGTGCGACGGCGAGTACGGCATAGCCGCCTTCGACCGCGCCGTGCGCAATCTCTCCCGCGCCTGACCCGAAACGATTTTTCCCGCGCTCCGCAAAACGGATCCGCGGGTCTTTTTTATCCGCAGTCAGGCGAAATTTGTCGAATTATATCGAATATTATAAAAAATATTGCAAAAATTTTTGAAAAATTAGCACTCTACGCTTGACACTGCTAATTTTTGGTGCTATAATACGCTTGAAAATCGAGGTGAAAGAGTAATTCCGATACCCCGTTATATAATAACGTATGGAGGTAGAATAATTATGAAACACAACGAAAGACGCGACATCGTCGCAGCAAACAACAAAGGATTCGGTCTGTTCGACCCCTTCTTCGAAGATTTCTTCGATATACCCTCGGTATGGGACAGGAGAATGAATAAGGCGGGCAGCCTTATGAAAACGGATATAAAGGAAACCGCAGACAGCTATGTGCTCGACATCGATATGCCCGGCATCGACAAAAAGGATATCGGCATCGAACTGCGCGACGGTTATCTGACCGTTTCGGCAAAGAAAGAAGAGAGCAGCGAGGAGAAAGGCGAACACCATTATCTCCGCCGCGAGAGAAGCTACGGCGCCTGCAGCAGAAGTTTCTATGTCGGCGAGATCGAGGACAAGGACGTGGACGCCAAGCTGGAAAACGGCATTCTGACCATAACCGTGCCCAAGAAGGACAAACCCGAAGACAACGGCGCGAAGAGAATAGACATCAGATAATCGCTTCGCGACGGTGACATGTAAAGCGAAAGGCTCCGGAAACGGCTGTTTCCGGAGCCTTTTTGCGTTGCGGCGGATTTATTCTTTTACCTGCCGCATTATTTCCACGAGTTCGTCCTTGTCCTTGCATACCATCGCGGCGTTTCTTATCCTCTTGATGTCGGGAATGCCTTTCAGATAGAAAGGAATGAAGCCGCGCAGCACCGTCGTGACGTAGCGGTCGCCGAAGTATTCCACGCCGTACTCAAGATGGCGCATGAACACCTCGAAGCGGGTCAGGCGGCGCTCGCCCGAGAATATCTGCGGGTTTTCCACCGCTCCCCTTCCCACCGCGACGCCGTATACGCCGTCCAGCCTCTCTCTGAGGTTCTCGGCGCGTACGTCGCCGTTGCCGAGCACGGGCACGGACACCGCCGCCGCGATCCTGCGTATCTCGTCCCAGTCCGCCTCTCCGGAATAAAGCTGCTCGCGCGTGCGGCCGTGCACGGTGATGAGATCGGCGCCCGCCTGTTCCATGGCTTTGGCAAAGTCCACGGCGTGCGAGGTATCGGTTATGCCCAGGCGCATTTTCACCGTCACCGGCTTGTCACCTTTTTTGAGCGCGCGCACTATCGCGGCGGCGCGTTCGGGATCGCCGAGCAGAGCGCTGCCCTCGCCGTGGCCGAACACCTTGCGCACGGGGCAGCCCATATTCACATCTATTATGTCGAACGCCGCCACCTCGCGGTGGGACAGCGCGCGGCCGAACTGCTCCGGCTCGCGGCCGAAAAGCTGCACGCAGCTCGGTTTCTCGTTAGGCGCGATGCGCATTAGCGCCGTCGTCTTGACGCTGCGGTAGTTCAGCCCGGCGACGGACACCATTTCGGTCACGGTCAGATCCGCGCCGAAATCGCGGCACAGCCTGCGGAAGGCTATGTCGCTGTATCCGGCCAGCGGCGCGAGCGTCACGCACCCTTTCGGGAGCAGATCGCGTATATTCAACTCTTGTCCGCCTTTGCGGTAAACGATTCGGCGAGGGCGCGCACGGCGCGTTTGAGCTCGACCTCGGCGTCCACTCCGCCCGCAACGCAGCCGCGCACTACGGCGAGAAGGTCGTCCGCCGTGGCAGGCTCGGCGCTCTCCATGCCCGCTTTGACGAGTTTCTTTATCACCTTCTGCGCGTAAAGCAGCGCGGGGAAAGAGACGGGAATGCGCGCAAGCTGCTCTTCCAGGCTGCTCGCGTGCTTTTCGACGGCCTTCGCCGCCTCCCAGTGCCGGAGCGCGTCGGCGGGGTCAGTCGCTTTGTCCGCGCCGAATATGTGCGTATGCCGTGTAACGAGTTTGCGCACGAGCGCGTCCACGACGTCGAGCCGGGTAAACTCGCCGCCTCGTTCCGCCATATCCGCGTGGAAAACCGCCTGCAGCAGCAGGTCGCCCGTCTCCTCGCGTATGTTCTCGGTGTCGCGGTTGTCGATCGCCTCGCACAGCTCGTACGCCTCTTCCACGGCGTTGATGCGTATGCTCTCGTGCGTCTGCGCCCTGTCCCAGGGGCAGCCGCCCTCGGCTGTCAGCCGCTTCATGACGTGCACGAGATCGCCGTCTGAGTAGCGGGTCTTGAACAGGCTGTCGTTGCCGGGTACGAACACGTCGCTCCCCGTTATTTCGGGAGCCTCATCGCCGTACAGGTCGCGCAGCTTGCGTTTCACCTGCCCGGCGTTTTCTTCTGTTATGTCGGTGACGCGCAGGTCGAGCCGCGTGTCAACCACCGCGTCCGCGAAGTCGCGGGCGGTTATAGTAAGCAGTCCTTTCATAAAACGGTCGCCGTATATCCCGCGTCCGCCACCGCTCTGACCACGGCCTCGTCGCTCGCGTCGCCGCTCACTTTGGCTATGCCCTTTTCGAGGTCGACCTCGGCTTTAAGTCCCAGCGCTTCGAGCGCCTTTTTCACATGCATGACGCAGTGGTTGCACATCATGCCGTCGATTTTGAAAATTCTCATATCGTTCTCCTTTGTCTCCGGACCGGCAGAGCCGGTTTCCGCGAGGTTGCATAAGTTTACATCAGAGGTTGCAAAAGTTTCCTTTGCGGGTTGCGAAAGTTTACATAAGCTTCCGTTTTCGGTTGCATAAGTTTCCTTTGCGGAAATATCGCACTTATCTCCGCACTCGCCTATCGGTTCGGTCGGGGAAACGGCGGAGGCGAGTTTTTTGGAGCCGCCGTACAGGCGCAGCGAGTTGAGCACCACGCACACCGACGACAGGCTCATCGCCGCCGCGCCGATCATGGGCGTGATCGTGAACCCGAGCGCGGCGAACGCGCCGCCCGCCACGGGTATGCATATTAGGTTGTATATGAACGCCCAGAACAGGTTTTCCTTGATGATGCGCATGACACGCCGCGACAGCCGCACGCCGAATTCCACTTTTCCCACGTTGCCGCTCGTGAGCACGAAGTCAGCGGCGTCGAGAGCTATGTCGGTGCCGCCGCCCATCGCGAAGCCCACGTCGGCGGCAGCGAGCGCCGGAGCGTCGTTGATGCCGTCGCCCACGAACGCGACGCGCTCCCCGCGCGCCTGCAAACGCTTTATGAAGTCGGATTTGTCCTCGGGTTTGAGCGAGTACGCCACCTCGTCTATGCCCAGCGTGCGCCGCACGTATTCGGCCGCGCCGCGTCCGTCGCCCGTCAGCATGACCGTCTTTATGCCCATGCGTTTCAGACC
>ULSO01017104.1_pt1 | contig 10534 bp, 14 predicted proteins | sample 1956701 | NCBI WGS metagenome assembly ULSO01 (sample SAMEA4835708, study PRJEB28245) | human gut metagenome | biome: gut microbiome; material: fecal sample | place: Denmark | collected 2008 | reverse complement strand
GCCGCTTAGGCTAGGCTAATGGTTAACGAACTATTGTATATCTATATCTTACCTTTGTCTTCGACTTACTTTATCTTTTACACATTGGGATAGTATAAGTGGAATAGTTACAAGAATGATAAACGTCTGAGAATTAGTTAGTATAGATTGTCTTGCCAATAAACTACAATAAAGACAAAGTGAGAAATATCTGATAAATTTCCTACATTAAACAGCCCAAAAACTTATATTTTAAGAAATAATACTTAGAATAAGAGCGTTACATTGACAAAAAATACTATCTTTGTGATGTTTGACCGGAGAAATGGTTGGATATATAGAAAGCGTTTTTTGCTTTTATCCTAAAATCGAAATTTGGAAAATTTCAAAGCGAAGGGTAAGGGACAATGTAACGCTCATTTTTGTTTACATGTATATGGTATACCAATGTTGTATCATTCTACATAGCTAATAGCGTGAGTATTGTTTCTTTGTATTCATTTTTCCAAGGCTTTTCCAAATGTCCGATTCTGATGAAGAGCAGGAAAAGTCCTCACGTTTTTCTTTTTTATTAATCTAATACTGACTTTGGGGGCTTATAAGTTTTTGTATAATAGGACATATTTTGTCTTACTATCCAAGTTCTTTTGCAATATACAAAAAGGAATTATGAGTAAGATAGAAAAATGTTTGTATATAATAGAACTTCTTTCCAGAGGTAGACCTTTGTCATTGAAAGAAATAAATGAGCATTGGAGTTATTCTTCTCTTTATGACGGAGAAATAATTCCAAAGACATTCAGCCGTTATAAGGAATATATTTCCAATGCGTTTGCCATTGATATAGAGTATAACCCTCAGTCCCGGAAATATGCGATAACCAATCCGGATTTTATGAGGAACAATACTCTTTATAAATATCTTCTTTCTGCTTTTCATATTCAAGGATTGATAGAACTGACTTTAAAGCATAAGGAACAGGTTCTGCTGGAAGATGCGCCAAGTGGAGTAGAACATCTTCATGTCTTGCTTGAGGCAATCGACCGGAAAGTATCTGTTGAGTTTGACTATCATTCGTTCAATAAAAAAACTTTTACTCATCAACAGTTGATTCCTTGTTTCTTGAAAACATGGGAGCAACGTTGGTATCTGGTAGCCGAGCCTTTAAGTCGGAAAACTCCCTCTGTGTATGCTTTGGAGCGTATGAGCAATATTCGTTTAGGCGAGGAAAAACTTATCCCTTCTCCTGATATTCACCCTCAGACTTATTTTGAAGGCTGCTTTGGTGTAAATCACGAAAATTGCCCTCCTGTACTGGTGAAGTTAAAAGTATACGGGAGTCAGGTGGATTATGTGAAAGCACGTCCTATTCATGCATCCCAGCAAGAGATAGAGCAAGGCGAAGGTTGGAGTATATTCAGCTATTGGGTTCGTCCTAGCTATAATTTTTATCAGGCTTTGCTGTGGCAGAGGGAAAAGGTGGAAGTGCTGGAGCCGGTAGAGGTGAGAGAGGAAATGAAGAAGATTGTAGAGAACATAAGTAAAAAATATTATTAACCAATAAAATTATCAAGTATGAAAGATTTTATTTCAGAGTTTGGCTTAACATTTAAACAGACCTGTCTTTTGTTCAGTTTGGAAAGAAAAATAATTGTGGATGACATTGTAAGTAGTAAAGCAAACGATAAGCTAGAAGAGGCTGCGAAAAAACAGGCGTGGCTTAATACTTGGGATGTTAGTATCAATAATTTTTTGAATAATTTGGGGGAGGAACATAATATTTTGGTTGATATAACCAAAATTGATTCTAAAAAGTTATTAGAACAAATCTTAAATGAAGAAACATCAGAAACAATTAAAGCATGGCGTTATCTAATTCTTTTGGAATGTACTTTGTTTACTCCTTATTATCCACTTGAAAGGCTCAATGATACTGATCAAGAAAATTTTATAGATAAATTTAAAAAACTATTTGATGGACTATCATTAAATAATGAAAGCCAAAAATTAAGCCTGATAAAGATTGCTGAATTGTTGAATATTGATTTCAAATATATTGATATATTCAGAAGACGTCATCAGGAGGCATTACGGTCGTTATCAGGATTTTGGAAGAAGATTTTATTAGCTGGAGGAACAGGTATGGTAGTAGCTGTTATAATTACGCTACTATTTATCAATCCTATTGCGGGATTGTTCGCCGCTCCAGGTCTTGCAGGTGCTGTCGCGTTAAATTCAGGTTTAGCAGCACTTGGTGGAGGTGCAATAGCAGCCGGAGGATTTGGTATTGCCGGAGGTATTTCTGTTTTAGTAGGTGGTGCGTTGCTTATAGGTGGAAGCACAGGCGTTGGAATAGGAACATTATTAGCATCTCCATCTGAATTGGTATTGACTGAATTGGCTAAAATGGAAGTTGTATTGAAGGAAATAATTTTAGGAATACAACATGATACTAAAATGATGCAGGAGATTATTATGAAGTTAAATGATAATCTAAATGAAATGAGAAAAGAAGTAGCAAGGTTAAATATTGAAAATAAGAAGAATAAAGAAAAAATCAAGAACTTGGAAGAATCTATAGAATATCTTAAAGCAGCAATTAATGAATTTCAAAATATGAAGTAATATGGACTATATGAATTTTGACAAGGAAAACGAACAATTAGAGCAAGATTCTGCAAATTTGGGAGAAGACATAAATGAACTGTCAAGAAATCAAGCAGAATGTTCTCAACGAATAGATTATATATTAGGTCAAGTAAATGATTTAAGGGAAAAAATGGGTATGCAGAAACTGGAATTTAAAGAAGAAACTACAGTTTCAGACTTGAATATGTATATAGAACAAGTCTTCCCTAATAATATGAAAACTATTTCAAGCAGAGAGTTGAAGATGCAGCCTATGGATTATATTGTTGCAGCTTTATGTGGAGGTTTGGCTGCTATAATTGATGTTTTCCTTATCAAAATTCCTAAAGATGCAGTAATTATTAGAAATGGCGAAAGGATATTTCAGGAGGGTAGCTCTTTAACCGGAATGTTAAGAGGAATAGGTGTTGATGAAAATGGAAAAGCCTCTAAGTGGATAACAGTTTTAGAGAAGTGGTTTAAAGTTCCGTATGATAAATCTATAGATTCTGATATCATAGGGTTGATGCCTAAAACTCACAGGCTTCATAGTTTGGCACACGATCCATCAATAGCTGGATTGGTTTGGGGAATAAAAGATATAGTTGCTGGTACATTTACTTGTATAGATAAAAACGGTTGCTTGGTTGTGGAGAAAGTGACTGAAGCTAATTTTATGAAGCTGTTTACTGCACCGATTTTATGGTTGGGACATATTTTGTCGGATGTATTTACCCGGATGGGAATACCTATTCCGGGATGGAGCTATTTGCAATTGCTTCAATTTGGAAATTTTGGAGAAAAACAGCGTACAATAGCAGAGGTGGCACGATATATGTATTTAGAGGGATATGATTTAAGACATTTGGTTTCCATGTCTTCAACAAATGCTGTAATAGAACTGATTGTGAGATTGTATTATCATTTAGTTTGTAAAGAAAGACCCGACGAATTTGTATTGACATCAGAAAAGGAATATGTTGAGGTTAAAAATAAGATTAAATTACATAATATGCTTTTTGTTTCTTATTCGGTTGCCTCATGTGGAAATATCGCTAAGATTTGTGCATATCAGGGAAATCCAACAGCATTTAATTTACCTTTGTGGTTAGGAATGATTAAAGAATCTATAACTCAGGTTACAATATTAAATAGAGATTCTAAAAATTATGAAAAGGCAATTGAAAATAGACATACGATAGGTGAGAATTTTGAGACTTTATATTTTTCTGTAATGGGATATAACCCCTAAGTTTTAGATAATATAAACTTTATCTCTATAAAAAAGCAATTGACAATGAGGGATTCATACAATGTGAATATACTGGACTGCCTTGTAATTCAAATGTATTTTCTGTATTTGTAGGTTTACGTACAATGGGTTGAAGGTATATTCTTTCAAAAGTGTGAAGAACTCGTTGAGAGTAATCATACTAAGGAAGAACTCATTGTCAGTGGCAGTGGTATTATTATGCAGAGACTGAAAGATTTTGGAATTGATTGTACGGCGATAAACTATCTAAAAGAATTAAAGAAATATCTCGGACGGAAAATTGGGAAATCCACCATTAACGAAATTGCAAATACTCCTACAGCATGGTCGATATTTATGAAATCAGTTGAAGGGAAAAGACTGCCGGGAAAAGTTGTTCACAGTATTCACGATTTGCTAGGTTGTGGATGCTGTGATGATAACTACGAGGTTTATGTAGCGAACTAGTTGATTTTATTGCGGAGTGGAGAGTTTTGTAAGATATGGAAAGATTCTTGATGTCCGACCGTATAAAGGTGATTGGAAAGTGCATTATAATCCAAGTATTATTGAAAATGCGATAAAAGATTATGTAAATGCCCCAATGTGTATGGTATTAATTTCGGAGTTACTTCAAAAGGTGAGACATTATTAGTTGAGGTAAATGAGGGTTACGCTCTTGGATGTTATGGCTTGTTTCCAGATCTCTATGTTAAATTGATTATTACCCGATGGGCTGAACTGACAGATACATTGGATGAATATTGGTATATATAAAAGTAACCATAAATATTTAAAACTATGGGACATGAAGAACTTATAGAAAAGCTATTGAACGAAGGCTTGGAACTACTATCCAGTGAAAAAGAACAGAAGCAGAGAAAAGGTTTTGTCTCATTACGGGCGGCTTTTGGTTTGGGTAGTATGGAACTGCTTATTATGAAGGAATTTGTTGTCAAAACGGAGTTGGGATATACCAAAGCGATGAACAAACTTTCAGGCGTTTTGAAATGGCTGCGAATGCAATTCCTGACGCTATGTATGAACTTGGTTTATGCTATACTAATGGAATAGGTTATAGACAAAGTTTTTGCGTGCTTTAGTGATGCGGCAAAGAGTGGAGTTCTGGAAGCGCAGTATGAATTAGTAGTCTGCTATCGATGTGGTGAAGGTACTGAACAAGATATAAGGACAGCAATGTATTGGTATGAAAAGGCTGCTGATCAAGGCTATCTGCAAGCTTATCAGAATATGGGTATTGTTTACCAAAATGGACTTGGAGATGTGCCTATAGATTATGATAAGGCTTTCATTTGTTTTAAAAAAGCAGCAGAGGAAGAAAGTCCTGACGCATACTTTTGTGTTGGCAATTGTTATCTGAATGGATTGGGAGTTGATAAAAATGTGAAGGAGGCAGCCGCTTGGTTCAAAAAGGCAGCAGAAAAGGGAGAGCCTGATTCCATGTTTCATTTAGCCTGGATGTATCAGGAAGGAATAGGTGTAGAGAAGAACGATGAATTATCGGAAGATTATCTCTATAAAGCAGTAAAAGCAGGATGGGAACCTGCAATTAAAATTATGGAAGAAAAGTATTAGCTATAAATTCTATTTTTGTTAATGTCTCGGACATCTTTTGTCCTTTCCCCTATTTCCCTTTGCAATACGAAACAATAAAAGAAGTGGTATTATGAAGGAAGATAGGGATTTGGTGTTTTTACAACAAGCAAAGAATGAAGATTTGAAGGTACTGGTTGATATTTTGACTCACGACACTGATGGAGAAGTTCGCATATCAGAACGACTAACCAATACGGATGCTTACCTCTATTGTTATCCGAATTGTTTGAATAGGATGTGGAAGGAGATTGCCGGAGAATTGCAACGTTTTGGAGGTAATACATTAATGAATTTGTATCGTGGAAAAGGTGTTGCTTATCGGGAAATTGTGGAAGATGTATGTCGGAAAATGAATGTCTTTTTTTATGATTGGGAAGATACGGCCACATTGGAAAAACGGTTATTGGAAAAAATATGTCATGAAGTTGTAGCCCAAATGTCAGAAAATGAATTGAGGAACTTGGTTGGGCAATTGAACATTAAAAGTAAAAAACCACAAAAATATATGTTTGTCTTTGCACTTCAAGCAGCCATAAAGAAAGGTGGAGTGCTATTTACACGCTTAGCTTTGTATATTACTCAAATAATCTCCAGGATGTTGCTGGGGCGTGGATTATCCTTTCTCGGAGCAAATGCAATTAGTAGAGTATTGGGAGGTCCGGTAGGATGGGCTATTACTATCGGTTGGAGTGTGGCGGATTTAGCTTCTCCAGCTTATCGGGTTACAATCCCTGCCGTGTTGCAAGTGTCATGTATGCGTATGCATCAATTTAATAAAGAATAAGGAGGATGAAATGATGAAGCCACAGGATATAATGCACCCCGAAGATGCGAAGGCAATACAGTTGGTAAAGAATGTACCGCTGTGTGAGTCATTGGTTCGCCTGTTTATGGAAATGGGCTATGAAACTCAATATCGTGGAGATAATCTTGCTAATATGATACAGGTAACTTCCGGTTATCTCTCAGATGTATATATATTGTTTAAGGAGGTAGTTCTGGAAGTTGGAATTAAAGAGCCTGAACTTTATGTTTACAATGATCCGGTGCTGAATGCTTATACTTACGGAGAAACTCGTACTTTTATTGCCATATCAAGCGGAATGCTGGAAACAATGAGCCGTGAGGAGTTAAAAGGTGTCATAGCTCATGAGTGTGGTCATATTTTATGCAAACATTCATTATATAAAACCATTTATCAGACTATTGGGGAAATGGGATTCATATTTGGAGTATTGCATCGCAGTTTGTTTGCTCCGTTGTATTTTGCATTACAATATTGGAACAGAAAAAGTGAATTTTCTGCGGACAGATGTGGCGCAGCCATAGTTGGAGAGGAATGTTATCAGAATACTTTAATCAAGTTGGCATCCGGTTTGAAAGAAACACCTTCAGATTCAAATCGTTTGGTGGAACAAGGCAAGCAATACGAAGCTTTTAAGCATTCGTCTTTATGGAATCGTATTCAACAAGAATCTCGTTGTATCTTTTATTTTCATCCACAATTATGTACACGTGCATTGGAACTGGATAGGTGGAAAATATCGTATAATTATCAATCATTGAGGAATATTTATCATTAAAGAGAATAATTATGATACGAGGAACAATATTATTCATTTGCACTCAGTGCAAGAAAGTCTTTTTGGCATTAGACATAGAATATAACGCAACGTCTCTTTCAGTATCTATGCCTTGCGAACGGTGTGGGAGTACACGCACCATGCCGTTGCAACAAGTAGAGATGGAGATGTGGGTGGAGGAAATGGATAGGGAGTCTTTGGAGGACAGACTGATGAAGAAACAATTGATCTATAAGGGACCGGGAGCAGTACATATAGAGCAGAAGAATACGCCTGATGAGCAATACCACACCGGGATGATGTATCTGAACGGCACATTAAGGATTTGCGGTACTGATGACGTTGCCTTTTATTGGTTAATGAAAGCAGCTAAACAGGGACATGCTCAGGCACAGTATCAGGTAGGTAAGATGTTATGTCATAGATCTTGCATAGATGAATATTTGCAAAATCCACCCTTTTGCTACACGGAGGGAACAACCTTTCAATGGATGAGCAAGGCGGCAGAGCAAGGCTTGCCAGAAGCCATGTGTTACTTGGGAAATATGTATCACATTGGAAAATTGATTGAGAAAAATTTAGATAAAGCATTTGCGTGGCATCTGAAAGCATCTATGGCTGGCTGTGCAGCAAGTGAATATGCTATAGCCTGCCTATATAAACAAGGTGAAGGAGTCGAACGGAATACGTTCAGGGCTTTGCGTTGGTGCAGGAAGGCAGCTTTGCATGAGTGTCCGGAAGCGCAACTCCGATTAGGTATTATCTATGAAAGCACTGGAAAGGAACGTCATTTTCTTACTGCTTCCACTTTTTACCGACAGGCTGCACAACAAAAGCCAGAGGCTTGGCTGTGGTCGGGTATTGTCTATGACAACAGCGGAAAGGAATGGGCTTTTTATACGGATTTTAGTTCCTATCAATGGAGTGCACAACAAAAACAGGCAGAAGCTTGGCAGCGGTTGGCCTTGCTTTATGAGATAGGCAAAGGGGTGGAACAAGACTTTCAAAAGGCTTGGGAATGCTACCTGAATGCTTGGAAAGTAGGAAACGAAAAGGCATACTTGGAAGCGAAACGTCTGTTGGGGGAAGGTCTGGCGAATCCGGAAATTTCCACCTTAAAAGAATGGTACAGGGACTGTATCACGCAAGGACATAAAGAAATGTGGTATGACTTGGGTAAGATATATTATGACGGTAAAGTGGGTGAACGAAACTTGAAGGAAGCTTTTCAATGCTATTTGATTGCAGCACGCACCGCTCATGTAGTAGAGGCACAGTATGCCTTGGGTTGTATGTATGAACAAGGTAAAGGTGTCCAACCGGATTTACAGAAGGCTGTCCGCTGGTATAAGGAGGCAGCGAAACAGGGACATGTGGAGGCACAGGCAGCTTGCGGACGATTGAAAGAACATGAGGAACAGCTTTGAAGTGTAAGAAAATATTCTGGAAATCAGACGTAAAATTGAAGGCTATGTCTTATTCAGTTTCAGTTAAAAAACAACTACTCTGAATAAAAGTATGTAAAGTGAAATTCTATAACATAATTATGAAAGTAGATGAAGATGATTTATTTATTGGGGGCATTATAATTGGAACAATTCTATGCAGTCCATTTATTCTTTCCTACTATGCTGGTAAATAGATTTATAAACACACTCCTTGGGAGCAAAAGAAAAAGTATTGGACAAAGAAATACATTTGCTGGAAGAAAAGTTAGGTTTATATGGTAGGGATGATAAGGTACTACATTATGCCCCCATTATTATGGAAATAGTTTTTGGGATAGGGAAGGTTATCGTGAAGACTTGAAGATGAAATTGGAAAAAGGATATGCTTCTCCTCCAATCATAGTAGCAACACTTGACCAACCTTTCTTACTTTCTTTGATACCATCTGGAAGATTTTGTAGTATAGTTCTTTGGGCTCATAAAGATTATTACCTCATACCTGAAGATTCAGAACGTGCGGGTTCACTTTAGACGTCTCAAATCGAATGTATATAAAAAGGGGCAACTGCCGAGAACGAAATATATCCATGCAGAGACAAGAACAGAGTGCAGACATTACGAAGATTATTATATATAGATGTTCCCGGATATTATAAGTATAATGAAATTCAATTCTCAAGTGTCATAAAAGAGTTTATTGAGGATTTCAAGAAGAAATATAGAAAACAAGATAGATGTCTTATTAAAGGAGAATAAATCATGGTACGAGGAATGACTCTTTTTAGATGCAGTAAGTGCGGAAAGTTTTTTATGGCACCTGATGTGGAATATTATGCAACAATTTATTCTGTACCTCAGCCTTGCAAACGTTGTGGTAGTATAAGAACTTTACCTGTTTTGGGGTTGCTACATTATCATGTATATAAGGAAATGTGGAAAGAAATGGAAAAGATAAACCGACAATAAATATCTTAATTTAGCATGAACAAAGCTGTTTCATTTTTGGGGAGAGGATTATGCTTTAAGCATAACATTGGTAAGATCCGTAAAACCATTATGGATTATCTGAAGAATGAAGGTATTAAAGCTGAAATACTGGATGGATATTGGGGTTACTTTTGAAGATTGTATATGTACTGTTGATTTTTATTTAGATGATGAATATCCCTATTGCGATATAGAATTTAGTACGAAAGATGAAGATTATCAGAAACTGGAACTTTCACAAAAGACTCTTATCGCAGACAATGTGAATACGGATGAGTATCGTCATTCTATTGTAAAGGGTTTTAATAATTCATTGAGTGCAGAAACACATTTTTATTTCACAAACAAAAAATGCTGCTTATATTGTTTTATGCTTATTTTACGGATTTAAAATCTATGGTAGATGATATGATAGAGATAGCCGTAGATCAAATGCAGGAAGAAAAGAATAAAAGACCGATTGGGTTTGCAATAAATCGAGACAATGAACCACAAGCAGAAGATACGAGGTTTACAGCTTTGCATAATTAGAAAGGTATTAATACTATAAAAGTATTATTGCTGTTCGCTAAAGTGTATACTTTTTCCCATGGTTGGATTCATTTTGTTTGGCGACAGAAATTTAACGAGAATAGGCTGACCTCGCAAATGAAGTCAGCTCTAATTTTATTCTGTGTAAAATTTTTATCGGACAGCAATAATAATTTTTTCTCAGTTCTTCTTCTTTAAATATGATATATCTTTCTGTGTATTAGGTAGATGACGCGATTTTTGTGTGCAGTTTTGATAAAATATGAAATTGCACACAGATTGCACACAAAACATCCTCTTTTTAGCCCATTTTCAAGGATAATCAGCCACTTCTTAACCTTAGATAATAAGCTCAAATAAAGCGATATTCAGCTTCAATATCAGTATGTACCTATAACTATTTACAAGAAGAAAAGCAAGCAAAAAGTAATAGGGAATTATCTTCTATCCATGAAGTACGGACAAAATAAAAATCCCCATAACTCATAGAGCTACAGGGATTTATTATC
>ULSO01056007.1_pt1 | contig 10543 bp, 10 predicted proteins | sample 1956701 | NCBI WGS metagenome assembly ULSO01 (sample SAMEA4835708, study PRJEB28245) | human gut metagenome | biome: gut microbiome; material: fecal sample | place: Denmark | collected 2008 | reverse complement strand
CCGCCGCTTCCTTGTCCCCGCCCTGAGCCATGCGCAGGAGCAAGTAGATATCCTCGCTCATCGGCGGCCTATTCTCGGGTGGACGGCGCGCTGCATCGTCACGGTTGTCCCCTTTCCGGGGCTTGAACGGACGCGGAGCTTGTCCATGAAGCTGTCCATGATAGTAAAGCCCATGCCGCTGCGCTCCTCGCCGCCCGTTGTGAACAGCGGCTTCATCGCCTGCTCAAGGTTCTCTATGCCGCGCCCCCAGTCGCGTATGGATATCTCAAGGACGTTGCCGTCGAGTATCCTCATGCGCATGGAGACCTTGCCTATGGCGTCGGGGTAGGCGTGGACTATCGAATTGGTCACGGCCTCGGAGACGGCGGTCTTGATGTCGCCAAGCTCGTCCATTGTCGGGTCGAGCTGCGCGGCAAAGGCGGCAGCTGCTGTGCGGGCGAAAGCCTCGTTGCAGCTCTTGCTCGGGAACTCGAGCTTTATGTAATTCATCGCGTTCATGGCTCCTCCTTATTTCACTGTTGCCACCGGCACGAGCCTGTCGATACCGGAAGCGTCTATTACACGAAGCGGCTGCTTGGCGGGATTCTCTATCCACGCCCGTCCGCCAAGATTTTTCATGCGTCTGCTCATTCTGATTATCAGCGCGATGCCGGACGAGTCCATGAAGCTCAGGCCGGACATGTCCAGCACGCAGTCGCGCGGGAGGTATTCATCCAGCAGCTCGTCGATGCTGCGTATCGCGCCGCGCGCCTCGTGGTGGTCAAGCTCTCCGGCGAGGTAAATTGTCAGCCGTCCGGCGGCAAAGGCCGTGCTTATGTTCATCATGTTGATTCTCCGTTCTTGTGTATAATAAAAAAGACACCGCAGAATTTACTCTGCGATGTCATTTTATTATTTTTCCCGCGCATATGCTGTCGAACTGCGGCGCGAGACTCGGGAAAGCCTGATTTTTGCTATCAATCGTTTTCAAGCCACCAGACGTTTTTATCCGCAAAGCTCATGCCGAGCTTTTCCTGAACGGCGCGGGAGGCGTTGTTGCCGATGACGATCTGTCCGTACGGCACATGCCCCTCATTAAGCTCACGGTTTATCGCCGCGCTTTCCAGCGCCGCCGCGATGCCGCGCCGCCGGTACTCGGGCAAAACCTCAAGCATACCGAGTGCGCCCTGAACATGTCTGCCGGTAAAGCCCGCAAGCTCGCCGTCCACAAAAGCGCCGAGCAGCACGCCCTCTCTTATCTGCCGCTGCATATATTCAAGGTAATCGGAGCTGCTGTATATCTCCGCAGCGACCGGGGCATAGCTCATATCGAGCTTTTTTATCTCAAAATCTCCGACAGACAGCGGAGTATCACCAAGATATGCCGCCTGCCAGCACTCGGACGCTTCGTCAAAGCCAAGCAGCTCCCTCAGCGGCTCCACGGTATCCGCCTGATGCGCCACGAACAGGCCGCAGCCGGGCTGGGTCAGCTTCGCTATGCGCAGTGCCGCCTCCGCGTCCCGGCATGAGAGCATATGGGTACGCCCACCCTCGCGGTCACAGATAAGCACGCCGTCCTCGGCGGCATATAAAACGTCGTACAGGTCGCGGCGCAGACCTTCTATCATGTCAAGATTGTGCAGATACTCACGCTGGAGATATTCAAGAGCTTTGTTTATCATATAAGTTCCTTTTAGCACTGCGGCCGGCTTTCACCGGCCGCAGCAGCTTTGATTGATATTATTTGCCCAGATTTTCAAGGCTGAGCTTGAGGTTTTCTATCAGCGCTTCGAGCTTTGCCTTCTTCTCGCGCTCGGCATTGACGACCTGCTCCGGCGCGCGGGAAACGAAGTTCTCGTTTGCGAGCTTCGCGTTCTGACCGGCAAGCATCTTTTCGGCGTTGACAAGCTCCTTTTCGATGCGCGCCTTCTCCTTCTCAAGATCGACCAGCTCTGCCATCGGCATGAACATACGGGCGTTATCGGTAATGACCGAGACCATGCCCTCGCTGCCTTCGGGAGCCTCACCGGCGACAGTGACTTCGCTTGCGTAGGCCAGCTTGCAGATGTAGCTGCGTCCGGCCTCAAACGCGGCCTTCTTATCCGTTGCGATGATGAGATGCGCCTTTCTGGACGGCGGCACGTTCATCTCGCTGCGGCGGGCACGGACGGCCTTGATGGCCGCCATGACCATCTCGAAGTTCTGCTCGTCCTCGGGGAAGCTCAGCGCCTCGGTAAACTCGGGATAGCGCTCGACCATCAGAGCCTCGCCCTCGTGCGGCAGCGCCTGCCATATCTCCTCGGAGATGAACGGCATGAACGGGTGGACGAGCTTGAGTATCCCGGTCAGGACATAGAGCAGCACCTTCTGCGCGCCGAGCTTGCCCTGCTCATCCTCGCCGTTGAGGCGGGGCTTGGTCAGTTCAATGTACCAGTCGCAGTAGCTGTCCCAGATGAAGTCGTATATCTTGCCCGCGGCGACGCCCAGCTCGTAGCTGTCCATATTCTCGCAGACCTCTTTGACAAGGTCGTTGAGCTTGGAGAGGATCCACTTGTCCTCAATCTCGAGCTTTTCGGGCAGCTCGTTTTTGTCTATCGTGAGGTTCATCATCACGAAGCGGGACGCGTTCCAGAGCTTGTTGCAGAAGTTGCGCATCGCTTCGCACTTCTCGACGTAGAAGCGCATGTCGTTTCCGGGAGAGTTGCCGGTGATGAGATTATAGCGCAGCGCATCCGCGCCGTACTTCTCGACCATCTCCAGCGGGTCGATGCCGTTGCCGAGGGACTTGGACATCTTGCGCCCCTGACTGTCGCGCACGAGGCCGTGGATGAACACGGTCTTGAACGGCTCCTTGTCCATCTGCTCCATGCCGGAGAATATCATTCTCGCAACCCAGAAGAAGATGATGTCGTAGCCGGTTATCATGACGGAGGTCGGGTACCAGTAGTTGAGCTCGTCGGTCTTTTCCGGCCAGCCCATGGTTGAGAACGGCCAGAGCGCGGAGCTGAACCAGGTGTCCAGAACGTCCTCGTCGCGTGTGATGTGCTTGCTGTGGCAGCACTCGCACTCGGTCGCATCCTCGCGGGAGACGGTGATGTGTCCGCAGTCGGCGCAGTACCACGCGGGTATCTGATGCCCCCACCAGAGCTGGCGGGAGATGCACCAGTCATGGACGTTTTCCATCCAGTTGAGATAGGTCTTGGTGAAGCGTTCGGGGACAAACTTTATTCTGCCGTCCTTGACGACGTCTATCGCCTTCTTTGCCAGTGGCTCCATCTTCACGAACCACTGCGGGGACAGCATCGGCTCGACGACCTTGCCGCAGCGGTAGCAGCAGCCGACGTTGTGGCTGTACGGCTCGACCTTGACGAGGTAGCCCTGCTCCTCCAGATCGGCGACGATGGCCTTGCGCGCCTCGTAGCGATCCATGCCGTCGTACTTGCCGCCGTTTATGATTTTGCCGTCCTCGTCAATGCACTGTATCTGCTCAAGATTATGGCGCAGACCGACCTCATAGTCGTTGGGGTCGTGGCAGGGGGTCATCTTGACGGCGCCGGTGCCGAAGCCAAGCTCAACATAATCGTCGGCGACAATGGGGAGCTTGCGGCCGACAAGCGGGAGTATTGCGTTCTTGCCGACGAGGTGCTGATACTTCTCGTCCGCGGGGTTGACAGCGACGCCGCTGTCGCCAAGCATGGTCTCGGGGCGGGTGGTGGCGATGATGAACTCCTCGTCGGAGCCTTCGATGGGATATCTGATGTGCCAGAAGCTGCCGGGGATATCCTTATATTCGACCTCCGCGTCGGAGAGCGCAGTGCGGCAGTGCGGGCACCAGTTTATCATGCGGCGGCCTTTGTAGATCAGACCCTTCTCGTACAGGTCGCAGAAGGTCTCTCGGACAGCCTTGGCACAGGTCTCGTCCATGGTGAAGCGGCTGCGGTCCCAGTCGCAGGAGACGCCCATGCTCTTCTGCTGCTCGACGATACGGTCGCCGTACTTCTCCTTCCACTCCCAGACGCGCTCAAGGAACTTTTCGCGACCGAGGTCATAGCGGGTCTTGCCCTCCTCCTTGCGGAGCACTTCCTCGACCTTTATCTGCGTTGCGATGCCCGCGTGGTCGACGCCTGGCAGCCACAGCGCCGCGTAGCCCTGCATGCGCTTATAGCGGGTCATAATGTCCTGAAGCGTGGAGTCCAGCGCGTGCCCCATGTGGAGCTGGCCGGTGACGTTGGGGGGCGGCATGACGATGGAGAAGGGCTTCTTATCGGGGTCTATTTTGCCCTTGAAATAACCGCCCTGCATCCACATGTCGTAGATCTTCTTCTCGACCGATTTCGGTTCATACACTTTCGGAAGTTCTTTCATTTTTTCGATCCTCTCTGAAAATTCTCAAATACTCACATTATCTACGCTCTTGCCGCACTTCTTCGCGGCGTATGCGGCGAAGTCCGCCGCGGTGCCGGTGCTGAACGCGCCGTCGGGGATGATGTACGCCCTGTCGTCGGCCACATACACGAACAGGCTCTCGCGGCAGTGATATATCGCCTCGATGCGCTTATAGTCCACATGCTCGACGTTGCCGTCGGAGCTGATGTTTATCCCGCGCTCGTCCGCGCTGAGCTGCATTTTCTCGACGTAGCCCGTCATCTTGCGGCGGTTCTCGTTGGCATAATACCTGTCGCGCCGAAGCTCCCAGCCTATCAGCATCACGCCTATCGCAACGATTATGGCGTTCTTTGCCGTCCACACGCCGCGCAGCGTCACCAGTACGCACAGCGCCGCGAGCAGCACTGAGGCCGCCGCCGTCACGATCATTATGAGCCTGCGCGGTACCTTGCCGCGTATATAGCGGTTTATACGCACAAAGCTGAGAAAGTCCATCTCATCCACCGTATACTCGGCTATAAATTGCATATCTTCACCCCAAACAAAAAACGCCCCGAGGTCAATGACCTCAGGGCGATAAAATACCGCGGTACCACCTGAATTCCGCATATCTGCGGCTCTCATGTCTCTGTAACGGGAGAACCCGCCCGACACTACATATCGCGCCGGATGCTCATGGCCGACCTTCCACGCCGCCTCACGAGCGCTCTCACCTGCCGCGCTCTCTCTGACGATCCGCAAAGCGTGTACTCCTGCCAATCAAAGCAGTTAACTCTGATAAATATAGCGTATTTGAAAAACTTTGTCAAGCCGCGGCGGGCAACTTTATCTCAGGCAAGCATCTGCTTGAGCTGATCCACGGTCTGAAGCCCGACGCGCATGTCCTTGACCTTGCCGTTCTCGGTTGCAAGCAGGGTGGGAATGCTGGCAATGCCGAGCTTCTGCGCGAGCGCGGGGTTCTCGTCCACGTCGACCTTGAATATCTTCACGCTGCCGCCCAGCTCCGCGTCCAGCTTCTCAAGTATCGGAGCCTGCATACGGCAGGGGCCGCACCAAGTCGCCCAGAAGTCCACAAGGCACTTACCGTCGGCGAGCGCCGCTTCAAAATTTTCTTCGTTCAGATGTTCGATAGCCATGATTTTATCCTTTCTTATCTTATTTAACGTTATCAAGATATTCGCAGGCGCTGAGCGCGGCGATGTTACCCTCGCCGACCGCCTTTGCCGCCTGATAGGGCTTGCCCGTGCAGTCCCCCGCCGCGAACACGCCGGGTATGCTTGTCTCCATGCCGCGCCCGACGGAAATCGCCGCGCCGCTGCGCTCAAGCCCCGGCACGAGATTTGCAACCGACACCGTATCCTTTATTATGAACACGCCGTCCACCGGATATGTCTCACCGCCGCAGATCAGCGCTTCCGCGTGCTTCGTGCCGCGTATCTCATATCGCGCCGCATCCGCAAACTCCAGCACATTGCAGCCGATGCCGCGCAGGAATTCCGCGTCGTGCCTTGCCTCCGCGCTGCCGCCGACAAGGGCGACAGTCTTGCCGCGGTACAGCATCCCGTCGCAGGTGGCGCAATAGCTGACGCCGCGGCCGAGGAACTCCGCTTCGCCCGGATAGAGCCGTTCTCTTGTGATGCCCACAGCGAGAATCACGGCGCGCGACTCGTAAAAGTCGTTTGCCACCGCAACGCCGAAGCTGCCGCCCATCGGCACCACCGACAGCGCGCGCCCCGCGATAAGCTCTGCGCCGCTCTCTTCAAGCTGCGTTCTGAACACGCCAGCCATTTCCCGCCCGCTCACGGACGGCATCCCCGGAAAGTTGTCCATACGTTCAGCTTTATACATGCTCGATGTCTCGACCGGATTTGCAACTACCGCGACGGTCTTGCCGCGGCTGCGCGCAGTCAGCGCCGCGGATGTCCCCGCCGCGCCGCCGCCGACGACGATCAGATCATACATTGGTCATCACTTCGCTTTCTGATATGATTATACCCAATTCGTCCTGTCAAGTCAATTTATATATCTTAATTTTACCTGCCCTCCGTATTTTATGCTTGCTTATATTCCGTTCCTCTGTTATAATCGATTATAGTCAAGAGTAAAGTCGTTTCTATGACCATGTCTTATTAAAAAGGAGAATCACATGAAAAAGAAAATACTTGCGATCCTCATTCTGGCGGCAATGCTCGTCTGCCTGCTGCCCACCGCCGCGTTCGCGCTAAAGCCGGGCGATATGCTGCCTTATTCGTATTTCTGCAAGACGTGCGGTCAAACTGCTCTGCATATGTATCTGGACGGATATACGAAGGGCACGTATAATGCCAGCTTTGGCGATTACTTTCACATTATACATGGGCATGACGATTGGGACCATAAGATCGATAGTGACCAGCGCTGCTTCAGACCCCAATTCGGCGATTACACCATCGAGTACGCTCAGCTCTCGGCCTCAAGCGGTCAGGATCCCGCCCGCTATCACAAGGCAACCTGCGTATGCGGACTGTCCTTGAATAAGGAGCACAACTATTCGGAATACCAGTCCGGCAAGCGCAGCTGCTCCGACTGCGGCTATGTGCAGACCTGCGACCACAGCGGCAACACCAATCCCACCTGCCTCAGCACCACCTGCTCCGTATGCGGAGGCACTGTCCCCAAAACGGAACACATCCGTGCGCAGTTCAAGCACGACGAGCGCGGCCACTGGGCATATTGCACCAAGTGCGATTCCCTCCTCAGCAGGGTGCTCCCGCACACATGGGACAACGGCGTTATCACTGACCCCGGCACCTGCCTCGCCCCCGGTTCGATGAAGTACACCTGCACCGCCTGCGGTGAGACTAAGGCCGAAAGCATCACGGGCAATCACGATTACAGGAACGCGCATGACGCCGACAATCATTATCAGGAGTGCAGCGTCTGCGGCGACAAGAAGAACGTTGAAGCCCACAAGTGGAACGAGGGCGTTGTCACTCAGGAGCCGAACTGCCTTGTCTCCGGTATCATTGAATATACATGCACCGTATGCGGCGCGAAAGACTGCAACGATCTTGAGGGCGACCACGATTACAGGGACGCGCATGACGCCGACAATCATTATCAGGAATGCAGCGTCTGCGGTGACAAGAAGGACGTTGAAGCCCACAAATGGAACGAGGGCGTCGTCACCGATCCCGGCACCTGTGTCACTCCCGGCTCGGTGAAATACACCTGCACCGTTTGCAGCGAGACCAAGACCGAGAGCATCACCGGTGAGCATGACTACAAGGATGCCCACGACAAGGACAACCACTATCAGGAATGCGCACTCTGCCACGATAAGAAGAACATCGAAGCGCACAAATGGGATGAGGGCGTTGTCACCGATCCCGGCACCTGCGTCACTCCCGGTTCGATGAAGTACACCTGCACCGTTTGCAGCGAGACCAAGACCGAGAGCGTCACAGTTGACCACGACTACAAGGACACTCACGACAAGGACAGCCACTATCAGGAATGCTCCGTCTGCCATGACAAGAAGGATGTCGAGGCGCACAAGTTCGTATGGAAGATCGACCGCGCGGCCACTACCACCAAGGAGGGCGAGAAGCACGAGGAGTGCAGCGTGTGCGGCTATAAAAAGGCTCCCGTGAGCATTGAAAAGCTCTCCCCTGCCGCGAAGCCCCGCACCGGCGACGCATCCATCGTCTGGCTCGTTCTGCTCGTTTCCACTGGCAGCGCCGCGGCGGCTGTAACGCTGTATACCAAACGTAAACTGTCATAAGTCACAAAAGAGCTGGTAATTATTTTCGGTTTTGCAGCCTTGCACTGGTAAAGATTCTCTGTTATGATGTCTGCTGTCACGGTCATTACTCTCGATAAGGAGGATAACGATGCCAAAGGGACTGCAGGCAAAGGGCCTTGCCAGGCGCGACAAAATGCTGCTGGCAGCTATAACGCACTTTCTCGCCGACGGATACGAGAAAACGACTACCGCGTCCATCGCAAAGGCAGCGGGTATGTCCGCTTCGTCGTTCTTCGCCGCGTTCGAAACGAAGGAAGCGCTGCTTCTGCTGCTCGTGAAGCATATGTTCTCCAACCAGTTCAACGAGATATTCAGCATCATCGGCAGCAATGCGGAGCCGGTCATGATATACGCGGCCGAAACCTCCCTGCAGCTCTATCTCTCCGAGCTGTCGGAGCCTCTGCGCGAGCTGTACGTGACCGCCTATTCCCTGCCCACCACCTCAGAGTTTATATATCAGAACACTGCGAAGGAGCTTGAGCAGTTCTTTGCCCCGTATAATCCCGGCAGCTCATCCCGCGATTTCTACGAGCTGGAGATCGCGTCGGCGGGGATAATGCGCGGCTTCATGGCTAAGCCCTGCGACGTGTATTTCACGATGAATGACAAGCTGCGGCGTTTCCTCGGCTGCTGCTTCACGCTGTACCATGTGCCGCAGAGCCTTCAGGAGCAGGTCATCGAGTCGGTGCTGGAGATGGATCTGCACACGACGGCGGTGAATCTGGTCAACAGCGTCGTTGCGCAGGCCGAGGCCGGCTTCGAGGCGATAATGAACAAGTAAAGGGTTCATTATATTATGTAAACTATGTTATGTTAAGCACACCAGCGGCTCAAGCGAGCCGCTGGTGTGTTGCTTGTTGTCGATATAGCATATGTGAAAAATCCCCGACGGTTCATGAACCGTCGGGGATCATTATCATATCAGCCGCCGAATACGCTCAGCAGGAAGCCCGCCGCGATGGCGGAGCCGATAACACCGGCAACGTTCGGCCCCATGGCGTGCATGAGGAGGAAGTTTGTCTTGTTATACTTGCGTCCCTCGTCCTGCGCGACGCGGGCAGCCATCGGAACCGCGGAAACGCCGGCAGAGCCGATAAGCGGATTGATGCGTCCGCCGGAGGTCTTGTACATCACAACGCCGCCGAGCAGTCCGCCGATGGTGGACAGGCCGAAAGCGCAGAGGCCGAGCACGATTATCTTTATCGTGTTCCAGCTCAGGAAGTTCTGGGCGACCATCGTCGCGCCGACCGAGGTGGCGAGGAAGATGGTGATGATATTCATCAGCGCGTTCTGCGCGGTATCGCTGAGACGGTCGGTCACGCCGCATTCGCGGAACAGGTTGCCAAGCATCAGGCAGCCCACCAGCGGAGCGGTCGACGGCAGGAGGAGGATAACGAAGGTCGCAACCACGATCGGGAAAATTATCTTCTCGGTCTTGGACACCTCGCGCGCCTGCTCCATCTTGACCTTGCGCATCTTATCCGTCGTGCACAGCTTCATGAGCGGCGGCTGTATCAGCGGGATAAGCGCCATGTACGAGTACGCGGCGATGGCGATGGGTCCGAGCAGATGCGGGGCAAGCTTTGTGCACAGATATATTGCCGTCGGGCCGTCCGCGCCGCCGATAATGCCTATCGCGGCTGCCTCGGGACCCGTAAAGCCGAGCAGTATCGCGACGAAGAAGGCGAGGAACACGCCCAGCTGTGCCGCCGCGCCGAGCAGCAGACTTTTGGGATTTGCGAGCAGCGGGCCGAAGTCGGTCATTGCGCCGACGCCGAGGAAGATGAGCGAGGGATAGATACCGGCCTTGACGCCGATATAGAAGAAGTCCAGAAGCCCTGCGTTACTCATAATATGACCGTAGCTGTGATAATAGGGGCTGGCCTCGTCCAAAAATGCCTCCCAGAGCTCGGGATGATAAAGCGCATTCGCACCCTGACCGACAAAGTAGGAGAGATTGGTCAAAAGACAGCCGAAGGCTATGCCGCAGAGCAGCAGCGGCTCAAACTTCTTCACGATGCCGAGATAGAGCAGCACGAAGGCAATGATTATCATAATCAGGTTTTTCCAGCCGCCCTCGGTCGTAAAGAAGGAGGCAAAGCCGGACTCCAGCGCAAGCTTTTCAAGAGTGGCTATTATATTCATAGCAGCCCCCCTCACGCGATGACCACCAGCGGCGTACCGGTCTCGACCACTGCGCCCTTGCTGACCGCGACCTGCGCGACGGTGCCGGACTTGGTCGCGACTATCTCGTTTTCCATCTTCATGGCTTCAAGTACTATCAGCACATCGCCCTCTTCGACCTTCTGGCCGGGTGCGACGTTGATTTTGAGAATGTTGCCGGGCATGGGGGCTTTTACGACCTCGCCGGAGGCAAGCGCAGCCGCAGGCACG
>ULSO01080113.1_pt1 | contig 10555 bp, 17 predicted proteins | sample 1956701 | NCBI WGS metagenome assembly ULSO01 (sample SAMEA4835708, study PRJEB28245) | human gut metagenome | biome: gut microbiome; material: fecal sample | place: Denmark | collected 2008 | reverse complement strand
GTACTCCCGTCCGAAGCATTTCTGCTGCTTCAATAGCCGATACAACGAGCGGCTCTATGGATTTTGCTTTCATAACGACTCTCCTTTCTTATTTCTTACTTTCAAGGGTAAACGATCATCACGAGGATCATATTCTGCTAACAAATTTCCATCAAGATCCCAATATTGAGCAATCGTTCGTACTGGATCTTCTTCTGTTCCGCATCCTCGTTTGCGTTCAGCTTCAATAACTACCATTGTCCTTACCTTTAATTCTTCCATTGCCAGCTCCTATTCCTTGCAATTACTTCCAATCAGTAACCTATGATATGTTTCTTGAGCAATCACTCTTGACTTTGCAAGTATAGGCTCATACCATATTCATAAAGAAAGGAGGTATTGCAGATGGCTAAAAAATACAATCTTCTCAGCAAATCCGACATGCGACGTTTCAGCCGGGATCTGGAAAAAAGCGTTAAAAAGCAAGCATCCGATGCTATAAAAAACAGCTTGCATGAATTCACCTGCCCGAACTGTAACAGAAAATTACAAGTACATGTCGGTGCCAACACCTGTCCGTATTGCGGACAACGTATCGACTTAAAGTTTGATGCGTAGATCAATTTCTTTAGAGGCTAATTCATCCAGCAATGTCTTGGCCTCTAAAAGAACCTCTCTTAGTTTTTCAACTTTTTTGAGAACATCATCAAGTTCTGATGTATCCATTTCAATTTTCACACATTTTCTAGATTCTTCCATCTCCGTCTCCTTCCTGTCTTCGCAAAGATTGCACATTCGAACTAAATCCTGTGGATGTAGACTAATACACCTGTACTTATCGCAATGGCGACCAATGAGATCACAATGCTTGCAATCTGCATCATTTGCCTCCTCTCCTTCAAACTTTCAAAAGTTGGCTACTACTCATTGGATTGCTCAAAGAGGTTTTCATCTTGAAACTGCTCAAACAGATAGTCCAGAGAACAGTTAGGAAAATAGTTCTTCTTTATTTCCACCATTTCCTTTCTAGTAAATTCAGTTCTGCAGTAAATCTTGTTTGAAATGGACCTCTCATCTTTCTCTACAAGCTTTGCTAAATCTTTTTGCGAAATACCTGCACGAGCCATTTCTGCTATTAGGTTTTTTAACATCGGCCACCTCCTTTCTACCCCACAGGGTAACTATGTTTTTAATATATACCCTGTGGGGTAATTTGTCAACGGTATTTTTACCCCGCACCATAACTTTTTTCGTTCTGTAGTAAATAAATTACTTTACAACGGAAATATTTTGCGGTAGAATAGCCGTAACATATAGAAAGAGGTTTACGGTATGAGTTTTCTTACGAAATTAGATAAACTAATGAAAGATAGAAATATAAACAAGAATCAATTATCAAAAGAATCTGGAGTTCCTTACACTACCATAGATGGTTTCTATAAGAAAGGAACTGATAATATTAAATTATCTACATTAAAAAAACTGGCAGCTTATTTTGAATGTTCTTTGGACTACCTTGCAGATGATGACGTTCCAGACGATTCCATCCACACCATCGCAGCCCACCACGACGGTGAGGACTGGACAGAGGAAGAGCTGGATGAGATTGAGACTTTTAAAAAGTTCGTACTTTCCAAGAGGGACGAAAAATAATGTGTATAATGTGTATATTTGCTTGATATTTATGTGTATAGTGTGTATAATATGTATTGTAAGGAGGCAAAGCAATGGATGCGAAAGAACTTGAAAAGATTCTAAAAAAGGATGGCTGGACAGCTGTTAAACAAAAAGGCTCTCATAGACAGTACAAGCATCCAACAAAGCCAGGAAAGATAACGATACCTTTCCATGGACACAAAGACCTTAACATAAAAACCGCTAATACCATCCTTGAACAGGCGGGACTCAAATAGTCCTGCTTCGTAAAAGAAAGGAGTTACTAAAATGAAACTTGTTTACCCTGCTATTTTTACACCTTTTGATGAAGGCAACGGCTTTACAGTTGAAGTTCCCGATCTTCCAGGCTGCGTAACTGAGGGCAATAATCTCGTTGAAGCTATCGAAATGGGTACTGATGCTGCCAGTGGATGGATCCTTGGTGAAATCGAAGATGGCAACAGCTTTCCTGCTGCAAGCATGGCTCTTGAAGCTCCTGCAGGAAGCTTTGTGAATCTGCTTGTTCTTGACATGGATTCTTACGCCGAACAGTATGGCAGCAAAGCTGTACGCAGAAATATAACCGTGCCGGCATGGCTCGATACCTACGCACAAAAAAATCATTTAAGCCTTTCAAAAGTAGTTCAAGATTCACTGCTTGAAATAGCTCAAAAAGAGAAATAAACGGAAAACGTGCCCTCCACGTGAGGCGAATGGCATTTATCAAAGCGACAGAGGTGACACCATGACGAAACATGAGAAACTCATGGCTGAATATGAAGATTTGTATATCGAAGAACGACAGATGATAAACGATGGTCTGTACGCTGACGGCTGCATCTGGATCAATGAGAAGCTGCTTTCCTGCAAAAAGTTCTCCGTCCTGGCAGAAGAAATCGGACATTACAAGACCAGTGCCGGCAATATCCTCGATCAGGATGACACCGCAAACCGAAAGCAGGAACTGACTGCCCGCAAATGGGCTTATGAAAAAATCGTTCCGGTAGATAAAATCGTCGCTGCCATCGACTCCGGCTATGATGAGGTGTGGAGCTTGGCAGAACAATTCGACGTAGATGAAGATTTTATGAGGGAAGCTTTAAAGCATTATGGGATTTTGGATATATGATAAATGGATGATAACGTCATGTAATAAAAATAGTTAAAGGTGTTTTTAATTACATAAATATTTATCACATCTTATTAAGAAAAATAGTCTTTTTTTTTAATAAGGCGCACTTTTTCAAAAGTATATCCAAAAGAATTTTAATAAGGAGATGATCAATATGAAAAATAGAGCAGGACACTTTGTCCAACAACCATCGCAATACAAATCTTTTGTTCCTGCACCATTGCCTCCTACGCCAGATATCCAATATGACCCAGAAATGCTAAAATTATTGTCAGATGCGGATAGGAAATTAGGACGGTTAGATGGAATTACTCAAATACTTCCAAATCCTGAGCTTTTTGTTGCTATGTACGTAAAAAAGGAAGCTGTATTAAGTTCCCAGATTGAAGGAACACAAGCTTCCCTTGTAGACATCTTAGAAGTAGGATCTGAAAAACAATCCGATCAAGATGTTGCGGATGTTGTTAATTATGTAAACGCTATGGAATATGGTTTACAACGGCTGAATGAATTTCCTCTATCTTTACGCCTTATTCGTGAAATTCATGCAAAGTTGCTTGAAAGTGGACGAGGCAGTGCTCGGAATCCAGGAGAATTCCGAGAAACTCAGAATTGGATCGGACCAGCGGGATGCACGCTTCAAACCGCAAGCTTCGTTCCTCCTACAATTCCAGATATGAATATTGCCCTTGGTGATTTAGAAAAGTTTTTACATGAAACTGATGACATTCCATCCCTCATAAAAATAGCACTAATCCACGCTCAGTTCGAAACAATACATCCTTTCCTTGACGGAAATGGGCGCATGGGGCGTCTTCTAATAACATTTTGGCTGTGTCATGAAAAAATCCTTTCGCAACCATTGTTGTACCTAAGTTACTTTTTTAAGGAAAATAGAGCCGAATATTACGACCGGCTTATGGATGTACGAAAAAAGGGTGACTGGGAGTCTTGGATAAAATTTTTCTTAACAGGTATTGCTGAAATATCCGATGAAGCTACAAAAAGTGCCAAAGAGATTATTGAACTAAAGGAACGTTTTACAACCTTGCTTGCAGATAACAGTTCCGGATATTTAAAACTGTTAGATTTATTATTTGAGGCTCCTGTTATAAGCAAAAATGATTTAATGGATATGCTCAATGTTTCTTATCCAACAGCAGGAAATATGGTCGATTATTTCGTTAAAGAAAAAATACTCTTCGACATTACTCCCGATAAAAAGCGGAATAAAAAATTTGCATTTTTACCATATTTGGCAATTCTCAACAGAGGAACCGAGCTTTAATAAAAACAAAAGCCCCACCGAAGTGAGGCTAATGCTATCAGGTTGCGATGATACAACCCGAAACTCGCAATTTCATTGTATCATCGTCACCCTGAAAAATCAATATTCAGGGTATTTTTATACCCATTTTTAAGGAGATGATACATAATGGCAACCAAGAAGAACACTGCGGTCCTCCGTGGTGACAAGGAATACAACTACTTCCGGATCACCCGAACCGTTGGTCATGAGTGGAAAGACGGCAAGAAGATCCCGATCAAGAAGCAGTTCTATGGTACCAGCAAGGGAGATGCGGAAAAACAGTTCCGTGCTTACCAGGAAGAGCAGCTGCAGAAAAAATATGAAAAGGAGCATGCTGCAGCTGAAGCCCAACGGAAGACCTTTGGAGAATATGCAGAAGAATATACCTACGAAGTCTTCATGAACAGCACTTATGCCAAAGGGACCAAGCGCCGATATGAACAAAGCTACCGGGTCCATGTGAAGGGATCCTGGATCACGTCTATACCGATCGGTGAAGTGGATGCGAAAACTCTGCAGGACTTCTATATATGGCTGCCTGTATCGAAACAAAACTTGGATTCCATAAATAAGTGGATGTCTGCATTCTATAAATGGCTTGCTCTGAATAATATTTCTGGAAATATCCTGAGTGCAGTCACCATGCCGGAGAAATATGACAACAAGAAAAAGGATGAGATCATAGTGTGGGAGCCGGACGAGATCCAAACCATTCTCACAAGCTCTGACGGTCACAGGCTGCGTTTCATGATGTTTCTGATGAATTATACCGGTCTTCGTATATCCGAATGTCTGGGGCTTAAATACAGCGACATCAGATCTGGATTCGTATGTGTGGATCGCCAATACTACCAGGGTGAAATCGTCCCTCCAAAACATAATTCCTACAGGAAGATTCCGGTTCACCCGGAGCTGGAGAAGGCGCTGCAGATCCATAAAGAACGATTCGAAGCTGAAGCCAGGCGCAACAAATACAAAACAGATTTTGTATTTACCAGTGATTCGGGAAAGCTCCTGGAGTATGGCAATACACGCAGATCATTGAACAGATATTATGCCGATATCAATGTTCCACAGAAGAGCCCTCACACCTACCGGACCACATTCTGCACCGAGCTGTGCCGGGCAGGCGTGCCACTGGAAGTCGCATCTAAGCTCATGGGACACAAATCTATCGAGGTCACGGCCAAACATTACGCCCTGGTAAAGCAAGATGTACAGATTGCAGCCATAAATCGGCTTCCCGGCATAGACGTGAAATAATCGTGAAATATTGAGCCAACTTCCGCAAAACGTTGAAAATACTAGGGTCTGAACGACGCAAAGGCCGCAGGTTCGAATCCTGTCATCCCGACCAGTATCAACAATCAACCCATTGAAATTTCAACGTTTCAATGGGTTTTTTGTTTCCTGGGATATTACTGAATTTCATCTTATTTTGCCCTGTTTTGCCTTTCTCTTTTCGGCAAAAGTTGTGAAAAAGTCGTGAAACTTTTTGGTAATATCTGTATTTAATATAGCTTAGGGCATAAAAAAAGGGCGAGAATAATCCCGGCCATCGATATTATTTATTCAGGTCTTCCAGATCATCAATTCGATGATTCGCCACCTTGATCCGCTCGCCTTCCAGTTCCGCAGTTTTCTCCAGCCGATACACCCGGTCAATCAGGTTATTGTGCTTATTCACCTTCTCTTCCAGTTGCCCGATCCGGTAGTTGGTCAGCCGAGCGGATGCGATCACACCGATTGCAGATCCCAGCAGGCCACCGCCGGATGCGATCATTGCCACGATTACCTCTGTCGTCATGCCGCCCTCCTACACGTTGATATGTACACTTGTCCCCATCTGCCTAGTGTTGGCGTAGGAATACTTAGCGCCGTACTTATAGGCGAGTGCTACTACCTGTTTTCTGCCGGATGCTGTATCACAAACGCCCTTGATGTAAATGTCGGCTGCCTTACCCTTCTTATGGGAAGAATTCGCATTACCACCTACAGCTGCATTATGCTTTGGGCATCTCTGACCGCTTCTGATGTTTACCGGCTTGCCGTAGTATGCTCTGATCTTCTCCAAGATCGTCAGCAGCTTTGCACTGGTATTGCCTGCCGGGTATCCATTACAATACCGGCCGCCGCATTTGCATTTAAATTCCGCTTTGCGGAAATGTGCGCTGGATCCGCCGGATGCTGTGGATGTTCCATTGCCATTATAGCGCCCCCAGAATTTAGGACCGCAGATGCCGTCCGCAGTCAGTCCCCATGCTTTCTGCTTGCGCTTGATCGCCGCTACCGTGTCAGGACCGCATACACCGTCCTGCTTTACACCAACGATCGCCTGGATCTGCTTCACGATAGCTACCAGGGCGGCATTCGTTTTCGGACCATACTTACCGTCCTGTACCAACCCGCGGAGCTTCTGGAACGTTTTTACTGCCGCTTTTGTAGCAGGACCCGCCTTGCCATCTATCTTGCCTTTATAGCATCCGTAGTAGTGAGCCAACCCACGCTGATATTGAGATATTGTTAACATTATTCTTCCACCTCCTGGCTATCAGATCCATTACCGTCTTCCTGTATTGATTTTTTGTACCCCTGTGCCTCTTTGGCGGCTTTGGTTACGTTGTTATTCTTCCACCACACCCACAGAGTAGACAGACCAGCTGCACACATTGTCAGAAATTCTGTGAACTGCGCTTCGTCAAATGGAATCGGATTCTTGCCCGCTAATGTCAGGCACATATTCACCATTAACATCGCCGTCACGATCAATCTGATAACCGCTCTTACTGTTTCGTTTTTCATTTTTCATACCTCACTTTCAAAAATTAAAAAAATGTACTAAAAAAACAGGGCGTATTCCCTGTTTATAAACTGTTTATTTCCACTTGCCCCAAATATGAATTGTATAACCGAACTGTCCAGCCTTTTGAGATCCTACAGTGTTTAGTTGTACTTCTGATGTTGCCGCATCCCATCTTGTTCCGGATTGATTTGCAGACATCCCAAATCCAGTATCAACTTGAGAGTTATAAAACATTCGTCCGCTGCTAACCGAAAACGGAAGACTAACATTTGCTGTGCAATGATACATGCCGTTCCACGTTTGAACATATGCGGCAGTTGTGGTACCGCAACCATATAGTTCACAATATCCAGATGCCCATTTCCTATAGAACCAAATTCCAGAGATTCCTTGTGATACTATATAATCAACCTTTGTTTTAGTACACAGCTTTTTTAAGATGGTGAATATTCTCATACACACCACCCCATTTTTTTTATCTGCCGTAAAGGATTAATTCGGCTGTGTAACCAGTTGGTTGTTTGGATACCGAAATGGCTGTTTTGCTTATATTCACATAAATTACGGAATTGTATGTCCCTACAAAATGTGTTTGAGCACTGCTTGTTAATGCTATTACGGGAATAAAAGTCTTGATACGAACTCCTCCGAAATATGTTATTAACAGCAATTCGTTGTATTTGTCCGCATTGTATGAAATGGTTCCAGAGCTTTCTGCGATCTTTACCCATTTCTTTGTTTGCTTTGAGGACTTTAGATTTTTTATATCTGCGAAGGCTTTCTTTAAGAGATTGTACATAATCTATGCACCCCTCTCTTAAAAACCTTGTTAAGCAGTACCCCCCCCGATAATATTATTAAGTGAATCGGGAATAATAGGATCGATGCCTATAATTCGTTTAATACCGTAAGATTTATTGGGTGCTCCAGGCGTGTTGACATTTACCCATCCCCAATCTAATTTACACGAATCTCCGTTCAAAGACATAAAAAATGCTGTAACACCCATCCATGATGAATAATTAGCGTTCACAGTGCCAGTAAATACAGTATCGCTACGTCTTATAGCAATACCACTAACCCCGCCCAAATCCAAGTCAACTTGAATGAGATTATATTTACTTATATCTTTTATAGTCTTGGTTCCGCTATCCCATGATGTACTAGAATCAAATAGTATTTTATTCTTCTTTTTGAAATAATCAAAAATAGCCTGTAGGCTGTTTCCGGCTTGCTTTAAAAGCAAATATATTTCTTGATCGTTCATACCGCTCCTTTCTCATGCGGTACGTTTCCAGAAGTATACGGTTATATATGGTTGAAGGTTGTTGTGAGCTTTGCTGCCGCCTTGATCACGTCCAGCTGGTTGTGCCTCATTTCCGTTATAAACGTTCCAACCTCTTGCTGATGATCCGTAGGCAGTTAATTTATCAGAGCTAAGATACTTAGCTGTATTTCCGCCCCATGCGGATCCTGTATTTGTGTACATATGACCCGGATGTGCGGGCATCTCCGATTCAGTTAATTTAACGGTTTTTTTACCGCCCGTTTTTTCAACAGCATCAAAGCTTGTATCAGAATCATCAACTCCAACCAAAGTTCTCCCATTAGCGAAACGTACCCATGTCTGATTCTTAAATAATTTGTTTGGATCATAGCTAGCATTAACCGTCGTAATGATATGACCCACTGGATAGATCCAGTCTATTAATCTAGCTACCACCCCCCCAGCAAATTCATTAGTTCTTGATACTCCGCGTCAGTAATCGTGTAGTCAATATTACCTACCCAAAAGCCTTCATTTTGTGCTTCGCCAAATAAACGGACTCCTTTACCTCCAGCTAATCTACTAATCACTGGAGCTCCCGTAACAATCCGGCTTTCTATGCTACTGATCTTGTCCGTCAGTGTTGCAATAAATTCCCACGTTGATGTCGGATCAGTGCCGCTTACGATCGTTGACGCTTCAAAACTCCAGCTTGACGTTGTAAGCGTCAATGCTGTATAGGTCGCAGCATCTATAGCTTTATATTTCAAGATCAGCGATCTGCTGTTTTGCCCGGCTACCGAAGCCACCAGACCATTGATAATAACCTTCGTGTTTGTCCCGTTTGGATTGCGATTTCCGTTGGCATCACACGGGTAGTACGTCATATTCGTGATTGCCGGTGCCGAATAATCCACCACTGTAATTGTTTTGGTCAGTGTTCTGGTTCTACCCCTGCTGTCAGTTACCGTAGCAACGATGTCTACGCTCCCTGCCGTATTCAGTGCATTCGACTGAAATTCTTCCGACTGATACTTTACACCGTCCAGTGTTACCGCATAGGATTTGATCGTACTACCGTACACACCTGCAGCGTTGACCTTCACATTCAGCTGTGACAGCGACCGGACAAACCGGTTTCCAAATGCCGTTGTGACGGCTGTAATGGCCTCGGATGCCGAAATGCTGCTGACTGTAGGGACAACACTATCAGGAACTGTTACTGTCAGATTCACAGATTTGCTCCCGATCGTCGTGCTGCCGGATTTAGTCGTTACCGTCACTGTTGCTGTTGCCGACGTCCCGGAAATAGCGTTGATCCATGTTTTCGGTATCGTGAACGCTGTCCCGGACGTTACTGCTTTGCTATATGATCCCAGACTTACCGTTATCGTATCCGTAAAGCTACTCGATTTTTTTGTTGCCGTAGCTATCACCGTAGTGGATTCGTCAGCTGGGACGCTTGATTTATTTACCGACAAATCGGACACTCTCGGAATTGTCGGCAGTGTCAGAGAATTCGATGCTGTTATTGTAGAAAAGCCGCCAACGCCTGCCTCATAGCCACCAGAGACGCTAACTGAACCGGCTCCATTACTGTTATGATAGACCGTGATCGTACCGCTCCACAATATGGTCGTTGATGTCTTGGGCAACTTGTGAGTAAAACTTGTGTAGTGAGATCCATTTACTTTAATATATCCGGACTTGTTATTATCGTTATGCGTATTATTTGTAGTCTTAGCTACGAACTTGACATACACATTTGAATAATTCTCTGCAATACTTTGTGATGAACATGATAATTCTATCCATGCCGATAATGCCATTTTGTTCTAGCCTCCGATCCATACATCATTTAAATTGTTGCCAGTCCCTTCGATATGAGCTCCTGGACGTATTGCCCAGTTGTCACCAAATCGAATCTGATTCTGCACGGCGATGTTTCGCACCTCCAGCACCTCGTTTGTGAACTTCGCTACAGTCTGGTCGTTATATTTAAACTCCAGCGCATCATTAGTGAATTTCGCCTGTATTGGGCTGTCCGATTTGCCAATGATAATGTTTCCCTGTTCCAAACGAATGAACTGGTTTCGTTCAACGATTTCGTTTCCCACATCATTGATCCGTTCCTCCAGTTGGTTAAATTCCAACTGAAATCCGTCTGAGTTTGCCTTAAACAAGTTCTGCACTTCTTCCTTATAGGATTCCAGATCCGTTGTTGTTGTGTACCCTTGCAGAATGGAAATGGTAACGTTTTCCGCGGTCTGCAAAATATTTGTGGTCGCATTGCTAATGGTTTCGTTGACAAACTGCGTATTGTCCTCTGGTGCTGGCGTCCAATCAGATGATGTATTCGATTTTTCCAGCTTTACCAGCTGCACAGTGCAGTTATGCGCTGCCGACGCT
>ULSO01066954.1_pt1 | contig 10557 bp, 10 predicted proteins | sample 1956701 | NCBI WGS metagenome assembly ULSO01 (sample SAMEA4835708, study PRJEB28245) | human gut metagenome | biome: gut microbiome; material: fecal sample | place: Denmark | collected 2008 | reverse complement strand
TACTTCAAAATATTGTCTAACTTTTGGGGGTCACTTCAATGTTCATGGCGTTTTTTACAGAGGGACGATTTGCGGAGAAGACGGCAATGCCGTCTTCCCGCAGATCCAGCTTAAAATTTCGATACTCTAAATTCATTTGACCCTCCGGCTTATTTCCCGGTCCAGACAGGCTTGCGCTTCTCCAAAAAGGCGTTGACTCCTTCCCGGAAGTCCTGGCTGGCTCCGCAGATACGCTGATACTCAACTTCCACTTCGGAGTATCCCTGCATGTCCTGGAACGCTGCCTGATTGATGAGGCACTTCAAATATTTCTGTGCTTTGGTGGGCCCGGCAGCCAATTTTTCAGCAAAGGCCTTGGTTCGGGCACGCAGTTCCTCCGAAGGGACAACTTCCGTAACCAGCCCCCACCGCAGGGCCTCCTCAGCCTTTACAGGCCGCCCGGTAAAGACCAGTTCCGTGGTTCGGGCAACGCCCAGGATTTTGTTCAGGATATAGATGCCGCAGCCATCCGTCACCAGGCCGATACCCACAAAGGCCTCAACCAGCTTCATATTTTCAGCTGCAATTCGAAAATCACACATAAGGGCCAGATTGGCGGCCACACCAGCTACCGCTCCCTGTAGAGCTGCAATGACAGGCTTGCGGATTGTCCGGATCTGACGGGCGATTTGGGCCGGCCAGCTGAAGGATTCATCCAACAATGCAGATTCTCCGGCAGGCTTCTTTAATTCGCCAATCATACTATTGATATCGCCGCCGCCGGAAAATGCGCGTCCTTCAGCTTGAAAAACCACTACATGGACATCCGGATCAAATTCACAGGCTGCAAAGCACTGCATCAGTTCCTTGTCGGTCGCTTCATCGAATACATTCATGTGGTCGGGATTGTTCAGCGTGATATATGCCACATGATTTTCCACATCATAACGAACGCGGGTCAATTCCACAAAGATACCTCCTTCATTACTTGTTTACCTGTCAGGAAATCAAACAGCCAAGCCGGGGAACAGAATGCAGATCAGTGCGACAGTCAGAGTGCCGCAGCCTGTTGCCAGAACCGTTGAAACTGCGATGCCGGGATAGGCGTCACGCAGACGCTCGTTTGCAACGTGACAGCCGAGCATTGTACCGCCGGAGCAGGGAAGAGAATCGGTGACAGTAGCAGCGAAAGCAGCGATACGGTGAATGGCGGCGGCAGGATAACCCATGTTGGTAAAAATGGGACCCAGCGTAGTAAGAGACAAGTTTACAGCAGTCGTGGAGGAGCCTGCGATAGCTGCAAATACCAGGACGCAGATAATCAGCAGGAAGTAGGGATGGATAGAAATGGACAGCAGTTTATCCACCAAGAACTGGAAGGATTCTGCGGAATTGACCACAGACCCAAAGCCCACAATGGCGGAGATCATCAGAAGAGAGCTGGTGGCACTGAGCGCGCCGTCGTTGATGGTCTTGATGATGCCGTGCTTCTTTAACTGGGGATAGAACAAAACAGCGCTGAGTACGGTGGTAACTGCCAGAACGACCGTGATATTGACTTTGAAGAAATTAAAAACAACGAATGTAAAGACCAACGGAATTGCGGCCAGCCACGGATTGGGAAGACGCTCCTCCCCCTCGTGAACCGTATCCTTGGGGCCATATGCAAAGACTTCTCCTCTTGCGCGGCTTCGGGCAACCAACACAGTAAACACAACCATCATAACAATGATTTCCACAATGGCTCCGATGATGCCGGGGATCAGGGCTGCCCCGGATGACGTGCCCATCAGGTTCATGGCTGCCACATTGGTAGCGTTCGGAGAAAAGACACCGCCTACTACGAAAGTCGAAGATCCGCTCACAGCCATGCCAATGGCCCAGCGGCGGGGGATGTTTGTTTCGGCGCACAGGGAAAGTGTGATGGGGAACATGGTAATCATCAGCACGATGTTATTGATCCCGCCATACGTCAAAAGGGCACCGGTTAAGCAGGCAATCAGTACTACGATTGCGGTTTTAAAATTATCGGAGCGTCCGGAGTCTGCCGGGGAAAACGTTCCGATTAACCCCCGGGCAATCGATGTTGCTGCGCCGCTGACATCATAGATTTTTCCGATAATCGCTCCAAAGAGCATCATGCCAAAGAACGGGCCCGCAAAGCTGGCGACACCGGGCAGATAAACGTCTGTGATTGTTTCCGTCAAGGGCATCCCGTTGGTAAGAATTACAATCAGTGTGACGACAAAGCCCAGGTAAAGAGGCGACCAATCCCGGTAAGCTAGGTACATCAATGCCAGCAGAGCCAAGATAATGCCGATAACGCCAAGTGCCATACTCATAAGTTCTTTCTCCTTCCTAAAAATCAGATTTGAAATGGTGGGGAATTCTTACCTGCGAATAAGCCCGTTTTGGACTGCCTGCTCATAAAGTTCTTCGCGAAAATCAGGATGTGCAATAGAAATCATGGCATGAACGCGATCCGCGATGCTGCGAAGATAGAGATCCGCGATTCCGTATTCCGTGGCGATATACATGACATCAGACCGTGGTGTCGTAACCACAGCTCCTTTGGGAAGATCCACGGTGATCTTGGAATGACGGCGCCCCTGTTTATCCGTCCTTGTAGAGGAGAGGCAGAGAAAAGATTTTCCTCCTTTCGACATTGTTGCTCCGCAGACGAAATCCAATTGACCGCCTGTACCGCTATACTGACGGAACCCAATGGACTCAGAACATACCTGGCCCGTCAGATCGGCCATCATGCAAGCGTTAATGGAGATCATATTGTCGTTTTTCGCAATTTCTACAGGATCGTTTACGATTGACAAGGGCATGAACTCCACATGTCCCTGGCTGATATAATCGTAGAGTGCCTGTGAACCCTGGGCAAATCCAGCAACCTGCTTACCTGTGATGACTCCCAGCTTTGCTAGATACATCATAGAGTCACTGTACATCTCCGTATGAACAGAGAGCCCGTGACGATCCTTCAGCCCGTATCCAATGGCATTCGAAAGACCACCCAACCCAAGTTGCAGGGTTGCACCGTCCGGAATTAGGGGAAGAATCGTCTCGGCTATTTTGCGATCCACAGCCCCGGATTCTGGCTGAAGATACTCGGGAAGCGGCTGGTCACATTCCGTGATGCAAGTGACTTCGCTGATGTGAATTTTATGATGGTAGCCATAGGCTCTGGGTTGCTTGTGGTTTACTTGGAGAATGATCTTATCTGCTTTTTGAGCCACATCCCAGCCAGCGGCAGTTCCTACGATTCCAAAATACAAATATCCCTCATCATCTGGCGGCGCAACTTCCATCATCAGGACATTGACCTTGTACACATCTGACAAGCACCTGGTAAGGCGGGAAAAATGGGTGGAAATAATTGCAATATTGCCCCGGTCAAAGAATTGCCGCTCATATCCTTGAAAAAAGAAGGTGGTGTAATTGATCTTTCCACGGTATTCTTCAGACTGCAGGATCGAATAAGGGTACATTGTATTAGCCCCGTATACGGTGACATCATGCAGTTCGTCTTTGCGGCGGGCCAACGCTTCCATTAATGCTACGGGCATCGCGGCCTGTGCATAGGTGAATATGTGGTCGCCAGACTCAATACAGCGAACCGCTTCATCGGGTGACATCAATTTTTCCTGGTATTCTTCACGCCAATCCCTCATGGACGTTCAGCTCCTTTTCTGTGTGTACTTCAGGATTCGCAGCACTTCACAATAACTTTAACGTCATCTCCCTGATCCCGGATTTGTTCCAGACCCTGCTGAAGGTCATCCAGTTTAATGCGGCGCGTAATATACTTTTTCAGATCAATCGTCTTGTGTGTTAAAGCGGCTAAAACTGCCTGGAAATCTGTCGGCACATGCCCTTTACTGCCTTGCAAACGCTTTTGGAAAACAACCGTGCTGTAATAGTCGAACGAGACCGGATGCATGGAAACCCCAACCAGCACACCGGTTCCGCCTCGCTTCAGGTTGCGGATCGCCATGTTAAAAGGGCCTTCCAGGGCAACGCAATCAAAGAACATATCCATGCCGTTGGGCAACAAAGCATTGATCTGCTGTTCCACCTCCGGATCCATTCCGTTTACAACATGATCCACCACACCGATGTTGCGAATAAAGTTGATTTTCTTTTCATTGGTTTCGGTGAGAACGATTGTATTGGCTCCGTACATTCTGGCCCATTCAGCTACGCACTGTCCGATAATGCCACCGCCCATGATCAGAATGTTTGCACCGGGTTTGATTTCACTCAAGCTCATGGCATGCAGAGCGACTGCGGCTGGTTCGATTAACGCAGCTTCTTCATTGCTGACAGAGTCCGGGAGGAGGAACATACCGCTGGGAAACCAGCTGACATACTCTGCAAAAGCTCCGGGATGCTCTACCTCACTGCCAATCCCGATTTTCACCACCCGATTGGTACAGTGATCAAAATCTCCCCGCAGGCAACTTGGACAGCGGCCGCAGGGCTCATTTTTGGGGTTCTGAGTGTATCCGACTACACGGTCGCCCTTTTTTAGACCGCTTGTGCCTGGATCATAAATAATCCCGCTATACTCGTGTCCCGCATGAACACCCAGATGCTGAGAACCCTCCTCCCAGAAATGTACATCAGATCCGCAGATTCCAACATCTGTTACTTGAATAATCGGGCTACCATTGACCTCCGGCATTGGAACCTTGCAAATATCGACCTGTCGGTCCCCCACCCAAACCGCTTGTTTCATGAGCATGGATGTTCCTGCCCCCTTTCTGGTGCCTATTATAACAGTCTAAATGCGGAGGCCCTATTCTGCCAATGCGTGATTTTCCTACCCTGTTTGTGGGATTCTTTTGTAAATAATAAACGATATATACAGCTTTTTTGAAAAATTTTTATTTATTTTGACGTATAAACACATGGAACTTGTCCCAGCTTCCGTTGCTGTGTCATAGAGTGGTGCTACCCCAAATGCGGGAACTTTGCGGAGATTTCTTTGATTCGCTTGTCCTTCTAATCTTGGCCATGATATACTCGCGCCAAAAATGGGAGGAGCGGTTTAAATGGATTTTCAAAAGCAGTACCAAGAAAAGCTGACAACAGCGGATCAGGCAGTGGCCATTGTTCAATCCGGAGATTGGATTGACTATGGCTGGTGTACTGCCACTGCAGACCAGTTAGATCGAGCATTGGCAAAGCGGTATCGCGAGTTGAAAGATGTCAAGATTCGGGGAGGAATCCTCCTTCATCCGCCGGCTGTCTTGGAAGTGCCCGAAGCTTCCGAACACTTTACCTGGCACTCCTGGCATCTGTCCGGCATAGAGCGTAAATTGCTTTCCAAAGGTGGGATATACTATATCCCGGTCCGATATTCTGAGCTTCCCCGCTACTATTTGGAAAACCTTCCTCCAATTCATGTAGCGATGTTTCAGGTTACGCCGATGGATCGTCACGGTTATTTCAACTTCGGCCCCAACGCGTCCCATATGCAGGCTGTATGCCAGCGCGCAGAAAAGATCATTGTAGAAGTCAATCCGAATCTTCCCCGGTGCTGCGGAGGGGCTGAGAATTATCTGTCCATCAATCAGGTGGACTGTATCGTGGAAGGAGCGCCGTCAGAAATCGGGCAGCTTCCGAAATCTTCGGCGGGAACCGTGGAAAATGCAGTGGCCAGTTTGGTGGTGGAAGAGATTCCGGATGGTGCATGCCTGCAGTTGGGCATCGGAGGAATGCCCAATGCAGTTGGAACATTGCTCGCTCAGACTGATTTAAAAAACCTGGGCGTGCATACGGAAATGTATGTGGACGCATTTGTGGATCTGGCGGAATCCGGAAAGATCACCGGTGCGTGCAAATCCATAGACCGCTATGCCCAGACCTATGCTTTTGCAGCTGGCACGCAGAGACTTTATGACTATCTGGATGAGAACCCCATTTGTAAGGCGGCTTCTGTGGACTACACAAATGATGCGCGGGTGATTGCCCAGCTGGATCGCTTTATTTCCATTAACAACGCAGTGGATGTGGATCTTTTTGGACAAATCAATGCGGAAAGTACAGGAATACGACATATCAGCGGGTCGGGCGGACAGCTGGATTTCGTGCTGGGCGCCTATCTGTCCAGAGGTGGAAAAAGTTTTATCTGCTGCTCATCTACATTTTTTGACAAGAGGACTGCGACCCTGAAAAGTCGTATCCGTCCAACGCTGGAGACTGGATCTATCGTGACGGACACGCGCTGCAATCTTCATTGGCTGGTAACTGAATACGGAAAAGTAAATCTCAAGGGAGCTACTACATGGGAGAGAGCCGAGCGAATTATATCGGTTGCCCATCCTGATTTTCGCCAAGATTTGGTCGTTGCGGCGGAGCAGATGGGAATCTGGCGCCGTTCCAATCGGAGATGAAAAAAACTCCTCCGTATTGAAAATTTACGGAGGAGTTTTCTCGTGAACTGATTATCTGTGGGGTTTATGTATCTGTTCGTACTGGTTGTACATTCGAAGGAGAGTCCGCTGATTGTCCACCCCTAATTTTCGGTAGATGTTTTTTAAATGGGTCCGAACCGTACTATCGCTGATATATAACGCTTGTGCAACTTCGTGATAATCCTTCCCATTACAAAAAGCAGAGAGAACCTCCCATTCACGACTCGAGAGCAACTTAAAGCGGCCAAATGCTTCTTGTGAAAATTCGCTGTCCGTACTGGGCAAGGAAATTACAAAGCAAAAATACCGTTTAATCATATGTAGACTATCAATTTTTGAAATCGTATTCATACGGATGGTATATCCTCGAACCGTTTTCCGGTACTCTGAATTACTTACATCGGGTTGAAAAAGGTCCATAAGATTCTGAAAAATGGTAGATAAATGTACAGTTCCATATAGCTTTTGAAGTAAAGAAAGTACCTGCTCACTATATTCCAGCGGATTTCCCCATTCATCAAACACAATAAAATTTAAATCCATTTTTTGCAGAGAAAGGCTCTTAATGGAAGAGCAGATTTGCAAACTCTGATTTTTTTGAAAACTGGACATCTTTTCAGATAATATGCTGTAAATACAGGCGAGAAATGTCAATTCGGGCTCACCAAAGTCGCCTTCATCCATGGATTTATAAAAGCTGATGCGATGAGAGGGAAAAACTAGAGTGGCTACGTAGTGAAGCCCGGCTTGACCCCAAAAATTTAGATTTTCGCCAAAATCGCTTTGACTCCTGCAGGCTAGTTCAGATGAGCAGATTACTGGAGTCGGGCGGTTTGACAGTGAACTGGCACATTGCGTAATATATTTGGCAAAAGCATCCTGACGCTGAAATCCATTGAGATAAATATCGTTCAAGAATTTTGCTTGGTTAATTCCATAGGAACCAAGAAATTGATCTCCACTGTAACAAGTAAGGCCTATGTTTTTCCATTCAAAAGAATCTGATATAATTTTCAAAAGGGTAGGAGAAAAAAATTCCTCAGCAGTCTGTAAGTAACGCTCTAAGGTATTGGCAAATTGCGTAATTGCATAAAGAGTATCTGAAAAACAGGACATCTCCATAAAATTTGCCTCCAATTTAAAACTGAACAGCCTAATTATAACACCCAAAGTAAAAATTTATTGATTTAAATAATAATTGATTTAAATAATACAAAATTGCTAAGACTTCGTCAATGGAAATAAGTTCCAACAATGCATGGTGTTAAAAAATATCATAATGGTTCATTAAGAAACTTTATAAAAAAAGTTTTGCCATTTTTGAGGTATAGGGGCTTTTTTTCATAGCTTTCCGCATGTACGATGTATCCGAGATCGAGTGTGCGCATCCCCTAAAAGAGTTGTACTACAGAGTATTACTGTGGTCAAAAGCCCCGGCTATTCTCCGTAAGTCGCGGTATTGTGTGTCGCTAAGAGGAGGCGATACACGTGAACGACTATATACAGGCACTGCACCAGCGGTTCTTCCGGGAACCGGAGTGTGAAGAAGTCCGCACACAGATCGAGGAGCTCCGGCAGGAACTGCGGGAGCTCCTCGCAAAACCGGAACGACGGAACCTTCTGCATCTGGTAGACGCACTGAACCTGCTGCGGAAGAAGACATCCCTTGCCAGCTCTATGACCGGATTCAAACTGGCCTGAGAACCGGCGCGGGAGCTGGAGGCAGACGGATTGTACTCCTTCGAGGACGAGAAAGAAAAACGAGTCTGCCACGGGCTGGAGGAGGTGTCGCTTATGGGCAAGCACAGACCTTCCGGGGACGGCATGGTCCGCCTGCGGGAGAGCGGCCGTCGGGAATGCCGCATGGTGGTGAGCCACAAGGAAAACGGCGACTCCATCTTCCACTACGTCTCCAGCGACACCCAGAAGAAAATGCTGAATAAGCTCCACCGGGACATGGACGCCTACTGGAGCGCGGACTTGTCGGAGGAGAGCCGGAACCCTGGGGGTGCGACGGCCCCTCCTCACCCAGCCAGGCGGGACACTGACCACCGGCGAGACCAAGACCTATGTGGGAACCCGGAAAATCATCCTACCAGCACGGCAGATCTGCTGCACCAGCGGCGGGGCTGCCGGGCATCCGGTTCCACGACCTCCGACATACCTTTGCCACCCATGCCCTGGCCTCCGACGTGGATGGCAAGCCCCTCTCTGCCTAGGTCACACCAACACCTCCTTCGCCCTAGACACCTACACCCACGTAACGGAAGAAATGCGGCAGCAGGCGGCCCGGGTGGTGGGCGTCTACCTGCCGGACATCTTTGGAAACGAGCTGAAACCATGGCAAAGAGCGGCAAGCGGGGCGGCGGCAGCATCCACCTGAGAAAGGACGGCCGCTGGGAGGGCTGGTTTGTGGTGGGCTACGATGAGCAGGGGTACCCCAAGGCAAAGAACTGCCTGGCCGGAACAAAGCGGGAGTGTCTGGAAAAGCTCAAGGCCCTGCGGGTGTCATGCAAGGCGCCTGAAAAGAAAGAGCGCCATATCGGGCCTGGCATGGCCTTCGGAAAGTAGATGGACTTCTTTTGGTACCGAAACTGCTGCCACCCCGGCCTCGGGCTCAACACCCAGTGGCCTATGAGACCATGATCTACAAGCACATTCTTCCGGCGCCGGGTCAGATTCCGCTGGGGAAACTCACCCAGCGGGATCTCCAGCAGTTTTACACGCAGATGAAGACCTCCCGGCGGCTGACACGGCAGGAATTCTATGGGCCGGGCCTCTCGGACCGTGCGATCTGCGGCTACCACGCAAGCTATCAGGCAGCGTTAGGCAAAGCGACGGAGGATGGCCTGATCGCTGTCAATCCCGCCGACGGATGCCGTCTGCCACCGAAAAGGGGCCGGGAGATGCAGGTGCTGAGCCGGGAGGAATTGCAGCGGCTGTTGATCCAGGCAAAGGCGGAGAGCTGCTACGAACTGTTCCTGCTGGATCTGTCTACGGGCCTGCGGCGGGGAGAGCTGCTGGCCTATCGGACCATTGTCCGCTCCTGCCAGATATTCCCCTCACCTAAAAAAGAGATACGTCCCGGGACGCGGCCAGCTGTCGGAAAAAGCTCGGCGCCATCCTGGAGCGGGCCGGTTGCTGTCACATCCGGTTCCATGATCTGCGCCACACTTTCGCTACGGAGGCTTTGGAGCACGGCATGGACGTCAAAAACCCTCTCGGCGGTGATCGGCCACGTGTCGGCGGCCACGACCCTGGACACCTACACCCACGTCACGAACCAGATGCGGGCCCAGGCTGCGGGGAAGATTCACCGCCTGATGGGCGGAAAGCCTGCTGTCTGGAGCCGGAAGAAGCAATCAGTAAAAACCATGACTGACTTCCAGGCCCGGCACCCGGCGCTGGCCGGGAACCGGCTGCGTCACGGAAGCCAACAACCACCTTTGGGAGAGACGCTACTTCCCCAAATGGCCGGACGGGAAAAAGCATCCCCGCAACATCTACACCCACTCCCTGGCGGAGTGCGAGGAAATGCTGGCGGTTATGATCCTGGAGGTGCAGGCGGAGATGGCTGCGGAAAAGGAAAACATGGCGCCCCAAAGGTCATAGAAAACACCCGCCGGGACTTCCCCGGCGGGTGTGCGTTTATGATGCAGTATAATTAATTTTCCGGGGGCAGCCTCGGAAAAAAAGAATGTCAGGTCTTCTTCGCTTTGCCCAAACGGCCCCTTTCGGCGGAGAAAACAGTGGTTCTCTTGGGGAAAAACGACTGTGGCACAGCCTGTGGTCAGCAAAAAAGCGGAAAATTTTAATCAAATAAATATAACAAAAAAGTTACGGTTTTGCAAAAAAATCAAGCAAAAACCGTAACTTTTTTGGTCCGAGTAGCGGGATTTGAACCCACGGCCTCTTGGTCCCGAACCAAGCGCGCTACCAACTGCGCTATACCCGGTTGTTACTCAGGCGATCCATCCCGATGCAACAGTAAGATTATACGGAATTTTCCCGGCATTGTCAAGGGAAAACGTATGGCGACCATCACTTCTCATACGGAATAGAAAACTCCCGGTGGAGAAATTCTCCACCGGGAGTTTTTCCGTTTCTTACTTCGCGGCCTTGGCAGCCTTGATGGCCTCGATCAGCA
>ULSO01084992.1_pt1 | contig 10560 bp, 5 predicted proteins | sample 1956701 | NCBI WGS metagenome assembly ULSO01 (sample SAMEA4835708, study PRJEB28245) | human gut metagenome | biome: gut microbiome; material: fecal sample | place: Denmark | collected 2008 | reverse complement strand
TGCACCTCCGCCTGTTGCCCGAAAAAGGCAAATACAAATTCTGAGGTGTTAAAATGGAAATGTTGGTAACAAAGTTCTCAAACGGAAAGTATCGCAACGAAGGCGATTTGTTCGCAGAACCTATCTCTGCCGATAACGTAAAACTCATGGGCGAAATGATCGCTTTGCAGGCATTGCGTACCGTAAAAAAGTTCGATATGAAAATCGCAGACAGGCTGTATATCGGTTTAATCAAAGACCTGCATCATATGAGTGAGATAGACCATATCGTATCGGACGGTTATGACGTAGCGCAGACAGCAATCTGCTTTCTCTATCAATTCGTCGGTCATACAGCCAATGAAATTTACGGCAAAGACCGCAAGGGAAAAGAAATCACCATAAAACTTGCCTGCTATCGTGAAGTAGACCACTTCATCAATCTTCTGCGTAACAGACCGGACAGGCGCGGGACAGTCGTCGAATCCATTGATTTTACAGACTATAAGGCTCTGCCCATGGATCCCGTGAACCGCTTTGAACACGAGCAGACGGATTACAGCAAATATGATGAGCTTGTCGGCGCATTACATCTTTCCGCATTAGAGCTTGCCATGTTGAACTGCTATATGAACGGCATGGTACAATCCGAAGTCTGTGCCGAGCTCGGCATCGGCAGAGGCAGGATCAACAGCAGAAAAGCAAGCATCCGTCAGAGATATTATTCGCTTTACGGCGCGTACTGATATATCTGCGCTGTGCGCAGATACCTTATTTATTATTTAACGAAGAAATTATCAATTATTATCTTCCGCGTTTTTATTTATGAGCTTTTTTGCGACTTTTTCGAATGGCAAAGAATCCCCAGACAGCACAAGCCGCCACTACCGCTACATCTGCAACAATAAGAACGATTTTCCAGTAAGGAAGCGCATAGTAATACACTATTCCCTCGCCCATACCATTCATGGCATTACTGTTTGCAACGGTATACAGAATATTTTTTGTGGCCTTATAAAGTGCTGTAAAATGCGACGAGGTGCCTTTAGCTGAAGGCTGCTGATCCTGGAAAAGGCTGATATCACCACCCGCGCGAATCATCTGATCGGGATTCATGTAGGAATTGGCATAATCGGTAACTACCATACCCTCAAACCCCCACTCATCGCGGAGAATTTCTGTAAGAAGTTCGTAGCAACCTCCTGTCCATACCGTTCCCACTCTGTTAAACGAGCTCATTATCGCGCTGGACTTACCCTCTTTTACAGCCAACTCAAAGGGACGAAGATAAATTTCGCGCATGGATTGCTCATTGAGCCAGGTTATAAGTCCATTGCTGTCCCTATCGGTTTCCTGATCGTTGAAAGCAAAATGCTTGAGATATGTGTAAACGCCCTTACTTTTTGCGCCCTGAACGACGCCTGCAGCCATCTTACCGGAAAGCAGTCCGTCCTCGGAATAATACTCCCAGTTTCTGCCGCCGAAAGGTGAACGGTGTATGTTTACCGCAGGCGCATACCATCCCGAATAAGGTCTGCCGTCACCGCGTTCGTTTCCGACAAGGCTTTCATCGCCAACAGCAACGCCCATTTTTTCGGCAAGCTCAACATTCCATGTTGCGCCTATAACACATTCGCTGCAATAAAAACATGTGTCGTAAACCACAGCCGTTGAAGCTATGACAGACATAAACTGCGTGAATCCCGCGGGGCCGTCCGGGTCTATCGTTTTAGGTTTGTCAATGTTTGTAATTGCCGCCGTATTGAAATTACCAGTGCCGACAAGATAGCGCATCTGATCAACGGTTAATTCGCCGAGCAATTCATCCCATAGAGGATCGTCGTAATCTTTTCCAATAAGATTGTAAAGTTTGACTTCGGTCTGGTCGTAAGAAAGTTCCTTCCTGCGGGGTCTGGGACGACGGGCGGAAAACCATTTTTTATCAACATCCTGCTTTGCACCTTCACCTATGTACGCCTCTACGCTCATGGAATCTATTAAAGATTGGTCGACATTCCTTTCCTCTTCGGTAGGTGCCTTGGGGAAAGTACCCTCCCAGTCAGATCTGGAAAGATAGGTAGTTATATGCTCGCTAACATTATCGAACCTATTTTTTACAGGCGTTTCTGTTGTGCTGTCATTTTCATAAATAAGCGTCTCTCCGAGAGAGAAGTCAACCTCAAGGCACTCCTCCGCCCAGCAATGAGCATTTTTGCCTATATAGAGAGTATAGTCGCCGTTATCAGCTTCATAAACAGCCTTTCCATTGTCATTAGCATCACTGTAATCGTATGATGCAATATCTCTAAGATCGAATTCGAGAATGACTGTCTGTTTTCCGCCGTTTGCGGACACAACGGGCGTTTTAGCAAAAGCACCAAGTACAACGTGCGATTTCTCAATGCCGCCGCTCGTGTAAGGAGCACTTATATAAAGCTGAACAACGTCCTTGCCATCATATTGCCCGTTATTCTGCACCTCAACCTCTAAAGTTATATTTTTCGCAGCATCTACCGAAGTTAACGTAGCGCCTTCCAGAGTTTCACCATCGATTTTCGCGCTCTTTAAAGTCCAATCGAACTGTGTATAACTCAGTCCGTAGCCAAACGGATAAACGACATTTTCCTTATACCAGTCTTCGCCGTCTGTATAACCGCGCGTTTCATAGTAACGATAACCCACATATATGCCTTCCTCATACTCAACGAAGTAAGCATTCTGAGCAGCGCCTGAAACAAGGTACTGGTTGCCACCCTGAACGAGGTTGTTTGAGAAATTATACCAGCTGGGAGCACTTTCAAAATTTGCCGCATATGTATCAACCAGTCTCCCGGAAGGATTGACTTGGCCCGTAAGAATTTTGCCAAGCGCATTCATGCCTGTACCGCCCGTAGTTCCCACCCAGAGAGCTCCTTTGAGTTTAGAACCGTACTCATTGTCGGTAAGGAAGCCGAGTTCCATGCTCGTTGCACAGTTTATTATAAGGATTACGTTGTCATAGCCGGAATTATCCGCACAAAGCGCACTGAGCAGCGCTTTTTCGTTGTTATCAAGCTGGAGATAATGATCCTCGGCATTAGCGCCGCTGACATTTTTCATGGTTCGGGGAAGATCATACCCTTCGCCGCCGACGCGCGAAATAACTACCAACGCTGCATCCGAATAGCCGCTTGCATAAGCATTAACGCTGTTAGGATATTCTGAAAGAGGAAGCTCGCCCGTTTCAAGGCCTTCAAGCACTCCAGTATCGAAATTAAGTTTTGTATTTCTGCCCTTTCCTTCCGCTTTTTTACCCTCGTAAAATCTTTTAAGCACGGGATTATAAGCTATGCCGGCATTTTCAAGGCTCTTATAAATATCAACACCGTCGGAATTGTCCTTTGCGCTGGAGCCGGAACCGCCATATACAAGGTCAACCGAATTCATTCCGAACACGCTGACTTTCGCACTGGCTTTAAGAGGAAGGGCAGAATTGTTTTTGAGAAGCACGAAGCCCTCTTCGCATATCTCCTCGTTAACGGCATTAGCAGCATCGAGCGCGGTTTTTTTATTGGTTATCCCTTCGCTCTTTTTATAATACTGCGCCGTAGAAGGATCGCCAGATTTAAGCACGCGCCGCTCTTCGCCGAAAATAGTGTTGAAAGTATTGTTGATGAGCGTAACCTGTGTAATAACCAGACTTATCACAAGGAATACAGCTAAAAGGACGCACGTAACACTGACCCAGACTTTATTGTGCCTGAACGGATAAGCTATTGCTGCGCCTATTTTTTTTAGTATTTTCATAGGTCATCCTCCATTTACTTTGTATTGGCAACTCTGGGACGCCAGCCTATTTCACCCTGAGCCTCGTCTATCTGAACATAGTCGACTATGGGTCCCATAGCCGTAGCCGTGCCTATGCCGCTGACTTCGACAGACTCGAGCACTTCAAATGTCAAAACATTGTCGCCCTGAATGAGATTGAGCGTACACGAGAGCGTGTAAGCATTAAATTCAGTGCTTTGACCGCTGCCGAGCTGACGGAGCGTGAACGCATCGTACGCGAGTTCTTCACCATTCAGATAAACTTTGAATATTTTGGATGAAACCGAGAAATCGCCCCACATATTGTTGCCCAGGCAAAGCGTGAGTTTTGCAGTCGTTGCCTGCGCTGCCGTAAAGTTAAACGAGAATTCAATAGGACAATTGAGATAACTGAGAACCCTTCCGTTGCTGGCGTTCTGATATCTTTCAAGCATCGAAAGTCCGCTTGCACTGCCGCTGTAGCCCGCACCTCTTAAAGAACTTACGTCTATATACTCTGCTTCGAAGCGATTTGTAGCTACATACACATCAAGTACGCGCAGCGAAACCTTTACCGTGACGGAATCAAAACCTTCGGCTTTGGCCGTTATGTTGAAGGTCAATACGCCCGAAGTGGAATTTTCAGGAGTACCTGCGATTATACCGAGCGAATTGTATTCAAGTCCATCGGGGAGACCCTTGCCACCAATGTATTTTATTGAATAAGTAATACCGGGCACACCATAAGCCTTGCGTACGCTTTGGTTATACTCTTCGCCGACGAGACCGTCAGGAAGGGTAAAATCTTCAAATACAATTTTACCGAGATCTGTGGGACCAGAAGACGAGCCACCCGAAACAGTGAGAGTAAATGTAGCCTCTGCACTGTCGCATCCGCTTGCAGAAGCAACAACCGTAAACGAAAGGTTCTCGGCCTCCGCCTCGGGAATACCAGAAAGCTCGCCGTTTTGCGAGAGGGTGAGACCTGCAGGCAACTCGCTGCCCTGCTTTAATGAATAATTTATATTTTCTATGCCTTCAGCTGTGGCAAGATTCTGCAGATAGGGTTCACCTACGCTCGCTTCAGGCAAATCTTTTGCGGTATAAGTTATTGTTCCCTTTTCAATTTCAAGGGTAAATTCTGCCGATGTTTCTTCATCATTGAGGTCAAGAGCAATTACAGTGAATGTAACAGTGCCAGCCTCTTCAGGTATGCCTGTTATTGTACCGTCGTCATAAAGAATAAGCCCTGCAGGCAACTGATCATCGGCGCCGAGTTCATAATATATATCCTTGCCTTTACCCGCGACGGTATCGGTGTATTGCACACCAACCTTTCCTTTCTTAAGTTCCTTGCTTTCCAAGACAAATTTACAGCCGCTCATAGTTGCTATGACAACAATGGCCAAAACCAGCGCAGCGGTAATAAAGACAGTTTTAATCCTCTTCATTTTCTTACTCCGTATTATGATGTCAATAGTTATCCGCAGCCAAGCTGCGGATAACTATTGTTCCTACATTATTTAAGCTGTAACATTGAGATAGAAGTAGTTGATTACGTTAGCCGTCCATTCTTCTCCTTTCTGAATATCGCCGTCGCAGACGCCTATGGTGAAGCGGTAAGCTCCGGGAGCGATGTCAGCAGATATCGTGCCTGAAATTATACCCGTTTCCCTGTCGAGCGTAAGTCCGCAAAGGTCGCCATAGAAGAGAACGTAAAGTATATCAAGCTCTTCGAGGTCCACGTCGTGTATATCGATGCGCACCTCCTCGCCCACTTTGACGTTATATACCTTCGAATTCGAAATGGATATATTTTGCTTCATATCGACCGTGCCGTCGGACTTTTTAACTGCTGTGCTTACATCATAATCGTAAGATACTATAGAGTGCCCGTTGAGCATGCCGGCATTGTTGGCAACGACATACTGTATCCTCTTCAGACAGTTGTACAGCGCCATAAGATGCGTAGGAGTGAGAGACTCCTCGTCGGAGTTGAGGCCGGTAACCTTGGAAGGAACACCGCCGTTTGCTATATCGGCAACGATATCGTAGCCTCCTGCAACGCCGTCGAGACTTATATCCTGGCCTGCCCTTATCATCATGTTAGCGTTCATGTAGTTGCCTGCCTGTTCAGTGCCGGCAGCGTCGGTTACATACACACCACCCCATTCGTCGCGTGCGACTGAAGTCAGAAGCTCGTAGCTTGCGCCTGCCCAATCGAAACCTATGCGGTTGAAAGAGGTCATCATGCCGAGCGAGTCGCCATCCTTAACACCCATTTCGAATACCTTAAGGTAAATCTGGCGCATAGTCTGCTCGTCCGCCCAGGTAGCTATACCTGTAATATCGCGGTGAGTTTCCTGATCGTTAAGAGCGTAGTGTTTGATGAAGGTTATCATGCCCTTTTCCTGACAACCCTTGCACATCTGCGCAATGACTGTGCCGGACAGGAACGCATCTTCGGAAACGTAGTTATTGTTACGGCCGCTGAACGGCGTTCTGTGAATATTTGCGCCAGGCGAATACCAGCCGGTAAACTTGTACCACAGACCAAGATCGCCGTTTATTCTGCCGTATTCGTAAGCGAGGTCCTTATTGAACGTTGCGCCGACGGTAACCTGGGAGCACCACCTGATTATTGTATCGGAATCCATGAAGTCGCCGTACTGAAGGTACTGGATCATTGCAAAGGCTTCCTGTATGCCGAAGGGGCCGTCTCCATGGGTGGAGTTAGGCACGCCCATTGCCGTATTGCCTACAAAGTTGAAGGCCGTTATTATCTGTTCTACCGCCTGTTTTGCCGTAAACTGGGAAAGGTACTCATCCCACTTGGGGTCATTGAAATTGAGCCCGGTCATATCCGAAAGCTGGATAGGCGCGGGATTTTCCGCCGTGTAAGCCTGATCTTCGGCGCGGAACGAAGGAGCGGTATCCGAATACCAGGGAGCCTTGCCGCCGCCGTAGCGGGGATTGGCTTCATCGTATGACTTATCGAGTACAAAATCATTGTTGCCGCTTCCAAGGCTGTTTTCCTTATCGGCAAGGGGCATTTCAAAGTTGGAAAGCCATTCTTCGCTCTTCACGAGTTCAGCATTGCCCTTCTTAAGGTAAACGGGTTCTACGCTCGCATCGGAAGCAGTCCAGTCCTTGCCGTTGTGAGTAGAACGATACCACGCCGCCCAGAGCGGATCTATGGTAGTGTCGTTCTCTACGTCAAACCAGAGAGGTCTCGAAGGCCAGGTACCGTCCCAATCAGAACGGGAAAGCAACCTGTCATTCATCTCTTCGTTGATATAATCAAAGCGATTGGCTATTTCGTTACCGGTATTATCATCCGTGCCGTATTTAAATCCGCCTTCGGGAACGGTATAGTCTAGGCTGTCAGTCATTCTGTACGCCCACGAGTGAGAATTTTCGGCAATATAAATTTTATAATTGCCGCCTTCAACCTCGTAGCCCCTGAAACCGTTATCATTCTTGTCGTAAGCATCGTAAGAGGCCATATCACGCACGTCAAGCGTGAGAGTTACCGTTTCGCTCTGTCCGGGAGCGAGCAGACCAGTCTTTGCATAGTCGCCGAGTTCAACCTGCGATTTTTCTATGCCGCCATCGGTGTAAGGCGCGCTGTAATAGAGCTGAACTACATCCTTGCCCGCAACGCTACCCATATTGGTAACTTTCACATCGACAGTGATAGTGCCGTACTTATCGAGTTCAACGCGATTTGCCGGAGAGTTCCTGACAACATCCCATGTGAAATCGGTATACGAAAGTCCGTAACCGAAAGGATAATTTACGTGCTGATTGTACCAATCTTCACCATCAGTATATCCACGCGTTTCGTAGTACTTATAGCCAATATAAATACCCTCTTCGTAGCTGACTTCGTAATATCCGAGGTCAAACGCGTCCTTGTAAAGCAATCCTTCCTCGGTAGTGTACTGGTTGCCCATGCCCGAATCAAAGCCGGATTCGTTACCAACAAGATTGTTGGAGAAATTCTGCCAGGAAGGATCGGCAGTAAAGTCTGCCTGCAGAATATCGGGCGTTCTGCCGGAAGGATTTACCTTGCCGTTCAAAATTTCGCCAATAGGCTCATAGTTATTGGCGCCATTGCCGGTTATCCAGATGCAACTTTTAACTTTAGAATACTTTTCAGACTTGAGGAAGCCCACTTCCATTGCATATGTACTGTCAAGCAGAACGACTACGTTATCAAACCTCTTGTCGTTCTGAAGCATATCGAGAAGAGCTTCTTCATTGTCATCAAGTTCAAGATAGTGCTCGAACGGGTCACTCTCCCTGCCCATACCGCCTACAGGCGTCCAATCGCCTGACTCTATCTGCTCACGAGTAGGATAAGCCATTGCGGCGGTATCCTGACCTTTAGTCTGAGCAAAAGATGCGCGAGGAAGATCAGTACCTTCGCCGCCTGTGCGATAAAATACTACAACAGCAGTTCCGCCATATTCATTGTAAGAATTTTTTACTTCCGTTGTATACATAGACTGCGGCGTTTCGCCGGTTGGTCTGAAAGAGCCGTTCGTCATAGACGCATAACCCTTACCAGAAAGCTCATCATCCGCATAAAAGTCAAGGAGTTTCTGGTTAACGTCAAAACCGGCTTTTTTAAGCGCGGAAGATACGCCCGCAGCACTCTCCTTACCGAATACGCTGAGCTTGGAATTTTCCTTTAACGGCAAGCTATTGTTTTCATTTTTCAACATAACATAGCCTTCCGCCGCTATCTGCTTGTTGGTCTCAAGTGCAGCTTCCAGCGCACCGTCAAGGCTGCTGTAATCAGAACAGAATCTCGACGAAGCAGGCGTGCCGAGGTTAGGATTAGCTCCCGGCTCGGGATTGACTTTATCCGCTCCGTCCTTACCATCCTGACCGTCTTTGCCATCCTGACCGGGCAAACCCTGTTCACCCTGAATACCCTGAGGGCCTGCGGGTCCCTGAGTTGCGCATGCGCCAAACGCGAATAACGACAAGCTCAAAGGAACACACATCAAAGTTGCCAGAAGTCCGACAATTTTTTTGCTGAGTTGTTTTCTCACCTTTTTTCCTCCTGAAAAATTATTTTAGGTTTTTCCTTTCCTTTAATTTACCCCCACTTTTGCAAATTTCAATTGTAACAACATAACCCGTCGGCCAAACAACTTAATCTGTAACACAACAAAGGCGGGGCATTTCTGCTCCGCCTTTGCAATTTGTATTAAGTTTTTACTAAAATATCATATTTTTCAGATATTACCCAAAAAATGCTATTCCTAGTATAAATTCATCATTGTCAACCATGACTGAAAGATTGCCGTCATACTTTTCAACTATCCTCTTTATGGATGACATGCCGAAACCATGATAATCTTTATCGGCCTTTGTAGTCTGGGGCAGGCCGTCTTTAAAATTTACTGCACCTGTACAGTAATTCGCCGCGTCTATATTTATTATTCCGCCGGTCTTGTATATGTTGAGCAGGATAACCCTTTTTTCGCGGTCTTCTATGTGCTCAACGGCCTCTATAGCATTGTCAAGAATATTTCCGAACAAGGAATACAGATCAGAATCGGCCATAAAATTTAGCAACTTACCATCTGCCAGGCAGGTAATTGAAATTTCTTTAGCTTCACAATCCATACTTTTGAGATAGAGCACAGCATCCAGCGCATTATTGCCCGTCTTGAACACCGAATCATAGGCATAAACAGCATCCTTAAGCTCTCTAAGTTCGCTGCCGTCAATTTTCTTTTCGAGAATGCGCAATTGATGTTTCAAGTCATGGCACTTGATGTTTATGACTTCAACAGCCGACCTCTCCCTTTTGTAACTTTCGCGTTCCTGACGAATTATTGATTCGAGCGCACCGCGTTGCATTACTTCTCCGCGATATTTAATCAGATAAAATTCGACAAAAAGTATTAGCATGCATGACAGCGATGAAAAAATATTGACAAAAACCGTGAGCGGGCGAGCGCCAGCCATAGTTATCAACGTTGAAGCAAAAGAATTGAGGCAGATTGCCACGATAAGCGTGACTATGGAAACAACCATCTGTATTTTTCCGTCGGCGATGCTGTTGTCGACCTTAGTTTTGCGTATTACAAACAACCACATCAAAAAGTAAAACGCCGTTGTTAATATTATGAGCAAGGCCGCCTCTATTAAACTGTTCATCTCTGGCACGAACAGCATTATGCTTGCCACGCATCGCTGACTGATGTGCTGCATGCAATACCCCGCAGTTGTGCAGAAAAGCGCCTCCCATTTACTGCATTCAAAAGCCAACCATACAGCCGCCAGCGAGAGAAAAAACACAAGCAAACAGTTTGACACCATCAGCGTCAGCCGAACCAGTTGATTGAGCTGAAAAATGAAAATCAAATGATTATACCCCCAGCTCAGCAACACTACAGCGGCACACAATAAACAGCTCAACACAATAAAATGCCTGCGTTTCGGCATGCCACTGCCGACTAAAAAAATTGCTATGAATACAGCACAGACAAAACTTGCCGAGCCCCACAAATCTTCAATCATTTCCCCCTTCTCCCAATCTGTAGGCATTATACGCGGCAATTACCTCCCGCTTGCGCGAACGGCTTATCTCAAGCTTATATCCACCGACTTCAAGAACCGAACCGTTATATCCCGTAACGTGCGCCAGGTTGACCAGATAGCAGTTATTGCATCTGATAAACTGATTGGCAGGAAACTTTTTCAACGCCTCTTTGAGCGTACCATATTCTGTGTAATCGCAGTTTTCGGTATGATAAATTATTTTATGCGCCG
>ULSO01045432.1_pt1 | contig 10568 bp, 6 predicted proteins | sample 1956701 | NCBI WGS metagenome assembly ULSO01 (sample SAMEA4835708, study PRJEB28245) | human gut metagenome | biome: gut microbiome; material: fecal sample | place: Denmark | collected 2008 | reverse complement strand
CCGGAATGTCCAGCCCATATTCTTCCAGAATCCATTGCCCAGCTCATTACTGGTAAATGCCACCAGATTTACTTTGTTGATGCCTTCTTTTTTCAATGCTTCCATTGCCATCATTGCCATTGCTTTTCCAATACCATGTTTCCGGTAATCCTCATGGACGCATACATGATAAAAGCATCCTCTTCTTCCATCCTGTCCGCAAAGAATAGCTCCTACGATTTTTCCATCCATACATGCCACGATACTGGTGTCCGGATTTCTCCGGATAAAACGTTTCACATTTTCTTCCGAATCATCAATGCTCCGGATGCCAAATCCGTGAATGCTCATCCAGAGTGCATGGACTTCATTAAAATCGTCTTCTTTCATTGTTCTTAATATATATGTAGCTTCTGCCATATTCTCTCCTGCTTACGGGAACATCGGTACCAGTTCGAGACCTTCCGATTCCTTTAATCCAAATAATAAATTCATATTCTGAACCGCCTGACCGGCTGCTCCTTTTACCAGATTATCCAGCGCACCCATCATAATCACTCTTCCGGTACGCTCATCTACTACAAAGTTCACATCTACATAGTTGCTTCCTTCTACCCATTTGGTTTCCGGGCACACACCATCCTCTAATACCCTGACGAATTTCTCGTTCTTATAATATTTTTCATAAGCTGCACGAATCTCTTCTTTGGTTGGATAACTTCCGTCTGCTTTCTTTACCAGTGATGCGTACTCTGTTGCTAAGATACCACGGTTCATCGGAACAAGATGTGGTGTAAAGCTGATGGTAATCTCTTTTCCGGCTGCATAACCTAACTGTTCTTCAATTTCCGGTGTGTGTCTATGGGTTGCCACGCCATATGCCTTCATATTTTCATTTACTTCACAGAACAGATTATTGACCTTTGCTCCACGTCCTGCACCGGAAGTACCGCTCTTTGCATCCACAATCAATGTATTGGCATCAATCAGTCCCTCTTTTACCAACGGATATGCGGTTAAAATAGAACAGGTGGTATAGCATCCCGGATTGGCTACCAGTCTTGCATTTTTCACCTTTTCACGATTGATTTCGCAAAGTCCGTAAACGGCTTCTTCAATAAACTGTGGACTCTTATGCTCAATTTTATACCATTTTTCATAAGTAGTCACATCTTTAATACGATAATCTGCGCTCAAATCAATTACCTTTGTCTCGGATAAAATCTTCTCATTCAATACAGAGCCAAGGAAACCCTGCGGTGTTGCTGTAAAGATAACATCCACCTGCTTTGCCAGCTCTTCTATATTATCATCGAGGCAGGTATCCTCTACGATTTCAAACATATTACGGTAAACATCTGCATACTTCTTATCTATATAACTTCTGGAGCCATACCACTTAATCTCTACGGAAGGATGTCCCATAAGAATCCTTACCAGTTCTGCTCCTGCATATCCGGTTGCTCCGATAATTCCTGCTTTAATCATTTTTACATCTTCTTTCTTCTTAAGATTATGGCACACACGAAATTTGTATGCCATTTACAGTGCATAATTATACATTCGTTTTATACATTATGCAAGTATTATTTTCTGTTTTCACGCTTTTTCAGTTAATTTGTGATTCTATAAGTCTTCTTTTATTAATATATTATCCGTTTTTTATACATAAATATGTACCCTTTGTATATAATTATGCATTTTTATAAGTATATTATGTATATTTTTTCGCTTGCGTATTTAATTTTTTTGTTGTATATTAGTCCTAGTTAAAAAACATCTGAAGAAAGGATACCTATTATTATGAAAGAAAAAGTTGTTTTAGCGTACTCTGGTGGACTTGATACAACCGCTATCATCCCATGGTTAAAAGAAAATTATGATTATGAAGTAATCTGCTGCTGCGTTGACTGCGGACAGGGTGAAGAGCTGGACGGTCTTGACGAAAGAGCAAAATTATCCGGTGCAACCAAATTATATATTGAAGATATTACAGATGAATTCTGTGATGACTATATTGTTCCATGTGTTCAGGCAGATGCCGTATATGAGAACAAATATCTCTTAGGAACTTCTATGGCTCGTCCTGGTATTGCCAAGAAATTAGTTGAAATTGCACGAAAAGAAAATGCTGTTGCTATCTGCCACGGTGCAACCGGTAAGGGAAATGACCAGATTCGTTTCGAGCTTTCTATCAAAGCACTTGCTCCTGATATTAAAATTATTGCTCCTTGGCGTGATGATAAATGGAAAATGGATTCCCGTGAATCCGAAATTGAATACTGCAAAGCACATGGCATTCATCTTCCATTCTCTACTGACCAGAGCTACAGCCGTGACCGTAACTTATGGCACATCAGCCACGAAGGTCTTGAGTTAGAGGATCCTGCAAATGAGCCAAACTATGACCACCTTTTAGTTCTTGGTGTTTCTCCGGAAAAAGCTCCGGATGAGGGCGAATATGTAACCATGACCTTTGAAAAAGGTGTTCCTACTGCTGTTAATGGAAAGAAAATGAAAGTTTCCGATATCATCCGTGAATTAAACCGTTTAGGCGGCAAACATGGAATTGGTATCATCGATATCGTAGAAAACCGTGTTGTTGGTATGAAATCCCGTGGTGTATATGAAACTCCTGGCGGAACTATCCTGATGGAAGCACATCGTCAGTTAGAGGAACTCGTATTAGACCGTGCTACTATGGATGTAAAAAAAGATATGGGCAATCGTATGGCTCAGATTGTTTACGAAGGAAAATGGTTCACACCTTTACGGGAGGCAGTTCAGGCATTCGTTGAGTCTACCCAGGAATATGTAACCGGTGAAGTGAAATTCAAGCTCTACAAAGGAAACATCATCAAAGCCGGAACAACTTCTCCATACTCTCTCTACAGTGAGTCACTGGCAAGCTTTACAACCGGAGACCTTTATGATCACCATGATGCAGATGGATTCATCACGCTGTTTGGTCTTCCATTAAAAGTTCGTGCTATGAAAATGCAGGAATTAGAAAAAAATAACCAGAAATAGAATTTTCTAACGCGATATAGAAAGTAAAAAAGGCATTACATTCGACAGCCGCCGATATGTAATGTCTTTTTTATTTATCCAGAATCTCTCTTAATACAGCAAGACCCTGTTCCATTTCATCTTCTGTCAGATTACCATATCCAAGCACCAGTGTCGGAACTTTCTTTTCCTTTGGCTTTTGAATCACATATTCACCCAGTCCATGAATTTCAATATGCTGCTCTCTCGCCTGCTCTACCACCTCTTCTTCCTTCCACTTCACTTCCAGTTCTACCAATACATGCAAGCCGGCATTATCACCGTAAATGCGGCAGACCCAGTCTTCCTGCTTTAAAAGACGCATAAAAGTATCATGCTTATTCTTATAGTTATTACGCATACGGTTCAGATGCCGTTCAAAATGCCCTTCTTCCATAAAATGGCACAATACTTCCTGACTGTTCCGCGGCACCGTACAGGCATAGAAACCACAGGAACTGTGGTACCGCTCCATCAGGGAATGGGGCAGTACCATAAAACTGATTCGAAGAGATGGTGCAATACTTTTTGAAAAAGTTCCTATATAAATCACATGTTCTCCGGTATCATTTCCCCACAAAGCCGGAATCGGCTTTCCTTTATAACGGAACTCACTATCGTGGTCATCTTCTATGATATAACGTTCTTCTCCTTCAGATGCCCACTGTAAAAGTTCCAGCCTTCTTCGCAGCGGCATGACATTTCCCAACGGGAACTGATGGGATGGCATGACATAAACCATATCCGGATTTTCTTTCCGGATAGCCTCCATACAAATTCCATCTTCATCAATTTCTTCTGCCAGCACCCGATATCCCATATTACAGAAAGTATAATAGGCCTGCAAATAAGTATAATTCTCCATTGCCACTTTCTTATCCCGCCCCATAATCTGAGCTAACAATAACAGAAGATACTCATTACCGGCACCAAGAAGAATCTGTTTTTCATCGCAGACTACCCCTCTCGCCTGATAGAGATAGCGGCTGATTGCCGTTCTAAGATACAGTTCTCCCTTCGGATTTCCCGAAAGCAATAAATCCGGGTTATCCTCCGGCACTACACTCTTATGCATCCGATACCATATTCCATAGGGAAAATGCTTCCGGTCAATCTCATATGGAGAAAAACTGATTTCATACTGCTTTTTCTGCCGCTCCATGAGTCTTCCCTCTTCTGGCTTTTCCTGTCCACGGCTCAGCTGATACAGCATGCTGATATCGCATACAAAATAGCCTGCACAGGGTTTTGGTTCAATATACCCCTCTGCTGTAAGCTGTTCATATGCCAGTTCCACGGTACTCCTGCTGATTTGCAGATTTTTGGCCATAAAACGAGTAGACGGTAATTTTTCCCCCGGGGAAATCTTACCGTCTGCTATATCCTTACGAATATATTCGTAAATCTGCTCATAAAGTGCGTGTGGAGAATCCGGCTGTAAATCAATCCATAATTCCTTCATCCCGTTATCCACCTATCGGTTTTTCTTAAGCTCTTTTAAAATAATTTCTTTTAATTCCAAGGATTTATCCTTAATCTTACGATTTGCACTTGCAGAACTCAAAACACGGCTTAAGCATTTTGATGTTACATCATACTGCTTATAATGGAATGCCATATTTGCAAGAAGATAATCCATAGTACTCTGATCCATTCCACAAATCGGGAACATCTCTGTACTTACTGCCTTCATCATGCCATCATAGGCCTCTTTATAGAAAGATTCCTCTTCCTGTCTGCAGGCTGCTGCCTCTTCTTTTTTACCGGCAGTCTCTAATTCCTCTGCTTTGGTACGAAGCAACCATGCAAGAATCAGACAGTTATATGCTTTTTCACTGGTTCTCGCTTTCTTTACCATCGAATTAAACAGGGATAACTTATGCATTTCAATTGCCTTATCATAATCCCATGTTGCATCGTCAGATGGTGCCTGCGGATGAAAATTCCGGCTAATCTGTTCCTTAATCAATTTAATCTGACCCATGGTAATATGTTCAAAATAACGATTCAGTGAAGTATATCCGCAATTCGGGCAGGATGCCACATCATATTTCAAAGAATCCACATACTGCTGTCTCGGTCTCAAATCTGCATCCGGCTCCAATCGCTTCACCTTACCGGCTTTTACCATTTTCGTCTTAAATTCTTTATCACATACCGGGCAGCGCACGGTCTTATCTAAAAGGAAATCCTCTTCCTTTGGCTGTACTACGGCTGTTTCTACTTTTTCTTTTGTTTTCTTTTCTGCTGCTTTCTCATCGGCATAAAGGTCTGTACTGTCAGTTGCCTTTATTCCGAATTTTTCCAATCCAGAAAATAAATTCATATCTATTCCTCCGCTCTACTGCTGAGCTGGCAGTTTATAAGAACTCTTTAGTGAAACGATGCGGTTAAATACCAGTGCATCTTCTTTTGAATCTTTCGCGTCTACACAGAAATATCCCTGTCGTACAAACTGGAAGCTGTCATATCCTTTTGCATCTGCAAGACCTGGCTCTACATAGCACTCTTTTAATACGGTAAGAGAATTCGGATTTAAGTTCAGGCTTCCGTCTTCGTTATATACGCCCAACTCTTCGTCCACAATATTCTCGTATAATCTTACTTCTGCTTTCACTGCGGTTGGTGCTGCTACCCAGTGAATGGTTTCTTTTACCTTTCTTCCATCCGGGCTGTTTCCGCCTCTGGATTCCGGGTCATAGGTACAGTGAATCTCTGTCACTTTTCCGTTTTCGTCTTTTACAAAGCTGTTGCATTTCACAAAATATGCATGCATCAGACGCACTTCGTTACCCGGGAACATACGGAAATATTTTCTCGGCGGTTCTTCCATGAAATCTTCTCTGTCAATGTAAAGTTCTCTTGCAAACGGAACCTTACGGCTGCCTAGAGCTTCATTTTCCATATTATTGACCACATCAAAGTATTCTATCTGATCTTCCGGATAATTGTCAATAATAACCTTAATTGGATCTAATACTGCCATCACGCGGGAACGTTTTAATTTCAAATCCTCACGGATACAATATTCTAACATTGCATAATCTACCGAACTGTTTGCCTTGGAAACGCCGCACAGCTCTACAAACATTTTAATAGACTCCGGTGTAAAGCCTCTTCTTCTCAAAGCGGCAATGGATACCAGACGCGGGTCATCCCATCCATCTACAATATGCTCCTCTACCAGCTTCTTAATGTAACGCTTACCGGTTACCACATTGGTAAGATATAATTTTGCAAACTCAATCTGCTTTGGTGGATTCTCATACTCTAACTCACGGACAACCCAGTCATATAAAGGTCTGTGGTCTTCGAATTCCAGCGTACAGATAGAATGTGTAATTCCTTCAATGGCATCCTCGATTGGATGTGCAAAATCATACATCGGATAAATGCACCATTTATCCCCTGTATTCTGATGAGTCATATGTGCCACACGGTAAATAACCGGGTCACGCATATTCATATTTGGAGAAGCCATATCAATTCTGGCACGCAATACCTTCTCACCGTCTGCATACCTGCCATCTTTCATTGCTTCAAACAGTTCTAAGTTCTCTTCTACACTTCTACCGGCTGACGGATCTTCTTTTCCCGGCTCCTTTAAGGTTCCGCGGTACTCGCGCATCTCTTCTGCGCTTAAGTCAGAAACATATGCTTTCCCTTTCTTAATCAGTTTTACAGCTGCTTCATACATCTGGTCAAAATAATTGGATGCGAAAAACAATCTGTCGCCCCAATCCGCACCCAGCCATTTAATATCCTCTTTGATTGACTCTACGAATTCGCTTCGCTCTTTGGTCGGATTGGTATCGTCAAAACGCATATTAAATAAGCCGTTATACTCCTGTGCAAGTCCATAATTTAAAAGAATAGATTTGGCATGTCCGATATGCAAATAGCCATTTGGCTCCGGTGGAAATCTGGTATGCACCGTTTTACAATGTCCTTCTGCTAAATCTTTGTCAATAATCTGCTCAATAAAATTCTTGGAGACAGCTTCGTTTTCCATTTTGTCTTCCTCCTGGGTTCGTTTCTTCACTAATATATCTATTATAAAGTCAAACGCCCGCTAAATCAATAACGATTTTTGGAGTTCCGTCAAAATGTTGTCCGGTCGCGTTTTCCTTTTCTAGCTGTGCTTAATATGCTGATGGGTAAACAGATGATCCTGACAATATTCGTAATTGCCATCGCACTTGGAGCAGAAACGGAATTCCAGGTTTGGATCATCCAGCTCAGTTCTTCCACAGACTGCACATTTATGCTTTGTCACCATGCTGCCTCTCCTCGGTTCCCGCATCTGAGCCTTAAATACCTGCTTCCGGTGAATTTCCTTCGGGGATACCCTTCTGTAATTTCTGGTAGACAGGAAGAAAATCAGGAAGTTTAAAATAGACATAATGATAGCAATTCTTCCGCCCCAGCTGGTTAAAATCAGATTAATTGCAATCAATACTGCGTATACCACTGCCATCCACTTCATTTTTACCGGAATAATAAAGAACAGTAAAATCTGCATTTCCGGATACATGACCGCAAAGGCAAGGAATATGGTCAGATTGATATAATTCGTAGTGAAAGTAAGGCTTGAAATCAATGAAATTGTTTCTAAGCTTCCTGTTCCGGCTGCTGCATATATTCCATATAAAATAAACGCTCCGATTACGGTAAATAACATTCCGCCGAAAATATAAACATTAAAACGGAACGTGCCCCAGCTCCGTTCCAGTGCAGAACCAAGCTGATAATAAAGAAGCGCCATAATCAGCAGTGAGAATACTCTGGTGTCTGTCGGCATCAGAATCCAGGTAATCAGTCTCCATACCTGTCCATGCAGAATATGATAAGGGCTTAAGGTCAGCATCAACATAAAGTTCGGATTTACCGTATAAATCACAAATCCGATGCAATATGCTGCAATCAGATAAATCATCAGATTCGGGATAGCGTATTTTCCAATTTTACGCTCCATTTTATTCAAAAAATTCATATTACACCTCATATTTCATAAATTAGTTTATTGCAATCTGTCTACTATTATAGAAGTATCCCCAAAGATTTGTCAACGACACTGGGATTTCTTCATAAAAATTTCAGATTCCCCACTATTTCTAAACAATCCATAAATTCTTTTATTAGGAATTGTTTTTTGAAAAATACTGTCGTATAATGGATTTTGTTTTGGAATTTATGAAACACATTATTAATATGAAGTAACAGACTAATACAGGGTGATTATTATGGAAAACAAAAATCTTAACAAACTGGGAATAGACATCGGTTCCACAACCGTTAAAATTGCTGTTCTTGGAAAAAATAACGAGCTGCTGTTTGCAGACTACGAAAGACATTTTGCCAATATCCGTGAAACCTTAACGGATTTATTAAAAAAGGCATTTGATAAGCTTGGGAATTTAAAGCTGGCACCGATGATTACCGGTTCCGGCGGACTTACCCTTGCCAAACATCTTGGCATTCCGTTTGTGCAGGAGGTTATTTCCGTATCTACTGCCTTACAGGACTATGCGCCACAGACTGACGTTGCCATTGAGCTTGGTGGCGAGGATGCCAAAATTATTTATTTTGAAGGTGGTAATGTGGAGCAGCGTATGAATGGTATCTGTGCCGGTGGTACCGGTTCCTTTATTGACCAGATGGCATCTTTGATCCAGACAGATGCATCCGGTCTGAATGAGTATGCCAAAAATTATGATGCCATCTATCCGATTGCTGCACGATGCGGTGTATTTGCAAAAACTGATATCCAGCCATTGATTAATGAAGGTGCTACCAGAGAGGACTTATCTGCTTCTATTTTTCAGGCAGTCGTAAACCAGACCATCAGTGGTCTTGCCTGTGGAAAACCAATCCGTGGTCACGTTGCTTTCTTAGGTGGACCACTGCACTTCCTTTCTGAATTAAAGGAAGCTTTCATCCGTACCTTAAAACTGGATGATGAACACATTATTGCACCGGAAAATTCCCATCTGTTTGCAGCCATTGGTTCTGCATTAAATTATAAAGAAGATGTCACTTACGATTTATCCGATATTTTAGACAAATTGTCTTCTGATATTAAAATGGAATTTGAAGTTGCCCGTATGGAGCCTCTTTTTGCAACCCAGGCTGACTATGACGCCTTTACTGCCCGTCATAACGGACACAATGTAAAGACAGCGGACCTTTCTACTTACAAAGGAAACTGCTATCTTGGAATTGATGCCGGTTCCACCACAACCAAAATTGCACTGGCAGGAGAAGACGGTTCTCTTCTCTATTCTTTCTATAGCAGCAACAACGGAAGTCCTCTGGCTACTGCAATCAAATCCATCAAGGAAATCTATTCCTTATTACCGGCGGATGCACATATTGTACACTCCTGCTCCACCGGTTATGGAGAGGCTTTATTAAAAGCTGCCCTTATGTTGGATGACGGTGAGGTAGAAACCGTTGCCCACTACTATGCAGCGGCATTCTTTGACCCGGATGTAGACTGTATCTTAGACATCGGTGGTCAGGATATGAAATGCATCAAGATTAAGAACCAGACCGTTGACAGTGTTCAGTTAAATGAAGCCTGCTCTTCCGGATGCGGTTCCTTTATCGAGACTTTTGCAAAATCATTAAATTACAGTGTGCAGGATTTTGCCAAAGAAGCTTTATTTGCTGAAAACCCGATTGACCTTGGAACCCGTTGTACCGTATTTATGAATTCCAAGGTAAAACAGGCTCAGAAGGAAGGTGCAAGTGTTGCTGATATTTCCGCCGGTCTTGCTTATTCCGTTATCAAGAATGCTCTTTTCAAGGTTATCAAGCTTTCCGATGCAAAGGATTTAGGTGAGCATATCGTAGTTCAGGGTGGAACCTTCTACAATGATGCGGTACTCCGGAGCTTTGAAAAAATTTCCGGCTGTGAAGCAGTAAGACCTGATATTGCAGGAATCATGGGTGCTTTTGGTGCTGCTTTAATTGCAAGGGAGCGTCATGAGGAAGGTTACCAGACTTCCATGCTTTCCATTGATGAAATCAATGCACTGACCTTTGATACCAAGCTGACCCGCTGTCAGGGATGTACCAACCACTGTCTTTTAACCATCAACCGTTTCTCCGGCAACCGTTCCTACATTACCGGTAACCGTTGTGAACGTGGACTTGGCAAAGAAAAGAATAAAGAAAATATTCCAAACCTTTTTGAATATAAGAATGAACGGCTTTTTGCTTATCCTCCACTGAAGAAAGAAGAAGCCACCCGCGGAACCGTAGGACTTCCGAGAGTATTAAATATGTATGAGAATTACCCATTCTGGGCAACCTTCTTTGCAGCTTTAAAATTTGAAGTAGTACTCTCTCCACAGTCAACCAGAAAGATTTACGAGCTGGGTATTGATTCCATTCCAAGCGAGTCCGAATGTTATCCGGCCAAGCTTGCCCACGGTCATGTATCCTGGCTGATTCAGCATCAGGTAGATTTCATTTTCTACCCATGTATTCCTTATGAAAGAAATGAATTCCCGGATTCTAACAATCACTACAACTGC
>ULSO01065248.1_pt1 | contig 10598 bp, 6 predicted proteins | sample 1956701 | NCBI WGS metagenome assembly ULSO01 (sample SAMEA4835708, study PRJEB28245) | human gut metagenome | biome: gut microbiome; material: fecal sample | place: Denmark | collected 2008 | reverse complement strand
CCGCCGATGCCGGCTGCGTAAGCGAGCGCGATGTCGAGCGCCTTGCCCGTGTAGTCCTGATGGATGGCGACGAGGCAGGGCACGCCTTTGCCGTCGCAGTATTCGCTGCGCACGGTGTGGCCGGGGCCTTTGGGCGCGATCATGAACACGTCGACGTTTGCCGGCGGAACGATCTGCTTGAAGTGGATATTGAATCCGTGAGCGAAGGCGAGCGCCTTGCCTTCGGTAAGGTTGGGCTCGATGTCCTTCTTATACATTTTAGCCTGTTTCTCGTCGTTGATAAGGATCATGATGACGTCGGCTGCCTTTGCGGCTTCCGCGGCGGTCATGACGGTAAGACCTGCTTTTTCGGCGACAGGCCAGCTCTTGCTGCCTTCGTAAAGTCCGACGATCACCTTTACGCCGCTGTCTTTGAGGTTGAGCGCGTGAGCGTGACCCTGCGAGCCGTAGCCGATGACGGCGACGGTCTTTTTCTTGAGAAGGCTGAGGTTGCAGTCTTCCTGATGAAACAGTCTGGGTTCCATGTTATGTTTATCTCCTTAGATTAGATTCCGTTTTACGATATTATAATCCTCGGCGCGGCATTTGTCAACGATTTGAAAAGCGACGAACGGAAACGGCGCGATAAATCGAAAAAAAAGACCGACGGCATGAGTGCAGAGGGGAACCGTCGGTCTTTCCAAAAGAGAAAAGAAAATGATGATGATTTGTACTTAAATTATATATCTCCCCGCCCTGCGGATATAGATATAAACGTACTCGGAAATGGTAGAATCGTTCGCATTCGGGAAAATATTCAAACTCTTGCCGCAAGCTTGCGTCTGCGCTCGGAGGCGCGGCGCACGAGCTTGCAGATCTCGACGAAAGGTATGATTGAGAACGCGAGGCCGAGAGCCACGGCGAACGGCGCGGCGCTTATGGGGGTGAAACCGAAGGCGTCGCGGATGCCGGGGATATACACGACGGCGACGGTGAGCGCGAAGGACGCGGCGAACGCCAGCCATACGAACTTGTTCTGTTTCTTCATCGTGAATATACTGTGCGTGCGGCTGCGCGCGTTGAAGATGTGGAACAGCTTGGCGAGCGCGAGGGTCAGGAATGCCGTCGTCATGCCCGCCTGCGACGTTTCGGCGGGGATCTCCCACACGAACGCGCCGGTCAGCGCCGCCTGTTCCAGCCCGTGGCCGAGGAAGTACGCGAGCACTGTTATGACGGACAGGAACGCGCCCTGCACGAGCACGTCGGCGCCCAGTCCGTCCGCGAATATGCCCGCCTTCGCCGGGCGCGGAGGACGTTTCATGACGTCGTCTTCCGCCTCTTCCATGCCGAGCGCGATCGCGGGCACGGTGTCGCCTATAAGGTTTATCCACAGCAGGTGCGAAGCGTCGAGTATGGTGAAGCCGAGCATGGTAGCAAAGAAGATCGCCACGACTTCGGCGAGGTTGCTGGACAGCAGGAAGGATATGGCCTTGCGTATGTTGTCGTATATGCGCCGTCCCTCGCCCACCGCGGTGACGATTGTCGCGAAGTTGTCGTCTGCAAGCACCATGTCCGCCGCCGATTTCGTGACGTCGGTGCCCGTGATGCCCATGCCTATGCCGATGTCGGCGGACTTGATGGACGGAGCGTCGTTGACGCCGTCGCCCGTCATGGCGGTCACGCAGCCGCGCGCCTTCCATGCGCGCACTATGCGCGTCTTGTGCTCGGGCTGCACGCGGGCGTATACCGAGAATTCGGTCACGCGGTCGGCAAACTCGTCGTCGGGAATCTTCGCCATGTCCGCGCCCGTTATGGCCTGGCTGCGGTCGGTGATGATACCCAGCTCCATGGCTATGGCGACGGCGGTGTCGAGGTGGTCGCCCGTTATCATGACGGGACGTATGCCCGCCTCGCGGCAGCGCTCCACAGCCTCCCTGACTTCGGGACGGACGGGGTCTATCATGCCCACGAGGCCGATATATACGAGGTCCTTTTCCATGTCTTCCGACTTGTCGGTTATGACCCCGGCGTTTTCGGCGTATGCGGCGGCGAGCACGCGCAGCGCCCTGTCCGCCATGCGCTTGTTGTCTGCGAGCGCGGCGGCGCGCAGCTTGTCGGTCATGGGCACTACCCTGCCGCCTTCCAGCGCGTGCGTGCAGCGGGCGAGCACTTCGTCGGGCGCGCCCTTGGTATAACGCACGTTGCCCGAGGGGGTGCGGTGGATCGTCGTCATCATCTTGCGTTCGCTGTCGAAGGGCACCTCGCCTATCCTCGGCGTTTCCGCTTCCATGGCGGTCTTATCCAGTCCGACGGCGGACGCGTAATTCACGAGCGCGCACTCCGTCGGCTCGCCTATCGCTCCGCCCTCGGCGGGACGCGCGTCCGAACACAGCGCGAGGGCGCGGGCGAGCAGCTTCTCGTCCCCGACGTGGTCGACGACGGTCATCTTGTTCTGCGTCAGCGTGCCGGTTTTGTCCGTGCAGATTATCTCCGCGCAGCCCAGCGTTTCGACGGCGGACTGGCGGCGTATGACGGCGTTCTTTTTGGACATGCGCATGACGCCCATGGACAGCGTCAGCGTCACGACCATCGCCATGCCTTCGGGTATGGCGGCGACGGCGAGGCTGACCGCTATTATGAAGCTGTCGAGCACCGTGCGGGCGTCAAGCTCGCCAGCGGTGACGAGGCGGACGACGAACACGACGGCGCATATACCGAGTATGATATACGTGAGCAGTTTGGACAGCTGGCCGAGCTTGCGCTGAAGCGGCGTCTTCTCTTCCTTGACGTCGGCGAGCACGCCGGCGATCTTGCCCATTTCGGTATCCATGCCCACGGCGGTCACGACGCCGCGGCCGCGGCCGTAGACGACGGTGGAACCGCTGTACGCCATGTTGCGGCGGTCGCCGAGCGCGATTCCGCTCTTAAGCGGATCGGTCTTCTTTTCGGCGGGCACGCTCTCGCCCGTCATCGCCGACTCCTCTATCTTCATGCTCGCGCTTTCGATGAGGCGGAGATCTGCGGGCACGGCGTCGCCCGCTTCGAGCACGACGACGTCGCCGACGGTCAGTTCGCTGCTCTTTACGGTGAGCTGTCTGCCGCCGCGCAGCACCTTGCTCGTCGCCGCCGTCATCTCTTTGAGCGCCTCTATCGCGCTGTCCGCCTTGCTCTCCTGCACCACTCCGAGCACGGCGTTGAGCAGCACGACGACGGCGATTATGACGACTTCGGCTATGCCCTCGCCGCCCTCGATGATGGCAACGACGAGGCTGACCACGGCCGCGATGCACAGCACGATGATCATGGGGTCGAGCAGCTGTTTGACGAAGCGCCGCGCGAGCGAGATCTTTTTGCCCTCTTTGAGCTTGTTCTCGCCGTACTCGGTCAGCCGCTTCGCCGCCTCTTCGTCGGACAGCCCGTTTGGCGTGGTTCCGAGATCGGCGAGCGCGGATTCCGCGCTTTCCGCATAGTACTCTTTCATTTGTCTTCTCCTTCCGCAATTTCCTTCTTAAAAACAAAACCCGCGTATCCGAAAAATCGGGTACGCGAGTCTCATCGTTTCAAACAGTCCCGGACGCTTCCGCGCCGGCTGACGGGTGCTGCTACGCCGCTTGGCGGCGCCGATTACTCCCTCGCAGTCCGCCTCAGACGGCGGACATGGGTTTGTTTTCTATATTCTATTATATTCTCAAGCGTTTGTCAAACGTTTTGCGGCACTTAAATTATTCCGTGCGCAGCGCGACGACGGGATCCTGCTTCGCCGCTTTCGCCGCCGGTATGAGCCCGGAGATGAGCGTGAGCAGCACGGACAGCGCCACCATTATGACCGCCTGCCATGCGGGCAGCGCCGCAAGAGTACCGATGCCCGTTATGGTGCCGATTATAATATTCGCTATGACGCTGAGGATATACGTCACGACTATGCCTATCAGACCGGCGAGCAGTCCGATAATGAACGTCTCCGCCATGAACAGATTCTTGACGTCGCGCTTCCGCCCGCCCATGGCGCGTATGACGCCGATCTCTTTGATGCGTTCGACGACGGACACGACGGTGATTATACCTATCATGACGGTGGACACTACGAGCGCTATCGACGTGAACACGATGAGCGCGACGGTTATCATAGTGATGAGCATGCCCACCATTTCCATAATGACGCCCACGGTATCGGTGTACGTTATCTGATCGACTTCGTCCTTTCCGTCGTTCCACTCGTCGAGATACGCGGTAACGTCGTCCTTGCTGTCGAAATCGGAAATATAGAACGTGATGCGCGACGGCAGCGTGAGTCCGCCCAGCTCGCTCAGGTATACGACTTTATCCGACGTGCCGTATATCATGGACGTCAGATAGTTCATCAGCGTACTGAACCGATACTGATAATCGTTCGGATCCAGTCCGCTTTCGGTGAGGAACTGATCTATGCTCGCGTTTACCATCTGAATAAATTCCTCGCGCGAATACATGGACGAAATCATGCTCAGCCCCGACGACGCGGCGGACGAGGACGCATAAGAGCCGAAGCCCTCTTCCACTTCCCGTTTTATATTGCGTTTTATATCGCCGGTGGTATCGTCTTCCGCATCGTAGTAATAGTAATACTTATACGTTACGTTGCTGATATATCTGTCCGATTCGTCCAGCAGATTGCCCTCGCTGTCCGTTGCCGCGTTGGCGTCCTTGACGACCTGCGACATCGTATCCGGATTCGTTTCGATTTCGTGCACATACTCTGACAGCGCCTTGGTATAATACAGTCCGCTGGACAGCGAACCGTACATGACGTCGTCCTTGGGCCGGAGTATGCAGGCGACGTTGAGCTCCACCGCCTGCGACTTTTCTTCCTCGGTGAAATCGTCCGCATAAGCGTTATACGTATACGATGCGGTCAGCCCGGCATTGTTTTTATCGTATACGACGTCGTTGGGATACCAGTAGAACTTCTTCGCATTCTCGCCCACGAAGTCCGAATAGTCGTACGGATCTTCCATGTGCGGTTTATCCGGCTGATAAAACTCGTTGTATTCGCCGTTTTCCTCTCCCACATAACTGAATGCATAGTTGACGAACTCGCGCGCGGAGACGTAGCCGAACTGCGCGAGCATGAGATCGGTCAGCTCGCTGTCCGAATTGAGCACGAGCACGAGCGAGTTCTTGTCTCCCTGCTCGGGATAACTGCCATAGAGCAGATCGTACTGCGACATGATATAGTCCTCGCTGTCCGGCAGTTCGCTGAACGTGCCTATGCTGCTTATCATGCTCGCATACGACGCATATTCCTCTATTTCGCCGAGCACGCTCGCGTATATGGCGCGTATGCCGGTCACGGATATCGTGCCGTTCTCTATCGGATTGCCGTCCGCGTCGAGAGTGCCTTCCTCGTCGTAAACGTAGTCGGTGTAGATATTGTTGGCGAAATTGATGCCGTAGCTGTACCGTATGGCCTCGTAATATTCCTCCGGCATTTTTTCGACGTAGTCGATATAGTCCTGCGTGATGTTATTGGTTATCTGTGTGCCGCCCAGCTGCGTCAGCGTTTCCACCATATGGTTGAGATAAATTTTGTTGCTCTCGTAATACGATTTGTCCTCGTCTTCGAGCATGTTCATTGTCAGGCTGAGCAGCTGCGAATAGTCCACGGCGTTCTGCGACACGTACAGCGGATAGCCGGACAGCATGTCGTTCTGCATACTGGCTATGTAGCCCTGTATACCCGACGAGAAGGCGAGCACTATCGCCACGCCGATTATGCCTATCGACCCGGCAATGCCCACCATGATGGTGCGCCCTTTCTTTGCGATGAGGTTGCGGCCGGACAGAGCGAACGCCGTGGCAAACCCCATTTTCGCGCGCTCTTTGCGCTTCTTTTTACCGCCGTCGGCAGCGGCTTCCGCCGCTTCCTTTTCGGCGCGGGCGCGACACTCCGTCTCCTCTTCCTCGTCGGAATACGGATCGGTATCGTATATCATCTGTCCGTCGAGCAGGCTGATGATACGCGTGGAATACTGCTGCGCGAGCTCTGGGTTGTGCGTGACCATGATGACGAGCCGCTCGCCGGCGATCTCCTTCATCAGATTCATTATCTGCACGCTCGTCTTGGTGTCGAGCGCGCCGGTGGGTTCGTCGGCAAGCAGTATTTCCGGATCGTTGACAAGGGCGCGGGCAATCGCGACGCGCTGGCACTGCCCGCCGGAAAGCTGATTGGGGCGTTTGTTCAGATGCTCGCCCAGACCCACTTTTTCCAGCACCGCTTTGGCGCGTGCGCGGCGCTCGGCCTTGCTCACGCCGGCAATGGTAAGCGCAAGTTCGACGTTGCCGAGCACCGTCTGATGCGGGATGAGGTTATAGCTCTGGAACACGAAGCCGATGCGATGGTTGCGGTATACGTCCCATTCGCGGTCGCCGAACGATTTGGTGGAGCGGCCGTTTATGACGAGGTCGCCGGACGTATATTTGTCCAGTCCGCCGATGATATTGAGCAGCGTGGTTTTTCCGCAGCCGCTCGGACCGAGGATGGACACGAATTCGTTCGCGCGGAAATTGACGCTGACGCCTTTGAGCGCCGGAACGTCCTCTCCCGCAACTTTGTAATTTTTCCTGATGTCTGTAAGTCTTAACATAGGTCAGTCGGCTCCGTGATCGGCATTGTCAAGTACGGTTGACAATTCGTAATCATACTCAGTTTAATATTTGTTTATTAAATGTTTATTAAAACGCAGGATTATATGCGAACGTATGGCAAATACGACATATATACTGCGGCAATCTGCGGCAATTTACTTGACAAAGTCCGCCGTTTCTTTTATACTTTTCGGTATGGAAAATCAAAAGACAGGAAAACTGAACATTCTCGGATCCGGACTCGCATTCCTGATCACCGTATATATCGGCGTCATTTACATTCTGCTCATGTCCGGCGGCGGCAGCGGCAACATCGCTTACGAAATCACGACCGACTATGCCGGATACTGGGCGTACCGTTTCGTCATCTGCATACTTATGTATGTATGCTGCATTGTGAACGTCATAGCCATTCCCTCTTATTTTGCCCTCAAGTCGAAAAATTCGTCCTTGCCGGCGAGGAAATTTATGGGAGCGGCTCAGCTCGTCAGCGCGGTCGTCATGCTCGTGCTCGTGATCATGTTCTGGACGGCGCAGGGGCCCATCTTCGACGGCGACGTTTCCACTCCGTTCGCAACCCCCTACCGTATCATCGAACTCATATTCGCGATACTTCAGCTGCCGGCGCTCGTGCTTACCGTGCTGTATACGGCGAACAACGATATGATGAAGAAGATAAAGAAAAAGTACAACAAAATGTGAATTACTCAGATAATATGCGAAAGGACGCGGGAATCCGCGTCCTTTTCTCTTTGCTTTTTTATTTTGCCCACACGTACGCCTGAGTCATCGCCGCAGCCATACCGCCTATGACGAACATCGCTTCGTCCATGCCGGTGCCCAGCCCCGCGAGGGATATGGGCATCCATACGCCGAAACCGAGCACGAGCAGCGCGACGATCGGCACGAGCACGAAAAGTCCGGCGCGGTCGAATGCGCGGGCGGCTTCCGCCAGCATCCACACGAACGAGAGCGCCGCGAGGATCCAGCCGGGTATGAACCAATAGAACACCGCGCTTAAAATGAGTATGGTCAGCGTGACCGCGGCAAGCACGCTTTTGGATATTTTCGCAAACATAACAGAGCAATCTCCTTGACCCGTTTATTTTAATGTAATCGGACGGATATGTCAAGCGATTTGAGCCGCCCGTCGCATTTTGGACGTCACTTCGTTCCGAACAGCCGGTCGCCGGCGTCGCCAAGCCCGGGAAGGATATAGCAATTTGCGTTGAGCTGCCTGTCGCATGTGGATACGAACACGTCCACGTCGGGGTGCGCCTCGGTGACGCGCTTTATGCCCTCCGGGCAGCCGATGATAGCCATGAACTTGATGCGCTTCACCCCGCGGCGTTTGAGCAGGTCTATCGCGTCGCACGCCGAGCCGCCCGTCGCCAGCATGGGGTCGAGCAGTATCGCCGTCATGTTCTCTATGCCGTCGGGCAGTTTGCAGTAATACTCGTGCGGGATTGCGGTTTCCTCGTCGCGGTACATGCCGATGTGACCGACGCGCGCGTTGGGGAAAATCTTGTGCACGCCGTTGACCATGCCCAGCCCCGCGCGGAGTATGGGCACGATGGCGATCGACTTCTCGGCGACCATTTCCTGCTCGCACGTTTCCAGCGGCGTTTCCACCGTCACCGTGCGCGTGGGCGCGTCGCGGAACGCCTCGTAACTCATTACGAGCGTTATTTCCTCCACGAGTTCGCGGAACTCCTTCATCGGGGTGTTCTTGTCCCGCAGTATGGCTATCTTGTGCTTTATGAGCGGATGATCGAATATCATGAGCGACATGACTATTCCTCCTTCTTTTCTTCGGGCGCGGGCGAATCGGTCGGTACGCCGTCGGTATCGCAGACTTTTGCTTCTGCGCTTTCCTCGGCCATTTCGGCGGCTATGTCCGCCTCGTGCGGCACGAGGGAAATTTCGGTGTTTTCTTCAGCCTCTTCCCTTTCCGGAGAGGTCTTTTTCGTATTGGGTATGACGAGGTTGAGCACGATCGCGAGCACGGTGCAGATCGCAAGCGAGGATATGGATACGTTTCCTATCGCAATCGAATACCCCGCGACGCTGGCGACGTTGAGACCGAGTCCGACGGACATCGTTATGGACACGACGAGCATGTTCTTGGCGTCGGAGAAATCGGTGCGGCTGTCGACGAGCGCGCGCAGACCGTTCGCGGAGATCATGCCGTACAGGATGAGGCTGGCTCCGCCCACGACGGAAGGCGGCATATGCTCGAGTATCTCGCCGAAGGGTATGAACAGACCGAGCACGATGGCGAACACCGCGGCAAGGAATATGTTGCGGGGATTATAGTTCTTTGTTATGGCGAGCACCGCGGTATTCTCTCCGTACGTCGTGTTTGCGGGGCCGCCGAGCAATGCGGACGCCATCGTGCCGAGGCCGTCGCCGAGCACGGTGCGGTGCAGACCGGGGTCGACCATGAAATCCTTATTGCACACGACGGAGTTGGCGGAAATGTCGCCGAGGTGCTCCATGAACGTGACTATGGCAAGCGGCACCGTCGCGAGCATCGCCGTGCCCACGAGCGCGCCGTCGAGGTCGCCCCACGCGCCCCAGAATCCCCATATCGTCGACGCCTGCTGGAACACGATGACATCGCCGGAGAAGAACGTGGAGAAGTCTATAAGTTTGGAGTAGCCGTCGGGCACAGGGCAAATGCTGAGAATGATCGAATACAGATAGCCGACGACGAAGCCGACGAGTATGGGCACGACCTTGAAAAAGGATTTGGGCTTTGCGACGGCGTTGACGACGACTATTGTCAGCGCGGTCACTATCGCGCTCGTCCACACCTGCCAGCCCCACGCCGTGCCGCCGCCGACGTCGTACTGTCCGAAGATATTGCTCGTGAACGCGGTCCCGGCAAGGTTCATGCCTATGACTATGATGACCGGGCCGACGACTATGGGCGGGAACAGTTTCTTGACGCGCTGCACGCCCACAAGCTTGATTATGCCCGCGAGGATCACATACACCAGCCCGGCGCATACGAGCGCGAGCATGACGGCGAGCGACCGCACGTTATACTCCTCAGTGCCCGCCGTCGCGCCGTTCATCACGAGCAGCAGCGCGGGCAGGAACGCAAAGGACGAGCCGAGGAACACCGGCACCTTGCGTTTCGTGCAGAAATAGAAGATTATCGTGCCCACGCCGGCGCTGATGAGCGCGAGCGGTATGCTCATGCCCGTCAGCATGGGAACGGTTATCGTGGCGCCCAGCATGGCGAACATGTGCTGCAATGCGAGCACCGCGTCCCTGCCGGTATAGCCGAGCAGTTTGCGCGGCTGTCTGGTTTCGGTCATTTTTCATTATCCTCCCTTTTATAGGTTTTTCGCGCAGCCGGAAGCAGGCATAAAAAAAGAGACCCTCAGCGATAAGAGTCTCCGGAAAACGCAAATAAACGCGGCATGCCGCTTGCAGAATATCTGTTTACGATAAGTCCGTATTTCCTCAATGCCTTTCCCCTTGCGTTATCCCGACCATTGTACCACATTCCGCGCAAAAGCACAAGCGAAAAGGCGGCGTGCGGCGCATTTTGTCGAATTTCCGCGAACTCGCCGCATTGACACGCGCAGGCAAAAGGAGTATAATAGCGAACGGAAAACGAAATGAAACCGAAAAACGCCATATTCCTTGCCCTTACGGCATTCATATTCGGCATATCTTTCATCGCGCAGGACGAGGCCGCGGAACACGTCGGCCCGTTCACGTTCAACTGCGCGCGTTTTGCCATAGCCTTCGTCGTGCTGTTTGCGACCGCGCTGATCGCGGACGGAGTGCGGAAAAAGACGGGGCACGCGGAATCGGTGAAAAAAGCGGACAAAACGCTGTTGCTCGGAGGGCTGCTGTGCGGGCTGGCGCTCGGCACCGCGATAACCTGCCAGCAGATCGGGCTGGCCGACCCGAACATGACGTCGGGCAAAGCCGGTTTCATATCCGCATGCTACATAATAATAGTTCCGCTGCTCGGG
>ULSO01011373.1_pt1 | contig 10607 bp, 6 predicted proteins | sample 1956701 | NCBI WGS metagenome assembly ULSO01 (sample SAMEA4835708, study PRJEB28245) | human gut metagenome | biome: gut microbiome; material: fecal sample | place: Denmark | collected 2008 | reverse complement strand
GGCCCGGGCAGTGGGCTCCGACACGGCGCCGTATTGGTCCAGAATGTCCTGAGGGACCCCCAGCACGGCGGCTTTCACCTCCGTCCAGTAACTGACCACGCCCCCCCGGTAGACCCGGGAGGCTCCCGGCAGGGCGGTGATGCGCCGGGCGATGAGGCCGCCGGTGCAGCTCTCGGCGGTGGCCAGGGTGAGGCCCCGCTCCAAAAGCAGGGCGGAACATACTTCCTCCAGTCCCGTCACGTCCACGCCGTAGACATAGGGGCCCAGGAGCGTTTTCACCTCATCCACCACCGGGGCAAGCATCTCCTCCGCCTGTTCGGCGCTCTGGGCTTTGGCGGTGGCCCGCAGGCGCACCTCGCAGGGCTTGGCGTAGGTGGCAAGAGACGGGTTTTCCATGTGGGACATCTTCTCGTGGAGCAGCTGGTCCACATAGGACTCTCCCAGGCCGAAGGTCATGATGTCGTGGGAGACGATGATTTCCCGGGAAAGGCTCCGGAGATAGGGCTCGGCGCAGCGGCGCAGCATGGTCACCATCTCGTGGGGCGGGCCGGGGAGCATCAGCACATGGACGCCGTCGGCTTCAAAGGCACAGCCGGGGGCGGTGCCCACGGGATTGTCGAACACCACGCACCCCTCCGGGAGCATAGCCTGCTGGCGGTTGTTGTCCGGCATGGGGGCGTGAAGGTTTTTTTCGTAGAAGTCCGCGATGTCCGAGAGAATTTCCGGGTGGAACACCAGCGCCTTGCCGCAGGCGGCGCAGACGGTCTCCTTGGTGAGGTCGTCGTAGGTGGGGCCCAGGCCGCCGGTGGTGATGATAATGTCCGCCCGGTGCCGGGCGGTGTCCACCGCCTGGCGCAGCCGGGTGGGGTTGTCTCCCACCACTGTGTGCCAGAAGACGTTGATGCCCAGGGCACTGAGGCTTTGGGAGAGCACCTGGGCATTGGTGTTGGCGATGTTGCCCAGGAGCAGCTCAGTGCCTACGGCAATGATTTCAGCAGTGTGTGCCATGATAAAAGGCCTCCAGTCGCCGACACCAATCCGGCAGCCAGTGCCGCCGCAAATACGGAGCGTCAGCGCAGTATTTCCGCAAGGGCGGATTCACTCCGCCCGAGGATGTGAGAAAACAGGGCTCCCGCAGGTTCTCTGAACCTGCGGGACGTTGGCGATGTTGCCCGGGAGCGGTGCCCACGGCAATGATTTGGGCAGTGTGTGCCGTGATAAAAAGACTTCCCTCAGATCCGGGGCTCGTCGGTGATCTTCACCCGCACCCAGGAACTTTGGGCAAAGGCTTCGTTCACCAGGGCGTCCACGTCCAGCGCCGCCTCCGCCGCCCGGACATCCTCCAGCTTGGGACGGGTGCAGGGGTGCCGGGGGGTAAACACGGTGCAGCAGTCCTCGTAGGGGAGAATGGAGGTATCAAAGGTACCGATCTGCCGGGCAATGCGGATGATCTCCACCTTGTCCATGCCGATGAGGGGCCGCAGCACCGGCATCTCGCACACGTCGTCGGTGGTGCCCAGGGCCAGCATGGTCTGGCTGGCCACCTGGCCCAAAGACTCGCCGGTGACCAGGGCCTTGGCGCCGATCTTCCGGGCTACCGCCTGGGCAAGGCGCATCATGAACCGCCGCATAATGAGGGTAAAGTACTCCTCCGGGCAGTTCTTGCGGATCTCCTCCTGGATCTTGGTGAAGGGCACGATATGCACCACCAGCCGTCCGCAGTAGCCCGTCAGCAGATGGGCCAGCTCCAGCACCTTGTCCTGGGCCTGCTGGGAGGTGTAAGGCGGGGAGACGAAGTGGACCATCTCCAGCTCCACGCCCCGCCGGGCCATCATCCAGGAGGACACGGGGGAGTCGATGCCGCCGGAGAGGAGGCTCACCGCCCGGCCGCCCATGCCCACCGGCAGTCCGCCGGCGCCGGGGACGGCAGGGGCGTGGACATAGGCCGCCTTTTCCCGGATCTCCACGTACACCGTGAGGTCGGGATTGTGGACGTCCACCGCCACGCTGGGGAAACGCTCCGCCAGCTCACCGCCCACCTCCTGGGAGATCTGAATGGAATTGAGGTAATAGCTCTTGTCCGCCCGTTTGCTCTCCACCTTAAAGCTTTTGGCGTTGGCAAACTCCGATGCCAGGTACTTTTCCGCCGTGTCGGTGATGGCCTCCACGGTTTTCTCGCAAGGTACCGCCCGGGCGATGGAGACCACGCCGAAGACCTGGCGGCAGGCCTCCCAGGCAGCCTCCATATCGCACTCCCCCTGGGGCTCCACATAGATGGTGCTCTGGCGCAGATACACCTGGAAGCTACCGCAGCCCCGCAGGCGGCGGCGGACGTTGGAGAGGAGTTTATCCTCAAAGGAGCGGCGGTTGAGGCCCTTGAGGACCACCTCGCCCAGCTTCAAAAGGAAAATTTCTTGTTGGTTCATAAAACGGCTCCTCCGAACACATGAAATCAGATTTTCGATAGCTGCATTATACCGCATTCGGCCTGCGAGAAAAAGCCCTGATTTTTTTTTCCGGCGGCCCCGGCTGGAAAAAATCTCAAAAAAATTTTTGATCTGGTGCAATAAAACCGCCGGCCCATCCATTATTGGTGTAGAAAGGGCGGGAGGTACCCCCGCCGGAGACCATCGCAGAAAACATCTGTCCAATCAAAAAATAAACATATAAGAAGGAGAAACGAGTATGAAGAAGACTGGTTACTGGAAGGGATTCGCCTCCGCGCTGGTGCTGACGGCTTTGGTAGCGGCACTGGGCATCACCGCCACCGCCACCTATCAGCGCACCATCCAGGTGGAGGACGGCATCGGCATCACCCTCAACGGCGCGAAATTCACCCCCCGGGATGTCAGCGGCAAGGAAGTGCCGGTGTTCCTCTACAACGGCACCACCTACGCCCCCGTCCGGGCGGTGTGTGAGGCCGCAGGCATGGAGGTGTCCTACAATTCCGCCACCGACACCGTGGTTTTAACCACCATGGAACAGGCTGCATCCCAGAAGGCGGACTCCGGCAGCTACATCGGCGAGAGCCGGGCCAAAGAAATCGCCCTGAACGACGCTGGCGTGAAGGAGTCCAACGCCGTATTCCTGAAGGTTCGTCTGGACTGGGACGACGGCCGGGCCGAGTACGAGGTGGAGTTCTACAGCGGCAACGTGGAGTACGATTATGACATCGACGCCATCACCGGCGCCATCCGCAGCTCTGACCGGGATCTGGAGGACTTCACGGTTCCCTCTGCGGTTTCTTCCGGCACCTCCGGTACGCTGATCACCGCCGACAAGGCCAAGTCCATCGCCCTGGGCCGTGCTCCCAGCGGAACCACTGTGGTCAAGTGCCAGCTGGACCGGGACGACGGCCGCACCGTGTACGAGGTTGAGATGCGCAACGGTCGTATGGAGTACGACTGCGACATCGACGCCGCTACCGGCACCATCCTCACCTGGGAGAGCGACTACGACTGATCCAATCCTGCACTGTAAAAAAGAGAGGCGGCCAACCGGCCGCCTCTCTTTTTTTACACAGCTCCTTTGCCCCTCCGGCGGGGCGTGCTTTTTTGCGGATTTTTCCCGGTGATCCCCGCTTGTTCATCGATCATCACGGTGAAGATCGCGGGCCGCTTCCGCCGGGGCGGTTACCGTAAAAAATGACATAGGATATTGATTTTTGTTACTTTTTGGCGTATTTTACAGATATGGAAAAACTCCAAACCCTTGTGCCACAACGGATTGAGTGTAATTTTACAGAAAATGTATTTTGGCACATAATTGTAACATAATGTAACCAAAAGCACGTTGAAAAAATCCTGCTGGCCGTGGGAAAGCCAGGAGGGATTCCCAGTATTTAGTAGTCTATTATTTGATATATAGTTGTAACAAAGAGGGGAAAATGCATGGCGGAATACATCGTGAACCGCCCAGATGAAGAGGTCATGAGGCGCATCTTACAGCAGAATCCGGACAACGCGGTGGGGGCGATTTTGCGTCTTGCGTGGCAGGCGGGCCTGCTGCGGGAGGAGATCCAGACCCTCACCTGGGCGCAGATTGACTTTCAGGACCGGCGCATTGTGCTGCCGGATCGGGAGGTGCCGTTGGAGGAGGAGCTGGCCGATTGGCTGGAGACGCTGCGCCGGGAGCGCAACCGCAGTTCCGAGGCGGTGGTGCTCTCGGACCGGGACCGCAAGCCTCTGACGCCCCAGTCTATTTCCCGGCTGGTGCGGGGCGCGCTGGACAAGGAGGGGCAGACGAAGGTGCGGCTCATCGACCTGCGCCACGATTACGTACTCCGGCAGCTTGCCCGGCACGACTGGCAGTATGTATCCCGGATCACGGGGATGGAGGCGGCGGCCCTCAACGCGCATTTTGGGACTTATATGAAAGAAAAGCACGTCTCCACCCGGGCCAAGCGGGAAGAGACGGTACACATTGATGAATTTGCCCTGTGGAAGCTGCTGCAGGCAGAGAAGATGTCGCCGGCGGGCGTGGCTTTGTGGCTGACGTGGCAGATGGGCCTGCGGCTGGACGAGATTGTGGCCCTCACCTGGGACCAGGTGGATCTGGAGCGGCAGGAGCTTCACCTGCCGGAGCGGACGGTGGCCATGACCAGCGGTGTGCTGGGGGTACTGCGTCAGCTGCGGGAGAAGACGCCTGCATCCCAGAAGGCGGTGGTGGCGGCGCCCCGCACCGGTCATGCTCTGGATCGCACCCGGCTTTCCAAACTCACCCGGGCGGCGCTGGTTCGCGGCGGGATGGACGATGTGACGCTGCGGGACCTGCGGGTGGACTGTGAGATCCGGGTCGGCGGGGAGAACCAGGTGGTATCCTGGGTCCGCCGCCACCAGTACATCACCCGCAACCAGGCCATGGAGCTGCTGGGCGTTTCCCGCACCACGGCCTACAACCGGCTCAAGCAGATGGTTCAGCGGGGCAAGCTCACCCAGATCGGCACCCGGTACTATCTCTTCGGCCAGGTGGTGCCGCCGGAGCGGCAGCCCCAGGTGATTTTGGAGTATCTCACCCGGGAGGGATTTGCCTACCGGCAGGACATTGCGCAGCTGCTGCATGTGGATCCCCGGCAGTGCCGGCCCATTCTGCGCCGCATGGTGGAAAACGGACAGATTGTGCAGGAAAAGCAGCGATATACATTAAAACAAGCGTGAAGCCCTCTTTTTCATATGGAAAAAGCGGCGGGGCCACGGCTGCGGATGTGCGGCTGCGGCCCCGTCTTTTGTTCCGGGAGACCTCTAATTTGTTACCTTCGGATGGCAAAAAAATCCACAAAAAGCGCGCCGCGTCTCATTTGCATTACGTCTGGGCCAAAACGCTGGACAGCGGAAAAATTTTCAGGTACATTGACTGTGCGGACGGGAGCACGGCTACCCGACGGCCAATTCCAGGTTTGGTGTAGGCCAACATGGTTTGGTTCGGCTAGCCCCGACACGAGACCGGGAACGGCAAGCGGGGCGCGGTGCAAACGGACCGTAAATCTTAAAAGGAGGAAGATCCTACCATGAAGAAGTTCCTTTCTCTGGTTCTGGCTCTGGTGATGACCATGTCTCTGGTCACCGTCAGCGCTGGCGCCAAGGACTTCACGGATGACGACAAGATCACCTATGATGAAGCCGTTGCCGTGATGTCCGAGGTGAAGGTCATCGATGGTTACACCGATGGTTCTTTCCAGCCCACCACCAACCTCACCCGTGGTGCCGCTGCCAAGATCATCTGCAACCTGATCCTTGGCCCCACCACCGCCGCTGCTCTGGGTGCTGATACCGCTCCCTACAGCGACGTCCCTGTCAACCACACCTTTGCCGGCTACATCGCTTATTGCCAGAAGACTGGCATCATCAGCGGTTATGCTGACGGCACCTTCAAGCCCGCCGCTCCTCTGACCGGCTATGCTTTCATGAAGATGCTGCTGGGCGCTCTGGGTTACAAGAGCGACGTTGAGGGTTACACCGGTGCCAACTGGTCCATCAACGTTGCCAAGCAGGCCATCGCCATCGGCCTGGCCGACGGCAATGACGACTTCACCGGTCAGGCTTACGTCAACCGTGAAGAGGCTTGCCTGTACTCCCTGAACACCCTGAAGGCCACCATGGTCGAGTATCCCCAGACCACCACTGTCAACGTGAACGGCGCCGACGTGGTTCTGGCCAGCGCTCGTACCGAGATCTCCTGGGGCACTGCTAAGGCCAACGACGGCAACATCAAGTCCGACGGCTATGTCCAGTTCGCTGAGAAGTACTTCCCCGATCTGGAGCTGGAAGTCGGCGAGGGCATCTATGGCCGTCCCGCCAACACCTGGAAGAACAAGAAGGCCGAGATCGGCACCTTCACTTCCATCGATCCCACCTATGTTTACACCGAGTCCATGGACGAGTCCGATGTTTACAAGGATCTGGGCGCCACCATCACCGACAAGGACGAGTATGACTGGTCCTTCTACATCAACGGCGTTGAGCAGAAGAACGGCACCATCCCCGGCAAGAACGTCGATGAGGAGTGGGCTTACACCGGTGAGGGCACTGTCACCGAGATCTATGTCAACGATGACGAGTACACCGTTGACGTGATCGAGTACAACTACTATCTGGGCCAGGTCAACAAGGTCAAGAGCGACGACGACGGCGAGTACATCACCATCTCCGTCATCTCCAAGGGCGCTACCCTGGACGACAAGACCTTCTATGTTGACGGCTACACCGAGGACGACTATGTTGTCTTCACTGTGGACGAGAACGACGATGGCGATATGGTCATCGGCGAGGTCTTCGAGCCCGAGGTTGCTACCGTTGAGGTCACCCGCGTGGATCAGGACACCGACACCGGCGCTACCTACCTGCGCACCGACGACGGCAAGTACACCTACACTGAGGATGATAAGACCCCCGCTCAGCAGCAGCACATGGTCTATGATCTGGAGAACGTGAACGTCAAGGCTCACCCCACTCTGGAAGAGGACTATGACCTGTATCTGGATCCCAACGGCTATGTCCTGGGCTATGCCCTGGCTGGCGAGACCGTGAACCAGTACCTGTATGTCCTGGACTCCGATGAGGAGCTGGGCGACTGGGTTGCCAAGGTCCTGCTGACCACCGGCGAGGTTCTGAAGGTTGAGCTGGACGACCAGTACAAGAGCGCTTCCAACACCAAGGTTGACATCACTTGGGTTGACGAGCACGGTGTCGCAACCACCGACGAAAAGACCGAGTCCAACGTTGATTATCAGGTTTGGAAGTACTCCGTCAGCGACAGCGGCGTGTACAGCCTGACCAAGGTTGCTGCCACCGAATTCGGCGTGCCTCAGGCCAACAAGGAGTATACTGGCGAGATCCACAACGGTAAGGCTTACATCACCGATGGTAAGAACGACATCATCGTGGATAAGAAGACCACCTTCGTGGACTACATGAACGAGACTGCTTACACCGGCTACACTGAGGTTCCCGATGTGGAGAACGCTCATGGCTTCTACATCAAGGACGACAATGTTGCCGAGGTCGTGTTCATCCTGGACGGCGACATCTATGATGCCAACAGCACCTACTTCATGCTCACCGGCACCAACCGTGAGTCCCTGAAGTATGACGGCGACTATTACTGGGATTACTCCAAGGCCTATGTCAACGGCGAGAAGCAGTCCAGCCTGATGGTTGAGTACGGCGCTCTGGTTGGCGGCAAGTATGGCGATCCTCTCGAGGCCGGCGTCCTGTACAAGGCCACCAAGACCGTGGGTGAGAACTACATCACCGAGGTTGTGGCTGTCACCGGTTCCGGCGACATTGTCCGCAAGGGCTCTGTCTATGCCGTGGGCGACGATGCCTTCTGGCTGACCGTCAACGAGAACAAGCAGTTCAAGTTCGACTGCGACGACGAGACCGTCTATGTGTACGTTGAGACCGATAAGGATGGCGACATCTCCATCTCTGAGGGCAACATCAACGACATGAAGGCTCAGGACGATTACAAGACCACCGTCTGGGTCGTCAAGGCCACCAATGACAACGAGACCGCCCGTCTGGTCTACATCTTCGCCAAGTCCACCGAGGCTTCTGAAAAGCCCGAGCTGAGCAACGATGTGGAAGTGGTTGATGTCGATATCGACACTCCCAACACCACCATCCAGTACTATGTGGAGTCCGGCGTTAAAACCGAACTGTCCACGCAGGACATCGAGGCTATCCTGGTTGATGAGGGCTGCACCGACATCTCCAAGGACGGCTCCAACTGGAACTTCACCTACGGCAAGACCAGCTACAAGAACGTGACCATCACCTGCGATCAGATGATCAAGGTTAAGGTTGCCTCTGAGGTCACCGTTGACCAGTACCTGAAGGAGAACTTCTCTGCTACCGCCGCTCTGGCGAATGGTGAGTCCTTCGTCTACGTCAAGCGTGGTGCGAATGCAACTGTGGATGCAGTTGTCACTGTGGTTACCAAGACTACCCAGACCATCACCGCTGCTCGTGACGTGAATGTCACTGGCGACAGAGGTACTGTTAGCTTCACTGGTACCGATCTGATGGGTGCTGACACCTACACCCCCGCTGGTACCGATGTGAAGGCGACTGGCATCACTGTTAAGGCTAATAAGGACGTGACTCTGTCCTTCGAGCTGGCTCAGTAATGATCAGCTAAAGGCACAGCGGTTTATCCTGAATGAGCGAAAAGCCCCCCGGGTATTTACCCGGGGGGCTTTTTTCCTATGGTTACCCCTTCAGCCCATACGCGACCATGGAAAAGCCGCTGCTGAGCAGGTAGTCGTCGCTGGTGCGCACAGAGAGGGTCTGTGTGCCTGTGAACTTGCAGTTTGCCTCAATATGGCTGCCATTGTGGGTAGCAATGGTATCGGCACGCACTATGATGCTGTAATTCATAAAAAGCCCCTCTGACCCGGCGGAAAAGAATTCCACCATTCCGGAAATATGGGTGACCAGAGCGTCGTTGTTGCCTCCTTTCAGATTTAAAAGTGTGGTATTTCCCCAGCATAATGTGGGCCGCCAGCCACCGCTTCCCAGTAGATAGACCCGCACGGTGTGGTATTGGGCAAGGTCGGAAAATTTAAAACTGATTTGTGAGGCGTCTTGACTCAGCTTGCTCTCACCGATTTTTACCCACATCTGGGCCGCGTCCACCTCCGCCTGACCAACCTTTTGTTCCACTGCCTCCGCCAGTTCCGTCAGAGCCTCTTCCGTTTTCCGGTTGTCTGCGTTGAAGTCCTCCCGCATAATGCGGTCGCTGCCATCCCATTGGTTGAGCTGATAGTGTTCCGTCGTATTCAAAGTGATTCCTCCCATTTCACCTCCCCACCGGGCCGCTCCCAGTATAGAATTCCCCCCATAAGGGCCCCGCCTGCCGGAAGTTGCACGGTTTTGTGCAACCCCGGCAAATTTTTTTCTCCCGTTGCCAGGATGTCCCCCATGGGCTATAATGGCAGTATCAGCCAATCCCCTGTGAATACTTGAGTTTGGAGGGATCCCATGAAGATCGTTGCCATCAACGGAAGTCCCCGAAAGAATGGGAATATTACCCAGCTGCTGGAGGTGGTGCGCCGGGAGGTGGAGGCCGCCGGCGTGGAGTTTGAGGTGCTCCAGCCCGGCCCCAAAGTCCACCCCTGCATGGCCTGCTACCACTGCCTGAATACCGGCAGCCTCCGCTGCGTCCAGACGGACGATGCCGTCAACGATGTCATCGCCGCCTGCTGCGCCGCCGACGGCATCCTCCTGGCTTCTCCCGTCTACCACGGCGGCATTGCCGGCGGTATGAAGTGCGTCCTGGACCGTATGATGCTTGCCGCTGGCTGCGGCGTCAACCAGTTTGCCCACAAGGTGGGCGGCGCCCTGTGTACCCTCCGCCGCTCCGGTGGTATGGAGACCTATCAGCAGCTCCTGGGCACCATGAACGCCATGGAAATGGTCCTGGTGACCTCCGACTACTGGGGCGCCGTCCACGGCGCCGACCCCGGCGAAGCTCTGTCCGATACCGAGGGCGTGGAGGTGGCCGCCCGTCTGGGCCGTGACATGGCCTGGATGGTGAAAGTCCTCTCCGCCACCCGGGAGACCCTGCCCCCGCCGGAGAGCTTCCCCCGCACCATGACCAACTTCATCCGCTGAATGCGCAAAAAGCGCCCGGCCAAAAGCCGGGCGCTTTGCTTATCCCTTTAAAATGTCGGTGTTTCGGAACTGCACCGCCTCGGCGATGTGGGCGGCGCTGATCTCCGTCTCACCCTCCAGATCCGCGATGGTTCGGGCCACCCGCAGTACCCGGTCGTGGCTCCGGGCCGTGAGGCCCATCCGCTGGAAGGCACCTTTCATCAGGGCGTCCCCGGCACCATCCAGACGGCAGAAGGCGGCGATCTGGGCGGGGGTCATCTGGGCGTTGCAGGCGGTGTCCGTTCCCGCATAGCGCCTGCGCTGGATGGCCCGGGCGGCTTCTACCCGCTCCCGCACGGTTGCCGAGGATTCCGGCGTCTCCCGCCGCCGCATGGCCTCATACTCCACCGGGGCAACGCTCACGTGGAGGTCGATGCGGTCCAGCAGCGGCCCGGATATCTTCTCCACGTACTTGGCCACCTCCCGGTCCGAGCAGGTGCACCGCCCCGAGGGATG
>ULSO01009054.1_pt1 | contig 10611 bp, 8 predicted proteins | sample 1956701 | NCBI WGS metagenome assembly ULSO01 (sample SAMEA4835708, study PRJEB28245) | human gut metagenome | biome: gut microbiome; material: fecal sample | place: Denmark | collected 2008 | reverse complement strand
CCCGCTGATCTGGGACCGACTCCCCTTCCTGCATAAAGTCTCCATCCGGAACATTCTGCGCTTTAAAAAGCGCATGGTCATGATGATGATTGGCATCGGCGGCTGCACGGCGCTGCTCATCACGGGCTTCGGCATTCAGGACTCCATCAGCAGCGTCGTCGATTACCAGTACGACGAGATTACCCGCTACGACGCCGCCGTGACCTTCCAGCATGCGCTGAGCGGCAGTGAACGTGAGGACTTCCTTGCCGTCTGCGAAGAAAGCAGCGCGGAGGGCTGTCTGTTTGTCGCGGAAAAAAGTCTGGACGCTTCTGCCGGCGGCACGGTCAAGACCACAAACGTCGTCTGCCCGGAATCGGGCAGCGTGGACGGCTTTATCGACCTGCACACGCAGGAGAAAACGCCGATCCCCTACCCGCAGGACGGCGGCTGCATCATCAGCCGGGGGCTTGCGCAGGCGCTGCGCCTGTCGGCGGGCGACACCATCACCTTACAGACAGGCGACATGCGCCGGACGGAACTGACCGTCGAGGCTGTGTTTGAAAACTATGTTTATAATTACGTCTATCTGACGCAGACTACCTGGCAGGACGTCTTCGGTGAAGCGCCCGGATACGAGGCCGCATGGGTCAATTATCAGACGGACGAGGATGCGCAGGCGGCGTCCGCAGCGCTCGCGGGCGCGAAAAACGCGGCAGCTGTCACCCTCAGCCGCGATTTCCGCAGCCGCGTGGCGACGATGATGCAAAGCCTGCAATATATCGTGCTGGTCGTCGTGCTGGGCGCGGCGGCGCTGGCGTTCATCGTGCTGTATAACCTCACGAACATCAACATCACCGAACGCGAACGCGAGATCGCAACCATCAAAGTGCTCGGCTTCTACGACGGCGAGACGAACCGCTACGTTTTCCGCGAGAACATCATCCTGACCGTACTGGGCGCGCTTCTGGGGCTTCCGATGGGAACGCTGCTGCATGCGTATGTCATGGGGCAGATCAAGATCGATCTCATGTGCTTCGACGTGCGTGTTGCGCCGCTGAGTTATCTCATTTCGGCTGCGTTGACGCTGGTGTTCGGTCTGCTTGTCAACCTCGCTCTGCGGCGGAAAATCCGCGCAATCGATATGTCGCAGGCCCTGAAATCTATTGAGTGACAGAAAGAAGAGCAGAAATCGTTCATGAAAAAATTGCTTGTTTACCTGCGGCCGTACCGCCTGCAGGCGACCCTGGCCCCGTGCTTCAAGCTGCTCGAGGCCGCGTTTGAGCTGCTCGTGCCGCTCATCATGGCGGATATCATCGACGTCGGCATTTCGTCCGGCGATACGGCGTATATCCTGAAAAAATGTCTGGTTCTGGTCGGCCTCGGCCTGTGCGGCTTTGCCAGCGCCACCTGCGCGCAGTATTTTTCTGCCAAGGCTGCGACCGGTGCGACGGGCCGCCTGCGCCATGCGCTCTTTGCGCACATTCAGTCGCTGTCCTATGCCGAACTTGACCGGCTCGGCACAGCGACGCTCGTCACGCGCATGACGAGCGACATGAATCAGGTGCAGACGGGCCTTAATCTGACGCTCCGGCTGCTGCTGCGCTCCCCCATCGTGGTTTTCGGCGCGATGATCATGGCCTTTACCATTGATGTGAAATCTGCACTCATCTTCGCCGTGGCGATTCCGGTGCTCTTTGCCGTCGTGTTTGCCATCATGCTCAGCTGCATTCCGCTCTACCGGCGTGTGCAGACAAGGCTTGACGGCGTAACCGGCGCAGCGCAGGAGAATCTGTCCGGCGTGCGCGTTATCCGCGCCTTTACCCGTGAACAGACAGAAACGGAAAGCTTCGCAGAAAAGACCGGAAATCTGTTTTCTGCACAGCAGTTCGTCGGAAAGCTTTCCGCACTTCTCAATCCGCTGACGTATGTGATCATCAATCTGGCTATCGTTGCGATTTTGCGCGTGGGCGGCGTCCGGGTAAACGAGGGCGTGATCACGCAGGGCCAGCTGATCGCGCTTTATAACTACATGTCGCAGATTCTGGTTGAACTCATCAAGTTTGCCAATCTGATTCTGAACATCACAAAATCCGTGGCCTGTGCGGGCCGCATTTCGCAGGTGCTGGATACAAAGTCCAGCATGGTGAGTGGCGCGGACGCACTGCCGGACAGCGCGGAAGCACCGGAACTGGAATTCCGGCACGTCAGCTTCCGCTACCCGCAGGCAGGCGCGGATGCGCTGACCGATATCAGCTTCTGCGCCGCGCCCGGTGAAACGATCGGTGTGATCGGCGGCACAGGCTCCGGCAAATCGACGCTTGCAAATCTGATTCCCCGCTTCTATGACGCAACAGCGGGCTGCGTTCTTGTGCGCGGCGAGGATGTCAAGTCGCTTCGCCTGCAGGCGCTTCGGACGCGCATCGGTATCGTGCCGCAGAAGGCGCTGCTCTTTTCCGGCACCATCCGGGAAAATCTGCGCTGGGGCAGCGCGGATGCGTCTGATGAGGCGCTCTGGGACGCGCTGCGCGCGGCGCAGGCCGACGGAGTCGTGCGGGATAAAAAGGGACAGCTGGACGCCGAGGTCGAACCCGGCGGGCGCAACTTCTCCGGCGGCCAGCGTCAGCGGCTGACCATCGCCCGCGCGCTTGTGCGCAAGCCCGAACTTCTCATTCTGGACGACAGCGCCTCCGCGCTGGACTTTGCGACGGACGCAGCGCTGCGCAAGGCGCTTGCCCGGCTTCCGTGGAAGCCCACGGTCGTGCTGATCTCGCAGCGCGTGTCGTCCATCCGGCACGCGGACAAGATCGTCGTGCTCGACGACGGCCGCATGGCTGGACTCGGCACGCATGCAGAGCTGAAAAACACCTGCCTGGTCTATCAGGAGATCTGCCGGTCGCAGGAGAAGGGGGGGACGAGCGCATCGTGAAGCATACATCCTCCTGGGCGCTGCGGCGCGTGATAAAAAGCCTCGGACGGTATCTGCCGCTGCTGCTTGTGTCCTTGCTGCTGGCCGCGGCCAGCGTGGCGGGCACGCTCTATATCCCCATTCTGGTCGGCGACGCAATCGACCAGATCGTCGGCCCCGGACAGGTCAATTTTGCTGCCGTGGGCAATCTGGCAGTCAAAATTGCGGTGCTTGCCGGACTGACGGCGGTCTTGCAGTGGGTCATGACGGCCATCCACAACCGCGTCTGTTTCTGCGTGACGCGCGACGTGCGCCGCCAGGCGTTTTCCCATCTACAGCGGCTGCCGCTTGCGTATCTGGACAGCCATCCCTCCGGCGACACGCTCAGCCGTATGATCGCTGACGTTGACCAGTTTGCCGACGGCCTGCTCATGGGCTTCACGCAGCTGTTTACCGGCGTTCTGACCATCGTGGGAACACTCGGCTTCATGCTTTCGATCAGCTGGAAGATCACGCTGGTCGTCGTGCTGCTGACGCCGCTTTCTCTGCTAGTGGCAAAGTTCATCGCGGGTCATACCTATTCCATGTTCCAGCTGCAGTCAAAGGCACGCGGGGAGCAGACCGCCCTGATTAACGAGCAGCTGAATGGCCAGCGCGTCGTGCAGGCGTTCTCGCATGAGGACGAGAGTCTGCGCCAGTTTGACGTGATCAACGACCGTCTGACGGCGGCGACCATGCGCGCAACCTTCTTCTCGTCCATGACGAACCCGTCTACGCGCATCATTTACAACATCATCTATGCCTGCGTCGGCTTTACCGGCGCGCTCAGCGCCGTGGCAGGGGCGATCACGGTCGGCGGGCTGTCGTGTTTCCTCAGCTACGCGAACCAGTATGCCAAGCCCTTCAACGAGATCACCGGCGTCATTACGGAACTGCAAAATGCGCTGGCCTGCGCCGCGCGGGTATTTGAACTGATCGACGAACCGGTTGAAACGCCTGACGCCCCGGATGCAAAGACGCTCGAAGCCGTCTCCGGCAGCGTGGAACTCAAGAACGTCGCATTCTCCTACACGCCGGAGCAGCATCTGATTGAGCACCTGAACCTCACCGTAAAACCCGGCCAGCGCATCGCCATCGTCGGCCCGACGGGCTGCGGAAAGACGACGCTGATCAACCTGCTCATGCGCTTTTACGACGTGAAGGTCGGCTCCATTTGCGTCGATGGCAGCGAGATCCGCTCCGTCACGCGGGAAAGCCTGCGCCGCCAGTACGGTATGGTGCTGCAGGATACCTGGCTCAAGACCGCCTCCGTGCGCGAGAATATCCGTCTTGCAAAGCCGGAAGCGACAAATGCCGAGGTTGAGGCCGCCGCGCGTATGGCGCATGCGGATTCCTTCATCCGCCGTCTGCCGGAGGGCTATGACACGGTGCTGTCCGATACAGGCGGTGCACTGTCTGCCGGACAGCGGCAGCTGCTGTGCATCGCACGCGTGATGCTCCGCCTGCCGCCCATGCTCATTCTCGACGAGGCGACCAGTTCCATCGACACGCGCACCGAAGCGCACATCCAGCAGGCGTTCGACACTATGATGCAGGCCCGGACAAGCTTCGTCGTGGCCCACCGCCTGTCCACCATCCGCGAGGCGGATGTGATTCTCGTCATGAAGGACGGCCACATCATCGAGCAGGGGCGGCACGAGGACCTCCTTGCCCAAAACGGCTTCTACGCCAACCTGTACCACAGCCAGTTCGAGGGGTAAGCCTGCCCATTGCTGCACAGAACCTGAAGAAGCGATCTGCCGTTTTGCTTTTTCCTTGCAGAAACGGCGGCTGTGCAGTATGATAGACAAATCGTAAGAAACCGCCCGGCAGGCAGCGTCTGCTGGGCATGAAGGGAGTATCATATGAACATGACAGGCAGAGAAGCATTTGAGAAACAGGATGTATTTGGAATCGGTGCGCCGAACGACGCGTATGCACAGTATTTTATCGGGCAGTCCTATCTGAAGCCGCTGACTGTCCCCGGCGCCTGCCCCGTGTTTCTGGCGAACGTGACCTTTGAGCCCGGTTGCCGGAACAACTGGCACATTCATCATGCAAGCAAGGGCGGCGGACAGCTGCTGATCTGCACAGCCGGGGAAGGCTGGTATCAGGAGGAGGGCAAACCCGCCGTGAGCCTGACGCCCGGCATGGTCATCACCATCCCGGCAGAGGTCAAGCACTGGCACGGAGCGAAGGCGAACAGCTGGTTCAGCCACATCGCTGTCGAGGTTCCCGGCGAGAACACCCGCAACGAATGGTGCAAGCCGGTTTCGGATGAAGACTACGCAAAGCTCGGCTGATGGGAGACGCAATGAGCCGGGACATTTTATTATTTGATCTGGACGGAACGCTGACGGACTCCGGGCCGGGGATCATGCACGCAGCGCAGACCGCGCTGGACTCGTTCGGAATCACCGGTCTGTCTGAACAGGCGCTGCGGCAGTTTGTCGGCCCGCCGCTGGTCGAGTCGTTTGCCGTCTATCTCCCGCAGGCGGATGTCCAGACGGCCATCGATCGTTTCCGGGCGTATTACCGCGAGACGGGCTGGCTCGAAAACGAGCCGTATCCCGGCGTGCGGGAATGCCTGCGAGCGCTGCGGGCGGCGGGAAAGCGGATGTACGTCGCCACGTCCAAGCTGGAGAGCATGGCGCGGCAGGTGCTGACGCATTTTGATCTGATGCAGTATTTTGACGGCGTGTGCGGCGGGATCGCCGACGACCCGGAGGCCGGGAAAAAGGCCAATGTCGTGCGCCGCGCGCTGCGCGAGGCGGGATGCACAGACTGTTCCCGCGCAGTTTTATCCGGTGACCGGAAATATGATATTTATGGCGGCCACGCGGCAGGAATTCAAACTGTCGGCGTACTCTACGGCTACGGCAGCCGGGAGGAGCTGGAATCAGCCGGTGCAGACGCGCTTGCGGAAACGCCGGAGGCGCTGTTGGCGCGTTTGCTGTGATTTTTCCGGTCATACGCTTGTAAACGGACGGCTGCTGTGATAAACTAAATTAGTTGTGTATAAATAAAGAAATGATTTGGAGGGTATCCCATGTAGTGGCTGACGCTTCGATGAATAACAAACTGAATTTGGAGGAACATACATGGCATCCCTGAAAGAAGAAATCTCCCGGCGCAGAACGTTTGCGATCATTTCGCACCCCGACGCCGGTAAAACGACCCTGACGGAAAAATTTCTGCTCTACGGCGGAGCCATTGCGCAGGCAGGCGCGGTCAAGGGCAAGAAAAACTCCCGCGCCGCCGTGTCCGACTGGATGGAGATTGAGAAGCAAAGAGGCATCTCGGTCACATCGTCCGTCATGCAGTTCCAGTATGAGGGCTTCTGCATCAACATCCTCGACACCCCCGGCCATCAGGACTTTTCCGAGGACACCTACCGTACGCTCATGGCGGCAGACTCCGCCGTCATGGTCATTGACGGCGCGAAAGGCGTCGAGCCGCAGACCAGAAAACTCTTTAAGGTCTGTGCCATGCGCCATATCCCGATCTTTACCTTTATCAACAAAATGGACCGCGAGGCCCGCGACCCGTTTGAACTGCTGGACGAGTTGGAAAACGAACTCGGCATCGAGACGTATGCCTGCAACTGGCCCATGGGCTCCGGCCGGGAGTTTCAGGGCGTATACGACCGCCGTTCCAGCCAGCTGATCTTCTTCTCCGGCGTGTCCGGCAAGAACCGCGCGGACAAGATGGAGATCGATCTGTACGACCCGCAGGTCGCGCAGCTCATCGGCGAACGCCGCCACCAGCAGCTGATCGACGATGTGGAGCTGCTCGGCGCAGGCCGCGAATTTGACCTTGAAGAAGTTCGTGCGGGCAGGCTTTCGCCCGTGTTCTTCGGCTCGGCCCTGACCAATTTCGGCGTAGAGCCGTTTCTGGAAGAATTTCTGCGTATGACGCCGAGCCCGCTGCCGCGCGAAGCCGACTGCGGCGTGATCGACACGTTCAGCCCGGACTTTTCCGCGTTTGTGTTCAAAATTCAGGCAAACATGAACAAGGCCCACCGCGACCGTCTGGCCTTCATGCGTATCTGCTCCGGCCAGTTCCAGCGCGACGCAGAATATTATCATGTCCAGAGCGGCAAAAAAATGCGCCTGTCGCAGCCGCAGCAGCTTATGGCCTCCGAACGCGAGATCGTAGATGAGGCTTACGCAGGCGATATCATTGGCGTGTTCGACCCCGGCATTTTCTCTATTGGCGACACCATCACCGTGCCGGGCAAAAAGTTCAAATTCGGCGGCATCCCGACCTTTGCGCCGGAGCATTTCGCGCGCGTCAGCGCCAAGGATTCCATGAAGCGCAAGCAGTTCCTCAAGGGAACCGAGCAGATCGCGCAGGAGGGCGCGATTCAGATCTTCAAGGTGCCGAATTCCGGCATGGAGGAGGTCATCGTCGGCGTCGTCGGTACCCTGCAGTTTGACGTTTTCCAGTACCGCATGAAGGCCGAATACGGCGTTGATCTGCGCATGCAGCAGCTACCGTATGAGCAGCTGCGGTTCATCACGAAAGCGCCGGTCACGGATCTCAAGGATCTGTACCTGTCCACCGACGCAGAACTTCTGGAGGACTACCGCGGCCGGAGCCTGCTGGTCTTTGCCTCGCAGTGGTCGATCAACTTCATTCTCAAGCGCAACCCCGGTCTTGAATTGTCGGAAACGGCGCAGTAAGCGCAGGTTCAGGCTACAAAGGCTCCCCTCTCCTATTTAGGCGGGGGAGCCTTATTTGTTTATCCAAAAAATTTTATGCCGGATTTCCGGTGTCTGTGTAGGGGGCGGACGACTCTGTCCGCCCGCATAGGATGCAGCGCTTCCTTGCAGGTATCTATGGCGAAATTGTATGCACCTGCCACTTTGAATGTAGGGGCCGATGTGGGCATCGGCCCCTACAACTACGCGGGCAACTGCATACGAATGCGCCGGAGATTTCTATAAAAACAGCTGCATCCCGCCGGGTGGACGGAGCCATCCGCCCCTACCAGCTGCGCCTGATTTTGGCCGTGGGCGCCTTACGTCTGTGGAATCTCCCCAAACACCCTGCGCACGCCGAGGCTGCGCAGGAGGTTCAGCTTTTTTCGGCACGTTTCTTCCGTGTCGAACAGCAGAACGCGTGCGTCACCCGCCTCGTCCCGAAAAAAGCAGTAGCAGCAGGCAAGATCTTCAGAGAAGTGCGGCGGATACCGCGCGATCAGTGCGTCCGCTGCGGCTTTGTCAAGCGGCATTCCGACACCAGAGAGACAGGGAACGGGAAACAGCATACGGATGGGCGCAAGATACACCCAAAGTCGGCTGCCCCAGACCGGGAGCAGTCCGCGCAGGTATCCTTCCAGACTGCCGCCGGAAACTTGCGTGTCGCACCAGACGGCAGGGGCATCTGGCACTGCTGTTTGAACAGGCTGCAACAGCCGTGCGTCGCGGCAGCCCGGCGTTTCGCAAAACAGATAACCGCCTCCAAAGTCCGCTGGCGGCACAGAACCCGGCGCGAGCAGGTACAGTTCCGCGGCGGGCTCCTTTTTCTCTTCATCAAAGCCCGTAATGCTGCATTCAGTAGGCGAACCGGGCGGAAATGGATACAGAATCATGGACAAGCCGCCTTTCCTGTGATATAATGCTATGTATAAAACTATGAGATTGCAGGAAAAGCTATGCCGTTTTCGTTTTTGCCCCGCATGATCTATCCGCATCTGACCGACGTGCGTGCAGAAGACCTGACCGCGCGCGGTATCTCGTTTCTGATGCTGGATTTTGATAATACCATCGTCCCCTATACGACAAGCAAACCGACGCTGGAAATGGCCGCATGGCTCAAAGCCATGCAGGCATCCGGAATTGGGCTGTGCGTCGTGTCGAACAGCAGGAAGCCCCGCGTCGTGGAATTCTGCAAACAATACGGGCTGGACTGCATCACGCATGCAAAAAAGCCCTTTTCGCGCGGCATCCGTGCGTGCCTGACGCGCTTCTCGCTGGAACCGGCCCGCTGCGCGCTCGTCGGCGATCAGATCTATACGGACGTGCTGGGTGCGAACTGCGCGGGGGTGCAGTCGGTTCTGATTTCTGCGATTCATAATCATACCATATGGCTGAAGCTTCGGCATGTTGCCGAACTTCCCTTTATTGCAATCGGAAAATGGAGGATTCAACATGAAAAACATTGAAAAGTATCAGAACCTCATCTCGAAGGGTGAGGTTGACGCGCTGCTGCTGACCTCGAAGCACAACCGGCAGTATGCCGCGGAATACTGCATCGCAGAGGGCGTCGCCGTGATCTGCAAAACACAGAGTTATTACTTCACCGACTTCCGCTATATCGAGTCGGCACAGAAAAACCTGCCGGGCTTTGCCGTGAAGATGGTCGATACAGAGCACCCGTACACAAAGCTGATCAACGAGGCCATTTCCGACAATACTGTCAAGACCATCGGCTTTGAGGACGATACGCTGACCGTAGAGGAGTATACGCTCTACAACACGAAGCTGAACGCCGTCCTGCATCCCTACGCCGCAGAGATCAATGCCCCGCGTGCAAGCAAGGAGCCGTGGGAGATCGAATATATGAAAAAGGCGCAGGAGATCACCGACCGCACGTTCGACGATCTGCTGAACGTCATCCATCCGGGCATGACGGAAAAGGAGCTGTGCGCGGAACTCATCTACCGGCTCTATAAATACGGCTCCGAGGGCCCGTCGTTCGACCCCATCACCGTTTCCGGTCCCAACACCAGCCTGCCGCACGGCGTCCCGTCCGAGCGTGTTCTGCAGTACGGCGACTTCGTCACCATGGACTTCGGCTGCCTGTACCATGGCTACTGCTCCGATATGACCCGCACGATCGCGTTGGGCTATGTGTCCGAGAAGATGGACAAGGTCTACCATACCGTGCTTGAAGCGCAGCTGGCGGGCATCGCCGCGACAAGGGCAGGCGTCACCGGCAAGGAGATGGACGCAGCCGCACGGAATGTGATCAACGCCGCAGGCTTTGAGGGTCTGTTCGGCCATAGCTACGGCCACAGTCTCGGCCTTCTCATCCACGAGGGCCCGTATGCCAATATGCGCAATGACAAGCCCATGCCCGCTGGCGCGGTCGTATCGGCGGAGCCGGGCATCTATATTCCGGACGAATTCGGCGTGCGCATCGAAGACGTGACGGTGCTCACCGAAACCGGCTGTGAAATTCTGACGAAGAGCCCGAAAAATTTGATTATTTTATAAAATATCTTGAAAAGCCGAGCAAAATAGTGTAAAATCAAAAAGCTATTTTATTTGTTGGTGTATTTTACACGTTTGGAGGAATATTTTTATGGCTACTATTACCGCTGGCGATTTCAGAAACGGTAAAACATTCGAGATGGACGGCAAGATTATGCAGGTCGTGGAATTCCAGCACGTCAAGCCCGGCAAGGGCGCTGCATTCGTCCGCACGAAGATGAAGAACGTCGTGACCGGCGCCGTGACCGAGACCTCTTTCAACCCGACTGCAAAGTTTGAAGAGGCTTTCATTGAGCGCAAGGATTATGAGTACAGCTACAACGACGGCGATCTGTACTACTTCATGGATCAGGAGACGTATGACATGGTCCCCGTCAGCAAGGACATGCTCGACGACTCCTTCAAGTTCATCAAGGAAAACACACCGGTCAAGCTCCTGAGCTACAAGGGCAACGTCTTCAGCGT
>ULSO01086280.1_pt1 | contig 10621 bp, 9 predicted proteins | sample 1956701 | NCBI WGS metagenome assembly ULSO01 (sample SAMEA4835708, study PRJEB28245) | human gut metagenome | biome: gut microbiome; material: fecal sample | place: Denmark | collected 2008 | reverse complement strand
TACTGAAAAATAAGTTTTTTTTATTATCTTTTTGCATAATTTGTATTATAATTACGTGGGGGGTTTTAATATGAAAATTTTAGTAACTGGTGGAGCTGGATACATTGGCTCACATACTTGTATTGAACTTATTAAAGCTAATTATGATATTGTAGTAGTAGATAATCTTGTTAATTCAAAAAAAGAATCAATTTTAAGGGTTGAAAAAATTACTGGTAAAAAGATAAAATTTTATCAAGTTGATTGTTGTAATTATGAAGAATTAAAAAAAATTTTTGAAAAAGAAAATATTGATGGAGTTATTCATTTTGCTGGATTAAAATGTGTTCCTGAATCGGTGAAATTACCTTTAAATTACTATCAAAATAATCTTGATAGCATGTTGGTTGTATTACGATTAATGCAAGAATACAATGTTAAAAATCTTGTATTTAGTTCAAGTGCTACGGTTTACGGAACTCCTGAAAAATTACCATTAACTGAAGATTGCAAAATTGGTGGCACTACTAATCCTTATGGAACCACTAAATTATTTATTGAAAAAGTATTAAATGATTTATATAAAAGTGATTCTAGTTTTAATATTGCAATTTTAAGATATTTTAATCCAGTAGGCGCTCATCCATCTGGATTAATTGGTGAAGATCCAAATGGTATACCTAACAATTTAGTACCTTATGTAACTCAAGTAGCTATTGGAAAATTACCATTTTTAAAAGTAAATGGTAACGATTATGATACTAAAGATGGAACAGGAGTAAGGGATTATATTCATGTATGTGATTTAGCTTATGGACATGTTCTAGCATTAAATAAATTGAAAACAAATTGTGGATTGGTTATTTACAATCTTGGAACTGGACATGGTTACAGCGTTTTGGATGTAATAAAAGCTTTCAATAAGGCTGTAGGGAAAGAAATAAATTATCAATTTGCACCACGAAGAGAAGGAGATATTGCAGAATGTTATGCTGATCCTACAAAAGCTTATCAAGAATTAGGTTTTAAATGTCGCTATAATTTAGATGATATGGCTAAAGATGCATGGAACTGGCAACAAAAAAACCCTAATGGCTATAAAGAACATTAATTGTTCTTTTTTTTTAGGGTTTATGTCGTTGGGTAATCTTTTTTTCTAATGTTATCATAAGGAATAATTATATGTTTTGGTAAAGAATTTGCGAGTTTTGTAATTTCATTTTTTAAATAATCGTTAATTATTTTTCTATTATCTTCTGGACTTTTATCTATATCATAAGATATAGGTTTCCCAATTAAAACTTTTCTTAACTTTGGGGCGGTATACATGGGGTAAAAATTTATAATTTTTTTTGTTTTTGCATAGTATAATCTTGCAAGATCAACATAATTTTGTTGAAATTCATTAACCACATTATTATACTTTTCATGACATTCAGGAAAAATAATTATTTTATTACCATCTTGCATAGATTTAATTGTTTCTCTCATTGTTGTTATTAATCTTTGATCTTTATATACAGGTATAGTATCTGCATGTTTAAATATATACTCAGCTAGAGGTGCTAACAAAACAGATAAAAATTTATAAAATTTTTTATGTTTTTTATTTGGCCAAAATTCTTTCATAGCATATGTTTTAAAAAGTTTTCGGTCAAAAACTTCACTAATTGTCCAAATATTCTTTTTATATGGAAAATATAATTGCATACATATTGGACCATAAAGTTGAGCATGATTTCCAACAATAATTGCATCTTTAGATATCTCTTCGGAGATAATAAATTGATGTTTTCTTGCAATAAATACACCCACTAAAAAACTTAAAAATCTAAATGTGATAGTGTTTTTTTTATTTTTCATATAACCACCTGATGCTATTATATCAAATCAAAATTATATTTACACAATTATTTGCTTTTTTTTTATAAAGTAACTATAATTATTATAGTTTTATGGGAGGAAAAATGATGAAAAGCAATAAAAAATTTTTAACTTTACTATTATTATCAATTTTTACATTATCGGCATGTAATAATCAAAATGAAATTTCTACTAGTACGCATTCTGATAGTTCTTCAACTTCTAAAACTGATTCTTCTGAAACTTCTTCAAATTCGCAAGATAGTTCCTCAACAGTTGATTCTAGCGAAGAATTAGCAAAACTTGAAACCATATTACGTAAATATGATGACCTTTCTAACTGGAATTTTGATTTATTATTTGTCTGTGATGATGAAGATCCAGATTATAGTTTTACCACAAATTATAATATTGATGGTTTGAACTATAAATTAACTTATTCACTAATGGATTATGAATTTGTCGAATATCTAGAAATTTTAGAAAACGAAATGTTCTATTATTATCAAGATTATGAAACAGGGGAATACATTAAAATTTCATCAAATTACGAAGATGAATTTTCTTCAGTTAGTTATTTGGATTATTTTGAATTTGGTGGATTATCAAGTGAATTATTTAATTACCAAAATAATAAATATTATGTGAATAATGATTATTTAAATGATGTTGGAATTTATATTTTTGGTTACGAATTGGATTACAAATCTATATCTTTTGAATTGACTAATGAAGAAATTGGTCAAATTATTGCAAGTTATGATGATACATATAATCTTACTTCTGGAACATACGAATTGACATTATCAAATCATGGTAATGTTTCAGTAACTTTACCTGAAGCAACTGAATTTGTAGTTGAAAATCAAACAACAACTCTTCCTGAACTTAATTGTGTAGAAGGTGATTTAAATGTTGCTTTAGAAAAATTTAATGATTCATCAACTTACAATTTTAATGTTGATTTATTTGTATTAGACGTTGAAGAACCTGATTATTCTTATGTAGATCACTTTGTTTATGCGAATAATGTTATTAAGTATACTTATGGTGAAGAATATTATGGCGCTGACTATATTGATTATATTGAGACTTTAGAAGACGGATCAAAAAATTATTATTCTCAACTTGATGATGGAAGTTATACTTATGTAAATTCTAGTAAATATCCAGAAGTTTATGATGAAGTAAATTATTTAACTACATTAGATTTTACTAATATTTTAGCAAGTGATTTTACTTTTGAAAGTGCTGAAAAAGGATATGTTAATACCACTAATGCTCAAACTATTTGTTCGACTATTTTCCCAGATTTTGCATATGGAAATACTTTTAATGATGTAGCAATTTATATCGACACAACTAACACTGTAACAAGAATCTTATCTAACGTTACTTGTGAATATGATGGCACTACATATCCTATGATTATCGCGGCTAATTTTACAAATCATGGTAATGCTTCTATAACACTTCCTAACGCAACTGAATATGATGAAAGTTCTAGTGGTGAAACTTCAAATGTTGGCACAGTTATTTTCTCAAGTACAGATGTATCACCTTGGACAACTAATGCCACACCTACTGGATTTACTGCAAATAGAGGTGTACAATTTACTAAAAATGGAAGTCCTTCTTTTAGTTTTGAAAACACCACTTTTGCTGAAAGTGTTAATACAGTTTCTATAAAACTTAATACAAATCGTGCTGAAGGTTGGATTATTTCAGTTACTGTTAATGGAGTAACTTATCTAATCAATGGAGAAACAAGTTATACATTTACTAATGATGATACACCTAGTTTTTCTGATTTATTAGTATTAACATTTGAATGTCCTGAAACACCAGAAACTGGTACAATTAATATTAATTTTGAAGCCGTTGAATCTACTACTAACAAATCAATTTATATTAATGCAATTGGAATTAATAATCCTAATTTATAATTTAATAAGATGTAGAAATATTTCTACATCTTTTTTTTGAAAAAAAATTAAAAAGTGCTATAATCGTAATAATGGAAGGAGATTAGGCAATGAATAAACTTTCAAAAAAAGAAAAATTTTGTTATGGATTAGGAGATTTATCAAGTAATATTGTTTTCGCAGCAATTAGTTTTTATTTATTATATTTTATGATTAATGTTGCAGATTTATCTCCAGCTTTAGCAAGTCTTGTATTTATTATAGCAAAATTTTGGGATGCAATTACTGATTATATAATGGGTATTATTAGCGATAAAACGAAATCAAAATTTGGTAAAAGACGAGTTTATATGCTTTTTGGAGCAATACCTTATGGATTAATTTTTATTTTATTATGGATTGTTCCTTTTAAAGAAAATACTTTAGATATTATTAAATTTTTATACTACACATGTATGTACATGTTGTTCAATACTATTTGGACAGTGGTATATGTTCCTTATAATGCATTAACAGCGAATATGACTCAAGATTATGATGAAAGAACATCATTAAATGGTATTAGAATTATTCTTGCTAATATTGGCATGCTTTTAGGAGCCGCTGTGTTTTCACTTTTATCAGAAGGAAGTGAAAGTATTTTAGCAACAGCTTTTAATAGTGTTAAAACAGGTTATTTAGTAGGAGCAGCTATATTTGGAGTAATCGCGGCTATTATAATGTTAATTTGCGCATTTAATGTTAAAGAAAGATATGAAGATGAAGCTACTTACAAAAAAAGTTTTATACAAACTATTAAAGAATTTTTTAAATTAAAAGAATTTAGAAACACAATGATGTATTATTTATTATCAATGGTTGGATTTGATATTATTATGGCTGTATTTTTATTTTTTGTAAATGATGCTTTAGGTTTTGCTTCTTTAGGTGGAGGTATTATTTCAATGATTTTTATTGCTATACCACTTATAGTAGCAATATTAACTGCCATAATTTGGGTAAAATTATCAGAAAAATATAACAAAGTAAAAGTTTATAGTTTTGCTGTTGTTTGGATTAGTATTTCATTATTATGTTGTTTATTTATACCTGCTTTAAATAGCGACCAATCAAATAAAATTTTAGCGTTTATATGTTTAGGAATTGTAGTAATAGCAGTAGGATTTGGTATGAGCGCTGTGCAAATTTTGCCATTTGCAAGTGTTCCTGACGTAATTGAAGTTGATGAGTATGTTAATGGTGTGCGTCGTGAAGGTGCCTATTATGGTGTTGTGCAATTTATCTATAAATGTGCATCTGGAATTTCAATTGCTCTTGTTTCATTAATACTTGAAATTTTTAACTACCAAGAATCATATGATGGTTCAGTCATTGCTCAAGCTCCTGAAGCATTAGTAGCTATTCGAGTTATTATTGGTTTGCTTCCAGGAATATTATTCATCATTTCTGTTATTTTTGGTAAAAAAGCCAATCTCGATCGCGATCGTTTTAATTTTATAAAAAAAGAAATTGAAAATAGAAAAAAAATTAGTAAGTAAGGTGTTTTTTGATGGAAAATTATATGAAAATTATAAATATTGCTGTTGTAGCACATGTTGATGCTGGAAAATCAACACTTGTAGATGCCTTTTTAAGACAAAGTGGTGTTTTTCGGGCAAACGAAGAAGTTGTTGATTGTGTAATGGATAGCAATGAACTTGAACGTGAAAGAGGAATCACAATATATTCAAAAAATTGTTCAATTAATTATAAAGACATTAAAATAAATATTGTAGATACTCCAGGACATGCTGATTTTGCAAGCGAAATAGAACGTATAATACAAACAGTTGATAATGTTATTTTATTAGTTGATTCAAGCGAAGGTCCTATGCCACAAACACGTTTTGTACTTTCTAAAGCATTAAATATTGGCTTGAAACCAATATTATTTATTAACAAGATTGATAAAAAAGATGCTAGATGCAGTGAAGTAGTTGATGAAGTTTTTGAATTATTTTATAATCTAAATGCTAACGACGAACAATTAGACTTTCCAGTAATTTATGGTATTGCAAAAGATGGAATTGCTAAAAAAAATCTTGAAGATAAAAGTGATAGTCTAGAGCCTTTATTTCAAGAAATTTTAAAAAGAAATCCCGTTTATGATCAAAGCAAAAATAATTTACCTTTACAAATGCAAGTTTCTACACTTGCTTATGATGATTATATTGGTAGACTCGGAATTGGGAGAGTTTTTCAAGGTATATTAAAAGAAAATCAAGAAGTAGCCTATTGTAAAGCAGATGGCAGCATAGTCAAAACAAAAATAGGAAAAATATATGTTTATAAAGGATTAAAACGCGTTTCTGTAAAAGAAGTTTACAGTGGTGATATTGCAGTCGTCTCAGGAATTCCTGAAATATCAATTGGTGAAACACTTACAGATATTAACAATCCTCAACCATTAGAATTAATTAAAATTGAAGAACCAACTTTATCAATGGATTTTTGTGTTAACACTTCACCTTTTGCTGGTCAAAGCGGAAAATATTTAACTTCTTTGCAAATCAAAGATCGTTTAATGAAAGAGTTAGAAGTAAATGTTGGATTAAAAGTGGAAGAAACACAAACAACCGATACTTTCAAAGTTTCAGGCCGTGGAGAATTACACTTATCAATTTTAATAGAACAAATGAGAAGAGAGGGCTATGAGTTTGCTGTTTCAAAGCCTAAAGTAATTTTTCATGAAGAAAACGGAAAAATATATGAACCAATGTTGAGAGTTATGGTAAATGTAATTGAGAAATATAGTGGTAGAGTAATTCAAGCATTTAATATTCGTAAAGGAATTATGGAAAACATGGAAATGGATAATGGTTATGTTAAATTAACTTATCTATTAGCAAGTAGAAGTTTAATCGGTTATCGGCAAGAATTCACTAATGAAACCCATGGAGAAGGTACTATTGTTACAACATTTGCTGGTTATGCTCCATATGTAGGTGAATTGCCACGTAGACAAAATGGAGTTATGATTTCTAAAGAAACTGGTACTACTATGGCTTATTCATTACAATTTTTAGAAGATAGAGGAGTTTTACTTGTTCCACCAAGTGTTGAAGTTTATGAAGGACAAATTGTTGGAATACATAAATTATCTAACGACTTAACGGTTAATCCTATTAAAAATAAAAATCTTACTTCTGTTAGAAGTGCTGCTACTGATGTTGCTGTTAGTGTTAGCCCTCATCGAGTTATGACATTAGAAGAGGCTTTGGAATTCGTTGAAGATGATGAATTAGTAGAAATCACACCAGATGCAATAAGACTTAGAAAGAAACATTTAACAAAACTTGATCGTAAATTAGCTTATAGAAACGAAAATTAAATAAAAAAAGAGTTATTATCAGTATAATGGACCTAATTTGTTTGTCTAGTATTTATACTAGTTCAACTTTTAGATTTCATTCCATAATAACTCTTTTTTATTTTAATGTACTTTCCAAATTATTATTGACTTCATCAAAATAGTATTCATTGTATTTATCATTTAGCATTAATTCAATTATCATATTAAAATCAGGAGTCGTATTTAATTTATTAATATCTTTTAGAGGATACCAGAACACTTTTCCTTCTGAAGTTTCATCAATTAATGTACCTGAAAATGTTTCTGTCTTAAATAAAAAAACAATATAGCGAATTTTTCTTTCTTTATTGTTCCAATGCTTTATCCCTACTAATTTTAAATTTGAAATATCTAAATTAGTTTCTTCCTTAATTTCTCTTATTGTAGAATCAACTATAGATTCATTTTTTTCAATATGACCACCAGGAAAAGATACTCCCTTTAAATTTCCTGTTCGATCTTGAAGGACAACATTTCCTTTTCCATCACATATCATGCACATGTTAGTTAAAACAATTGTTTGCATAAAATCACCAGCATTAGTATATCATGTTTTTTAGAATTTTTCATCATTTTTTTATATATTTATCTTAATAATATGCTACTGTTGAACTTTTTCCTTTTCCTACAACTAAAGAAACCAATTTTTTCCAAGTATTACATTTTACGATACCATTTTCATTTATCGCATATTTTTTTTGAAAAGATCGTACTGAGTTTAATGTTTTAGTACCAAAAATGCCATCTAGTCCTCCAGTATTATATCCTAATCTCATTAATGAATCTTGTAAAACTAACACATATACTCCTCTAGAATTAATTTTAATTTCTGGATAACCTGCTGAACATGCACTTTTTTTATCTCTTTTATCTATATGAATCCATCTTGGGGTTAAATTAATTGGTTCAACATAACTCCATATGTTTAATTTTTGACATAAATTATACAAATCTCTTCTTTTTTTTACTGATAGATTTTGTGCTATATCAAAACATACTCCTGCATAATGCTGACTTTGATTGCTATGTCCTCCTTCAAAAATCCTTTTAAATGCATATCCTACGTATATTGGTTCTCTCCATCTTTCTCTAGTAACATTAAATGCTTCCATAGTTTTTTTTGTAGTCCATAAAATTTGAGTTTTACTACTTCCTCTGAATTCTTTAACCGTTAAAAATTTATTTTTTATATATGGCATTCTTGAACCCAATTGAAGATTATATCTTTCGATTTTGTTATTATTTTCATTATATACAAGTACTAACATTATCTTCACCTAAAATAATATATGCAGAAAATAACATTTTTTTACAATTTTGAATAAAAACAAAAATATAGAAAAAAATACTAATGAACAGAAAGGAATAGATAAAATGAGACGTTCAGTTCATGTAACTTATCGTGAAAGTGATGGTAAATGGCATGTAGTAAGTGGTGATGCAAATAGTAAATCACAAAAAAATTATGCTACACAAAAAGAAGCTATGCAATACGGAAGAAAACTTGCCATGGAAACATCTAGTGAATTTTTAATACATGGAAAAGATGGAAAAATACGTTTATCGCAATCTTATGGTAATGATCCTCGTAGTGTTAAAGATAAATCAACTAGAAGTAAATCATCATCTTCCCACTCTTCTTCTAAAAAAAGAGGGTAATAAAAGTCGCATTTGCGACTTTTTTTATTTTAAAAAAGAAATATTAATTTTCTTGTTTATTTTATTAATGAAGACATTTTTTGTTTGTATTAGACAAATTACGACAAATTTTTTCAATCTAATTTGTTTTAATATAAACGAAAGGAGGATAAAAATGATAGATAAAACAATTTTAGAAAGTTCATTTAAAATTCAATGTAATTGTGTGTCACAATTTGGCATTGAGTACATGAGAAGTAATTTGGTTATCAAAAATCAAAATATGTTTAATGGTAGCATCAAAGATAGTAACGCACCATATTCAGTAGTAGAATTGAAAAAAGATATTGATTTAGACTATTGTGAAGGGTATGTAGCTTTTATTAACAATATTTTTGATAATATGACTGAAGAATGTAAAGAAATACTTTACAATGAATATTTTACAATTAGCAAACCTAACTGGTGGCTATCTAAATATTCAAAAAGCACATTATATAGATTAAAAAGACAAGCTTTAAGAGAATTTTTAATTTATGTTATCTAAATTATTTTTAGCAACCAATTTAATTTTTTCTTCCATTCCAGTCATCAAAACAATACAAAAAAATATACCTTTATATTTTACTGGCGAATACATGATGTGTGAGGTAAATAAACCTATTGAACTTAGATTTTACTTATTATTATTTAGTTCAAATTCTAATGTTACTCTTAAAATTTTTGAAAACAATAATACATTAATATTTAACAAAAGTTTTAAGTCTGAAGATTTAGAAGCAAAAACTATAATACTAAATGAATTTACTAAAAATGAAGAAAAAAAAGAAATTAGAATTGAAATTTATTACACAAATGATTTAAAAAGTACGGTAAGTAGTAGTTTTAACATTTATTCTGCTCCACAAAAAGATATAACGATAAATAATTTAGCTGAAAGTGAATATTTTTCACCACCAGTAGTTACTATTTTTTCTAGTCAAAAACAAACACCTACGTATTATTACGAAAATTTTATTTTAGGAACTGACTACAAAAAAATTATTCTTTCAGACACAAGATTTTTAGATTTTTCACGTTTTGATTTTATTTTTTCATCATATCCTAATTATCTTTATCCAAAAGAAATATTAATGGATTTTGAAATAAACTATAGATTTTTAAATGCTGATTTCAAAGAAAATGATTATTATTATATTATAAATTCAAAAGCAATTCAAATTAATGAAGGAAGATATAAAGGAGAAGACGAATATCGTTTTTATTTAGATCGTTATAATGGAGAAATATACGAAAACGAAAATGAAAACATTAGTGGTGTCATTTACCCATTCTTTTTACCATTATATATAGAAGCTCAAACCGAAATGGATTACATAGTAACTTTTAAAGATGTTGGCTTATGTAAAAATAATTATATTTTATATGGAAATATAATTATTGAAAACGAATTATTTGGTTATACTGAAAATTCAAAATTCACTGTAGATGAAATCAGCAGTTATTTTGATAATATTGATTATGAGGAATGAAATATGCATAGTTTATTTTTAAGTATTTTTATTATAATCAGTTCGATACAAATATCTTTAGGAACTATTATAAGTAGTGAAATTAATCAATCTTTTGCTTTAATAAATAATAAATTAATTGGAAACAGCATTGAACTAGATGATATCTTAGAATCTGGAAATTATGGATTTACATCGTTAAAATTTAACAAAGAAAAACTAAAATTTATCGTTGAACACACATTAAAAGATAACTACCCTAATATTAATTACAATATTCATTATTATTTTTATGATGTACGAATTCAAAAAAG
>ULSO01095564.1_pt1 | contig 10625 bp, 6 predicted proteins | sample 1956701 | NCBI WGS metagenome assembly ULSO01 (sample SAMEA4835708, study PRJEB28245) | human gut metagenome | biome: gut microbiome; material: fecal sample | place: Denmark | collected 2008 | reverse complement strand
CTGCCGCTGCATAACATTTCTCCCATAATCCCGTCGGAGAATCAGAGTCAACATCACTTTTAATATCATTCCACAAATAGGCATCTTCTTCCATCTGATATTCGAAACCATACATCGAACCATTATCTGTCGTATTATCCGAAGCTTTTTCGAAAATCAATAACGGATAAGTTTGTGGATAAGCAGAAACCAGCAGACTTGCTACTTGCGATTCTGTATTTATTTCTGCACGGTTATCAGGCACTGTATCAAGAAAATCGCTACATGAAGCGAAAGCCGAGGCCATCAATAAAGCAGCACCGTATGTCTTTATATTTTTCATCATAATTTTCTCTTTTAAATCAATTAAATACCTAATCTCAAAGTCAAAGTAAACTGCTTAGGAACAGGAGCAGCTACACCACCAGTGTTGAAGAATTCAGGATCCTGACCGTTCAGCTTCTTGTCAGCATAAATCAGGAACAAGTTGGTAGCCTGAAGTTTCAGTGACAGGTTGCTCAACCTCATGCGGCTTGCCCATGATTTCGGGAAATCATAGTTCAGAGAAATCTCCTTCATACGGATGAAGTCACCCTTGGCGATACGCTCTGTAGAGTAGTTGTATGCGTTGTATGCACGGCTCAACTGAGAATCCTGACGGTTCATACGAGTATCGGCGATAACCGGCACGTTGGTAATGTATTCGTCGCCCGGCTGAGTCCAGCGGTTGATGAATTCCTTCGGAGTAGCATCCAGGTCGGTGTATTCGTTGCTGAATACCGGATCCAGACGGATAACGTTACCGAATGAGTAAGTGATGAACACATTCAGCTTGAAGTTCTTGTAAGTAAATACGTTACCGAAACTACCTGTGATAGTCGGATCGGTCGGACCTTCGTAAACCAGATGATCTTTCACATCTGTTTCCTGGAAGTTGATATTACTTACTGTCACTTCCCCATATTCATTGATGAATGTCGGAAGACCGTTCTCATTCAATCCCTGGAAGTTCATAGAGAACAATGAACGTACCGGATAACCTTGCAAAGCGAAACCAGTACCCGAAATCATATCAATTACTCGTGAATTGGCATCCAAATCAGTAACCTCGTTCTTCGCGTTAGAGAAGATAAAGTCGGTATTCCATTTAAAATTACGGGTAACAATATTTCTTGTAGACAAGGTAAACTCGATACCATGCGATTTCATACTTGCCACATTTGCATATTTGGCAATTTCACCTCCCACACCTTGAGTATTTACAATACCAATCAAGTCGTAGTTGTTACGTTTATACCAGTCCATTGCCAGGTTGATGCGGTTATCCAAGAAACCGATTTCAGCACCGATGTTCAACTCGTGTTTCTTTTCGTAAGTCAGTTCATCGTTTTCCAACTGAGTAATCTGCATTCCCGACTCTGTTACATTTGCAGAAGGACGGTATGGATTATAACTATTGATGATGGCCAAGGAATTAGAAACTTCTGCCGGACCACGGTCGGCAGTCAGAGAGTAAGAAGCCTTCAAGGTAAAGTTCGACAAAGCCGGTCTCAGGTTCTCGAACCAGCTTTCTTCGTGAGCGTTCCATGCACCAGATACGTTCCATGTAGGCAACCAGCGTGCCGAGCGGCTCTTACCCAGTTTGTTAGAACCTTCGTAACGGATCGTACCGTTCACCGTATATTTACCCTGCCATGAATAAGTAGCTGTACCGAAGAAAGCCACGTCGCGTGAGCGAGTTGTAGACACCGTATAATAAGCTGTATTTTCTTCCTGTCCTTGTTTAAAGTAAAGATAATCATAAGAAGGAAGCATACCCATGTCATACTGCAAGCCTACACCCTGGAACCAAGTCTGCGTACGGTCTGTAGCGTTTGTTTCCATACCTCCGAAGAAGTTGAAGATATGATTTTCGTTGTATACATCATTGTAACTTACCGTAGCACGGAAGTCGTAGCTGTTCATGCCATATTTCGTTTCACGGTAGAAACCTCCCACCGGAAGAACCGTTTCAGGCAGTGCGTTCGAAACATCCGGATCAGTATACAACCACGGGTTAGCGTCACGCATTGTTGCATCATCCATTGCACGGTATGCCCATGCCTGGTTAGAATAGTCGGTAATCTTGTGAGCCTGAGTAGTAGTAGAATACTTGTAAGCACCCAGCACACTCAGTTCCACCTTATTAATAGGTTTGTATTTCAATTCACCCTAGAATTTCATATCCACTACATCCAGGTCCATATAGTTGTTGTCCAGTTCATGCAAGATATTGAACGGAGCATAGTTACGAACATAGTATTCGTTCGGGTCCAGTGCACGTGAAGTATTCAGCGCGTAAGAATACGGGTTGATATCGAAGTCACGTTTTACCTCACCACTTACCGGGTCAAGGCTTGAGCTCAACGAACCCGGCGCACGCTGCTTACGGTAAGAAGCGTTACCGATCAGGTTCAATGAAACCTTCTTCGAGATGTTGTACAGCGCATTCAGGTTGGCAGTATAACGCTGCACCTTGCTCTGCTTGGTCCATCCCGGGTCGTTCATCACACTCAGTGAAGTATAGTACGAAGCCTTTTCAGTACCACTTGTCATACTGATGGCGTGGTTCTGCGAAATGCTGTTGTTGAACAAAACATCAAACCAGTCTGTATTTCTGTATTCAGCTTCACGCAGGTAAGCGTTTCTGGCTTCCGGAGTATTTGCCAGTCCGAAGCCTGTGTTTGCGTCGTAACTGTTGATCAAATGATACATCTTACCGTACACACCACTGTTCGAAGCACGATACACATCCGAGAAGTTCAGGTAACCGTTGCTTTCCAGTGTCTTGTACACGTCCATCTGTTCCTGAGAGTTCATGATGTTGAAGTTGCGGTAGTTCGGCTTCAGACGCATCGTAAACTCACCTGTATAACTGATTTTATTAGAACCTGCCTTACCTTTCTTGGTTGTAACGACAATCACACCTGCCATGGCACGCGCACCGTAGATAGAGGTAGCAGAACCATCCTTCAGGATCTGGAAGCTCTCGATATCGTCGGCGTTCAAACCAGAGATAGCCGAACTGATCAAGGTTACGGCATCACCTGAAGACAAGTCATCGGCACCTACTTCCGTTACATCTTCCATGATGACACCATCTACTACCCACAACGGTTTAGAACTACCGTAGATAGATGTGGCACCACGCACACGGATTTTCGGAGCTGTACCGAAAGTACCGGAAACGTTCTGTACTGATACACCGGCTGCACGTCCTTCCAGCGCACGGCTGATTTCCGGCACACCGTCAAGTTTTGAATCTTCGGCAGATATTTTTGAGGAAGCACCAGTAAACAGTCGTTTATCCATACGCTGCATACCCGTTACAACTACTTCATCCAGCACCTCCGTATCCGATTCCAGAACCACCTTCATATTATTTTTGGCCGTCACCGTCTGCGATTTCATACCGATATAACTAATCTCGAGCTTTGCCCCTTTGTCGGCTTTCAGCGTAAACTTTCCGTCGATATCCGTAATTGTACCGTTAGAAGTTCCCTTTACTAAAACAGAAGCTCCCACAACAGGCATGTTATCTTCCGCAGATACTACCAAGCCTGTCACTTGTACAGCCTGAGCTATCGCCAGACTTATGCCAATTAACAAAAAGGCACAAAAAAGTGTAATTCGCTTTTTCATATTCCAATAAAATTTTGATAACGGACGCAAATATACATAGCATTTTATTAAAAAAACAAAAAAGAATAGCAAAATACATAAATATACTTGCATATGTTATATAATATCAAATAGACAGCATATTTCGTCATTTTTGTCATAAATAAGACATACTACCTTACATAAATCACGTAAATAAGCCATCTAACAATTTATATGGATAATTTTACATATAGACAAACAATAACAATTATTTAAAAAATTAAGGAGCCCATAAAAGAGCTCCTTTTATTAAAACACTAATAAACAAATAGTTAGCAAATAGTTAAATTTTGATAAAGATTGCATTTCTTTTATATATATCATTTTGATATGCTTTTAACACAAACAACTATCACAAAAACATTTTTTATCTATTTATTATAATTCCGTAGCCACATCGAAGCACGGACACACCTTTGTCCACTCCTCCGGTTCCACTATTCCGTTGCCGTTCAGGTCGGGGCTCAGGTCGCGATGCCCCACGATACGCCGTGTCTGAAAGTCCATGGCAAGCACCCTGACCAGTACCCTTAGCGCCCGCTTTTGCAGTTCCGTCCGCGTATCGGCAGGCCGTCCCTGCTCGTCCAGTCCCCCTTCGTAGCACACCCCGATACTGTTCCGGTTGAAGCCCTTGGCATGCGCTCCCTCCTGCTGTACCGGACGCATGGTACAAATCTCGCCGTCGCGCCGCACATAGTAATGGTAGCCGCAGCACTTGAAGCCCCGCTGCCGGTGCATCTGTTCCAGTTTTTCGGGCGAGAGCGGCATATCCGCCCTCGTTGCCGAACAATGAATCACGATCAGGTCAATTTTTCTCATTGCATCCTCCTTTCTTTCCGGTGAGTATGCAGTACAGGCACCTGACAATCCTGAGCAAAATCCATTTCACCTTTCCGTTCATACACATTTTCCTTTCAACATTTCACATTCTCCAGCCGGCTTCCTTCCCGATTTCAGGCTTCCGCCTTCGGCTTTACCGCCACACGCTCGTAGCTCAGCGAGGTAAGAATATCCGACAAGTCGGCTCCCGGACGGAAATTGATATGCGCCTTCTTGATCAGCCCCGCATGGAACTCATCTTCCGCGGTGGCACCTTCGCTGTTCAGTCCTATCTGGAACGAACCCAGATCGCCCAGCCGCACGATTTCACCGCCCGACAGTCCTTCACGCATCACCGTACTGAGCGAAACCAGTACCGCCATGGTGTCGGCACGTGTCACCGTACACATCTGCTGGATACGTTCCGCCATCTCGCGGATACCCATTTCGCCGCGCGCCTGCGCCTGTGCATAATACTTGGCTTCCCCTTCCATGTCGTTGGGTTTCTTTCTTGCCACTACCGAATAAGTCACTGCTCTTTCCATAATTTTTTACCTTTTTAAATGATTAATAAAACGAATACCTATTGAAAGCTTTCAACTTCTTTTCTGTATCACAAAGATAAGTCACCCGTTTCGGGCAGCGTCCGCCACCGTCCGTCATGCGGACCCATTGTTACAATAAACAGACAAAAAAACACGGCCCGTACAGCATGCACCGGTCGAAAAACAACCATCCGTGCAAACCTGTACAGGTCGTGTCCTGAAAAGCCAGCCGATCTTCAACAACGGAAGCGTCGTCCGGCGTTTATTCTTCTTTTTTTAATTTAATTTTAGCAGAAATGAATGGAGGCCTTTCCCATTAAAAAGCGACAGTATCTTCCGTAGCCCCTACCTTAATAGTAATGTCACCATTAGCCACCAACGACTTGCCAAACGAATATTCTCCCATCATCTCGTCAAACTGTGCAGGGTAAACCGTCACCTCTTCTCCAATCTTCACTCCTACATAATACATACCGCCTTCGTAGTTGGAAACAGATATGTAAAACGTTTTTCCCTTCTCCACTTCAAAGCCTTTTGCGAAATTCCAATCATAATTGGTCGAACTGTATATATCATATATATCCGAATCGAAATAAGCTATCACCGATACCGTTTCCTTACTGTCGAGGGGAGCATATTCTACCACCACTTCCACATCCGATGCCGGCATCACAAAGCTGGCATACGGCAGGTTCATCGATACATCCACCGCCTTGCCGTCGGTTGTCGTTGCCTTAATCGATTTCACCTTCTGGCCATCAGGTACATACACAATCATCGAAACCGTCTCACCTTCGGCATACACACGCCCGCCATTCAGAGCGATAACGTTTTTGCTCGATACCTGATATGCCTTTACGGTTTCCACACTGGCATCCACACGCTCCGCATCTTCCGGAATCAAGATTTCCGACACATAGATTCCTGGCATATAATAGGAGAAAGGAAAGCTCTCGCCCGTAGCCAGCTTCGCAGCCGACGGCTTGTACCCCTCTTCCACCGAAGCAAACAGATACACCTTACCGCCCGGCACTCCCTTCGTTACAGGCACGCCATAATACATGTCGTTGGCATTATGAAACTCCATCTGTGTGATATGAGAGCTAGCCACACCGTTCAGGGCTATCTTCTCCTGTACATTCAGCTTCACCGTCACATCCTCAGCAGGCATCGTAAACCGGATATACGATTCGCCAATGATACTCAGATCCAGGTTTTCGACCGACGGTTCAACCGATGCCAGATAATAATCCGGCTTGATATAGATTTCGGCCGTTACCGTTTCTCCCTCGATGGCTGTAGCCGGGAACACAGAAGAAGCCAGATCTAAATAACTCTCGTCCGCATTTTCCCAGGTTATGGCATACCGTCCGAACTGTTCTCCTTCTACTCTCAGCGTAACATCTCCCGTCACGTCCTTGTAGTCCGGTCGTACCGTAACCGTATACAGGTTCTCCATGCTATTGTATGCCTTGGCGAAAGAGCATCCTATCACTTCGTTGATATTCCGCCATTTGCCGTCGCCCACCTTAAACTGCACGTTCGATATAACGTATGCATCGTCCGCCAGCAGGTAACAGTCGAAGTACTTGTATTTCTTTTCCGGCGATACTCCGAAGAGTTTCACCGACTCCGTATCTTCCAGCGTCATCGTATGCCCCGTATCGGAGAACTGCTGCTGGGGACTATAGCAGGCTATCACCTCAAAATCTTCCGAGGGGACCTCTATCTCTACCGACAACTGTCCCAGCGTTTCGCCGTCACCTCCCTCGAAGGTCGGCATATACACCTTGTCGTTCACATGAATATGAATGTGTTCCACATGGACTTTCGAAAATTCCTGGTTCAGGTATTCACCGGGAGTCAGTATCAGCGTCACCTTGGAACCTTTCTGGTAATCGACACCTTCCTCTATACCCGAAAGAGTAAAATACTCGGGGTAAGGTTCAGCACACGGGTGGTTTTAGAAAAAGGGCTTTCCGGAGCCTGTGCATCCGGTGTGTCTGTAGAGTCTGTAGAACAAGCCGTAACAAGAAAAATAACCGCCATCAGCAGTGCGGACAAAAGATTTTTCTGATTCATAAATTGATACGTATGTATTTAGTTTATAAATAGTTAGTCAACTTTTTCCACAAGCTCATCCAAAGCTAAAAGGTACAGGCTGCACAGCCTCACGACCCCCAAGGTCCCCTGCCTGCGCAAGCCTGTACCACTGAAATATGAAAAAAGCACTCCGTCATTCAGCCGGAGTAGAGAAAGTCGTGTGCTGCGGTTCCAGATAGGTAATCTCCCCTCCGTTATCCTGGAAGCCGATGGCGAACAACACGAAGTCCGACCCCGGAGTCAGGTACGATCTGCCATAAGTATACTCCTGCGTACCTACCGAACCAAACAGCGAGAGATACCTCGATACTGTCCAGCTATTCTGCGAAGCCATCTGCTCAATGTACACCCTCGGATCACTCTGGTATTTCTCATTCCAGTCGCTCATCGAAACGACATCATAGAAATACGAAGCCTTCTCGTTGGACGGAACAATCTTACATATCGCCGTAGTCGGGCCCTTTACGTCCACGCTCAGCTCGAAGGTAAGCTCATCCACCTCTTCCGGATCGGGAGTCCGTATATCCGTTCTCGATATTTCCGTGGTGAAGCTCTTGTCCCATCCGAATACCAGGATCGAGAAGTCATGCGAAGGCACGATATTCTTCTCATACACCTTCACCATTTCGCCGGAAACGATATTGTTTTCATTCACCAGATTCGAGAGGAAGCTGCGGAGCTGCGTCTGCGTCATGCTGTCTACCGTCTTGGTGTCCTGAAGGATAATCGCGTACTGGTCGTCGTTGGAAGGCGTCACCTTCACCACGATCCGGTTCTGCACAAGCTCCACCACATCCACCTCAAACTGGTTGTCGGAGATCGGGAAATCCACCTCTGCCACGGCACTTTCCACCTCACTGGTCACATTCAGGTTTTCGTCTATTCCCGCTATCACCACATAAAACTTTCTTTCGGCATACTGCGAGATATCATACTTCAGGTTCTTGTCGCCCGTCATGCATATTTTATCGTAGGCAGCCTGAGCCGATCCGAAGAAATTCTTATACTCGCTCATCATCTTTCCAAACAACACCGCCGGATCACTGCCAGCCTCGAGAAACACCGATTCCGGCACAGGCTCCATGTAATAAGTAAAATCCTTGTCGGAAGGAGTTGTCTTCACATACAGGTCAAAACCCTCTGCCCGCACTTCCAGATTGAACGCCACCTCTTCCTTCGGCAGCAACGTCACGCTGCTCTCAGCCCATTCCGATTCGGCGGCCGAAGAAACAGCCTTCACCTTCAGCGTATAGGTAGCCCCCGCTTCCAGACCGGAAAAGGTCAGTTCGGTTTCCGTCACGGCATCCGTCTTTCCGTCAAATTCATACTTGTACTCCTCGGCCCCTTCTACCGCCTTCCAGGAAACCTTAAATGAAGTATCCGTCACATCGGAAACCACCAGTTCCGGAGCCGAAAGGCCAACCACACTCTCGTCATCCTGCGTACTGCAAGATACCGCTGCTATCAAGAGGACAGCAAGCAGTAAAAATTTCAATTTCATCATAAACAACTCTCCGGTAAACTTCTACCGGGCATTTTTAAGTTAAACAACAAAATCGGCGAATACCGCTGCAAGGATACATAAAGGTCTGTCAGAAAAAAGAACAGGCAAGGAGTTCCGGCGAACATCCTACTTCAAAAAGCCACTATTACTCCCTATCAAATAATCATTTTCTTATAAAACCCAACTTTATCCTTCATACTCTCAGCTTATAGCCGTTTTTCATAACAGTTTGCAATTTTATGAAAAATTACATAAAAAACAAAATTTTAATAAAAATACCTGATCAAATTATACAAAAAAACAGGCTGTACCGGCCTTGCACCCCGACGGACAACCGCCTGCGCAAGCCTGTACAGCCTGTCAGCTGAAAAGAAAAGGAAGCCGGACGGAGAGCATCCGGCCGCCGGACCTATCAGTTGGCCCGGCTCAATTTTATGTTATCGATAAACCAGCGGCGATAGACACTGCTGCCCGAAGTAGCAGCCGTTTCACCCCACGCATCCGACTTGATGGTGATGCGTGTATCCTTCGTGATGGAAACACCCTCCAGCACCACGTCGGCATGCAGCCATTCCAGCTTATCCACCGTGTTGACGAAGTTATGTCCTATCGGATTCATTTCCACCGTCTTGCTACCGTTTGTCACCGTAATGATCAGCTGTACCGGGTCGAACTTCCGTGTACCGCCCACCATCGGAGCCCAGTCGAACGAAAGCATTACCTTCTCGCCTTCCGGAATACCGTCTACCGGCGGCAGCGTCAAGCCCGCCTGATAATCCGTCTTACCGAACTTCAGGTAGCACTTCTGCAAGTAAATGGAAGCACCGCGACTCTCTTCCAGTCCGTATCCGCGAGCCAGCAACGCCTCAGCCGCTGTCTGTCCCTCGTCGTTCTTGGCACTGTAAATCTGCGGAGCATCCCCCGTACCGTCGTTTTCCACCGTCTGTCCGGCACCGCTGTTCTCGGCCCACGGCAGGAGCCATTCAAAGTCGTCGGCAAAGTAGATCACCTCTACCACTCCCTTGTCTTCGATGCGTGCCGCCCGTATGCGCAGTGCAGGAGCAGCCACCCCGTCGAAGTAACCATATACCGTCACCTGATGTCCGTTCAGGTCAGACAAGTTCAGGCTCTCGGGCGCGTCGATGATGGAAACCGAGTTCACCGCCCCGTCGATGGTGATATTGCTGCCGCTCAGCACACCGCTAGCCGAGATCCATTCACGGCTGTCCGATGTATAGCTGTCCACCTCAGCCGTCACGTCGTGCGCTTCCGGATAATCCACGTTATTGCCTTCCGAAATCACACGCACCTCGTCGCATTCCACGTAAGGCAGCGAGTGCGTATCCGTATTCTTTGTACCCTTCACGGCCACCTTGTCGCCCACGTTTACCGCAGTCGTTGTCTGCAAGAACATGTTCACCGCATAGTCAGCGTCGGTCACCACGCAGCCCGATGTCGTTACCGCCGTAACCAGCGCTTCCGGCACCGATACCACCGTTTCATCCTCCAGAGCCGGCAGCTCGTCTACCGTATACTCCTGACAGTCGCGATACTTGTCGCCTTCCTGCGACACGATGACCTCCGCACGGCTTGCCAGCGTACAACCCTTGAACACGATTGTCGCCTTGCGCGGATTATCCTTCGCCCCGTCGCGCATGTTGTCGGTCACCGACACCGTCACATCCATCGTACCGTTACCCGTAGCAGGCGAAACCGTAATCCAGTCGGGTACATCCTCCATCACCCAGTCGGCATCCGCATACACGGTAATTGTTTTCGGCTGCGCCCCCTCAGCCTCAAAGTTCAGTTCGCTGGCACTTGCCAGTACAGCCTTCGAGAGCGTCGTTTCCTCCTCGCTGCAACTGCCCAAAAGCGTTGCCGAGAGAAACAGCACCGAAGCCATGATATAATTGATCAGTTTCATATTTTTTTACAGAGTTAAATTTTTTGTTTAATGTTGAAGAGTCTTTCCG
>ULSO01052070.1_pt1 | contig 10635 bp, 11 predicted proteins | sample 1956701 | NCBI WGS metagenome assembly ULSO01 (sample SAMEA4835708, study PRJEB28245) | human gut metagenome | biome: gut microbiome; material: fecal sample | place: Denmark | collected 2008 | reverse complement strand
CGGCAGCGCCACCCTGGTGGCCGGCAGCGACTACGAGGCGGCACATGAGGACGACGGCAGCGTGGCCATTACGCTGCTTTCCACGGCGGCCAAGGAGGCCAGCAGTCTGACCGTGAGCAGCACCAGCCTGAAACCCTCCGGCGTGACCGCTGCCGACATTGTGGGCGGCGTGGACGCCTCCACCGGCAAGGAAACCGGCCTGGAACTGATCCGCCAGATTTACCCCACCCTGGGCATGGTGCCCGGCCTGATCCTGGCACCCGGCTGGAGCCACACCCCCACCGTAGCGGCAGCCCTCCAGGCCAAGACCGAGAACATCAACGGCAATTTTAATTGCAGTTGCCTTTTGGACATTTCCGCGGACAGCGACGGCGCGGTGGTTTACACCAGCGTAAAGGGCGCCAAGGAAGCCCTGGGCGCCAGTTCCGCCCATGCGGCGGCCCTGTGGCCCATGGTGGCCGTGGGCGAGAAGAAATATTATTTCTCCGCCATGTTCGCCGCCCTGACGGCCTACACGGACGCCAACAACGCAGACGTGCCATACGAAAGCCCGTCCAATAAGGACCTGCGGATCACCGCCACGGTTCTGAAAGACGGCACCACGGTGGCGCTGGATCAGCAGCAGGCCAACGACGTGCTGAACGCAAACGGCGTCATTACCGCGATCAACGCCAACGGGTTCAAATCCTGGGGCAACAACACCGCGGCCTATCCCTCCACCACGGATCCGAAAGATCGCTGGTGGGCCGTGCGCCGTTTCTTTGACTGGGACGGAAATAATTTCATTCAGACTTATTTCCAGAAAGTTGACAAGCCGGGCAATAAGCGCCTGATCCAGTCTATTGTGGACAGCCAGAACATTATCGGCAACGGCTACGTTGCCCGCGACTACTGCGCCGGTTACCGCGTGGAGTTCCGCAGCGACGAAAACCCCGTTACCAACCTGCTGGCCGGCCACCTGACCGTACACACCTACCTGGCCCCGTACATTCCCGCGGAATATATCGAAAATATCCGCGAGTATGACGTGGACGCCCTGGAAAGCGCAATCGGAGGTGAATAAAGATGAACACGATCCCCACTAAGATCAACCGTTACAACGTCTACAACAAGGGAAACCGTCTGCTGGGCGTCGGTGAGGAAATGGCGCTGCCGGACTTTGAGCCGTCCAGCGAAACCGTGACCGGCGCCGGGATCCTGGGTGAGATCGACGACCCCACCGTGGGCTATTTCAGCAATCAGGAACTGGAAATCCCGTTCCGTCTGTTGGACAAGGAAACCGCCGACATGATGGACATGACCAAGGCCGTGCAGCTGGAGATCCGCGGCGCACAGCAGACCACCAACACCGAGGGCGATATTGAGTTCAGACCCATGCGTGTGGTGGTTCGTGGCCGCGGCGGAAAGCTGACCACCGGCAAGGTCAAGGCAGGCAGTTCCATGGACACTAAGATCACGCTGACCACTCTTTACATTCTCATTGAGGTGGACGGCAAGACCGTGGTGGAACTGGACAAGTTGAACGAGGTTTACAAGGTCAACGGCGTGGACGTTCTGGCCAAGATCAAGGAGATGTGCTGACATGAGCGACGAAAAGAGAATGGACACCGCCCTGCTGGCGGAGAACGACGAAAACACCGCGGCGGAGGAAAACGCCCTGGTTATGAAGCTGGACAAGCCTTTCACCTTTGAGGGGCAGACGTACACAGAGGTGGACCTGTCCGGCCTGGAGGACACCACGGCGGCAGACCTGCAGGCCGTGGGCCGTTTCGTGACGAAGAAGAACCCGGCGGCGAACCCCGCAACCGTGGAAATGACGCTGGAATACGCCCAGTTCATGGCGGCCCGCGTCGCCCCCCCGCCGCTGGAGTTTTTCGAGCGCCTCCCCGCAAAGGAGGCAATCAAGCTGAAAGGCATTGTCGTGGGTTTTCTTTACGGCGGGGCTGGGGACAACTAACGCCCGCCGTTATAAACAGGGCCTGCGTCGGGTTGTCCATACAACTGCGGACAGGGCTGGATTATCTTCTGGCCCTGTCCGTTTCGGACTTGAACGAACTGGCGGACACGGTGACGCAGTACGCGGAGGAGGTGGCAAAACATGGCCGGCAAAAATAAAACGTATGAGTTAATGCTGAAAATCGGCGGCAAGGTGGACGGTTCCCTGAAAACCGCCTGCAGCACCGCAGACAAGAACCTGGCTGCGCTGGGGAAAACGGCAAAGACCGCGGGAAAGATCGCTGCCGGTGCCATGGTAGCAGCCGCCACCGCTGTGGCGACCCTGGGAACCGCTGCGGTGAAATCCGCGGCGGAGTATGAGGCCCAGCTGGCCAACGTTTCCACGCTGCTGACTGGCACGGAGGCAGAGGTGGCCGCACGAACGGCGGAAATCGGGGATCAGGTTCTGGAAATCTCCAACCGCACGGGCGTGGCCACGGCTGACCTGACGGACGGAATGTATCAGGTGGTTTCCGCTTTCGGTGACAGCGCAGACGCCGCGGCCATTCTGGAAACCGCGGCAAAATCCGCGGCGGCGGGAAACGCGACCACGACGGACAGTATCAATTTACTTTCTGCCGTAACCAAGGGTTACGGCGATACCTCCGCGGAGGCGGTGCAGCAGGCGGCGGATCTGGCATTTGCCACCGTAAGACTGGGCCAGACCTCTTTCCCGGAACTGGCCGCAGGCATGGGCAAGGTCATTCCCCTGGCCAGTACCCTGGGGCTGGAGCAAGAACAGCTATGGGGCGCCATGGCTACGCTGACCGGCGTTACAGGTTCCACGGCGGAAGTGGTTACGCAGATGAAAGCCACAATGCAGGCGTTCCTCTCTCCGTCCAAGAATATGCAGGCCGCCCTTAAAAACATGGGCTATGAAAGCGGCCAAGCGCTGCTTGAAAGCAAGGGCCTGCAGGGATCTCTGGACGCCCTAAAGGACGCTGTGGGAGGCAACGAACTGGCATTTGCTGGCCTGTTCTCCTCTGTGGAGGCACAAACCGCGGTGCTGGCTATGGCAGGCAACCAGGCCGAAAACCTGACCAGCAAGACGGCGGAAATGTACGAAGCCACCGGCGCGGCAAATACCGCCTTTGAGCGGCAGACCAACACCCTGGCATACGACATTCAGATGATTAAAAACCTGGGCACCAATTTCTTGACGCAGCTGGGCACCAACATTCTGCCGTATGTGCGGGAGTTCGCAGAGGCGGCCCTGCCGGTGGTTTCGGAGGCGCTGGAGAAGATCGGCAGCTACATGACCGGAACCATCATTCCGGCGGCGGAAACCGCGGTGAAATGGATTTCGGAACACCGCACCCTGATCCTGGCGCTGGCGGCGGGTATTGCCACCGCTGTGGCGGCCTACAAGGCGTATAAAGTGGCGATCACCGCCTACAACGCAGTTATGGCCGTGTATAAAGTGGTCACCGCAGCAAGCGCCACGGGCACCTTTACCCTGGCGGGCGCCATGACGGCGCTAAATCTTCCCGTGCTGGCAGTTGTGGCCGCCATCGGCCTGGCTGTGGCGGCGGGGATCCTGATTTATAAGAACTGGGACAAGATCAAGGCCAAGGCCATGGAACTGGGCGCGAAGATCTCCGAGGTATGGGGAAACATCAAGACCGGCGTTTCCGAGGCCGTGGCGAACCTGGTTTCTGCGTTCCAGTCTAATTTCCCCCTGCTGTCCGCTTATTTGAGCGGGTGGTGGAAAAGTGTTTCAGCGGCCTGGGAAAACGTCAAGGCCATTTTTACCAATATCATTGACTTTGTGCAGAACGTATTTGCAGGCAACTGGAGCGCCGCCTGGGACAATATCGTGGCCATTTTCGGAAACGTGTTTGGCATGATCGTGAACCTGGCGAAAGCCCCAATAAACGGGGTTATTTCCGCAATCAACTGGGTGCTGGAGAAGATAAACAGCATTTCCGTGACGATCCCGGACTGGGTTCCGGGCGTCGGCGGGAAAACCCTGGGCTTTAACATTCCGACGATCCCCGCCCTGGCTGCCGGTGGTATTGCCACGGCGCCCACGCTGGCGCAGATCGGTGAGGGCGGAGAGCCGGAGGCGGTGCTGCCGCTGTCCAAGCTGGCGGCCCTCTTGGACGAATGGACGAAGCCGAAGCCGACACCGGGCGGCGGAACGGGCGGCGGCGGTGAAACCGTCGTTTTCTCCCCGGTATTCAATTTCTACGGCGGGACGCCGAGCCGCGAGGAGGCCGAGGAGGCCGGGCGGATCAGTTTCGCGGAGTTCAAGAAACTGTATAGGCAGATGAAAGCCGAGGAGAAGCGCAAGCAATTCAGCCCGGCATAAGAGGAGGACCACACCATGGAAAGCACCTACACCACCAAGCAGGGGGACGTATGGGACAAAATCGCCTATGAGGTGTACGGCGACGAAGAATACACCGGCTGGCTGATGGAAAACAATTTCCCGCTGCTGGACACGTTCGTGTTTGACGCCGGGGTGGTCCTCCAGACCCCGGCCCCGCCGGAGCAGACCGCGGCCAATGACCTGCCGATCTGGAGGAGCAAGGTATGAATACACGGCGGGCGTATGTAGACCTGATTTACAACGGAACCGCAGCCACGGCGGAAATTTCCGGTTTCGTGACGGATATTTCATACACGGATCCGGCAAGCGGAGAGGCGGACAGCCTGGACATTACGCTGCAAGACCGGGATCGCCGGTGGACGGGGGCATGGATCCCCGTCGCCGGTGACACCCTGGCCGCGACGATCCGGGCGCTGAACTGCCAGTATTCCGGGGACAACCGGATCCTGCCGTGCGGTTTCTTTATCGTGGACAGTTTCAGTTTTTCCGGCTGGCCGGTTTCCGGGAGCATTTCCGCGATCTCCACGCCGCTGGACAGCAGTTTCACCACCACCCAGCGGACAAAGACCTGGGAAAACGTGACCATAAAGGAGATCGGAACAGAGATCGCAGGCCGCGCCGGGATCGCGCTGGCCTGGGACGTGGAGGGCGACCCGTTCACGATCAAGAGCGTGGAGCAATCGGAACAAACCGACTGTGAATTTTACATGAACCTGTGCAACACCTACGGGCTGGCCATGAAAGTCTACGCCCAAAAGATCGTGGTGTATGACCGGGAGGCATACAAGAAAAAGGGCGCGGCGGCGGTGCTGTCCCCGTCCAATATGAAATCCTGGTCATGGCAGCAGGATCAGGCCGGCACCTATACCGGCGGAGAGTTCACATACACCAGCCCGGCCACGGAAAAGGAAATCAAGGTGACCGTGGGCAAGGGCAGCCGGATCCTAAAGCAGAGCGGCAAGGCCGACAGCAAGGCCGACGCGGAGCGGAAGATCAAGGCGGCGGTGGCCAAGGCCAACCACGGAAAGACCAAACTTTCCGCCACCATTGTGGGAAACGCCTCTCTGGTGGCCTCCCAATGCGTCCAGGTGGTGGGCCTGTGGAAGCTGTCCGGCAAGTATTACATTGACACCATTACACACAACGTCAGCGGATCCGGCGGCTACACCATGGACCTGGAAATGTCGCTGGTGGAGGAATGACGCGAGGAGGAACGCATGGAAAACAATATCCGGCTGGGAAAGATTTCGGCCGTTGATTACGCCGCGGGCACGGTCCGCGTGGTGTACCACGAAAAGGACGACGCCGTGACCGCCCCCATTCCCCTGATTTCATCGGAGTATTTCATGCCGGAGGTGGACGACATGGTTATGGTGCTTCACCTCTCCAACGGCACGGAGGCGGGCGTGGTCCTGGGACGACCGTGGAGCGAAAAGAACAAGCCCCCGGAGGGTTCCAAAGGGCTTTACCGCAAAGACCTGGCCCGTTCGCCGGGTGAGGCCATGATCCGCTATAAGGACGGCACCATGACCATCAAGGCCGCCAAGCTGGTGATTGACGGAACCGTGACCGTCAGCGGCGACGTGACCGCCGGCGGGGTTTCCCTGGACAACCACACCCACACGGACAGCATGGGCGGCGGAACCTCCGGGCCATCGTAAGGAGGCGATTTACACATGATCGGAACGCTGGGGCGCAAAATCATTTTTGAGGTGAGCGACAACAGGGTTTTGACCTTTGAGAGCATGAGCCGCGAGGTTTCCGGGCGCTGGACCGAACACGAAGTTTTAGGCGTGAAGCCAAAAGCGGAGTTTTTAGGGCCTGGCCTCCAGACCATAAGCCTGACCATTCACCTGTCCGCTGCCCTGGGCGTGAAGCCGCGGCGGATCCTGGACATGGTGGAGCGCATGGTGGAAAGAGGTTCGGCGGAGTACCTGGTGATCGGCGGCAGACTGGTGGGCCGCCGTCCGTTCCGCGTTACAGGATCGAGTGAAGCCTGGGACAAGGTTTACAGCCGCGGAGAATTGGCCAAGGCTACCCTGACCATTTCACTGGAGGAATACGCATGAACGAAAACGACCTTTTCAATTTCCAACTGGAATATACGTTCACGGCGGACTGGCTGGCAGAACTGGATCGGCAGCTGGCCCTCCTGCTGTCCACACGGGAGGGCACCATGCCGTTGGATCGGGCTTTCGGCCTGAACATGGATTTTGTGGATATGCCGCCAGAGGCCGCAAAGAGCCTTTACACGGCGGAGGTCACCGAAAAGGTGTCCAAATTCATACCGGAGGTGCGGGTGCAGGAAGTGACCTGGACCGGCGGCAACACCGGAAAACTTTTTCCCAAGGTGGTGATAACAAGTGCCTGATATTTCCGCAATTCAGAACACCCCGGACGTGTCTTTCATCGACAACAAGACCATTGACGACGTGCGCGGGGATATGGTGGCAGACTTTGAGGCGTTCATGCTCCAAGCGACGGGCAGCAAGGTGTCCCTGGGCCGCGCCTCTGTCCACCGCATGATCCTGTATTCGGCGGCGGCGCAGATTTACCAAGCCATGCAGTACGTTGACCGAGCGGGCAAGCAAAGCCTTTTGAAATACTCCTATTCGGAGTTCCTGGACAATCTGGCGCTGCTGAAAGGCGTTACCAGAGAACCGGCCAAGGCGGCCACGACCACGATCCGCTTTACCGCGTCGGCCACCAGGACGCTGGCCACGCCGATCCCGGCGGGCACCAGGGTTTCCTCCAGCGGTTCCATTTATTTCAGCACGATGGAGTACGCAGAGATCCCGGCGGGCAGCCTGACGGTGGACGTGCTGGCGGAGTGTACCGCAACAGGCAACGCGGGCAACGGACTGGCGCCTGGCGAGGTGTCCACCATCGTGGATCCCGTTCCCTACATTACCAGCGCCGTGAACCAGAACACCACGGAGGGCGGCGCAGACGTGGAGAACGACGAAAGCCTGGCGGAGCGGGTTTACCTGGCCCCTGGCGCCTATTCTACGGCAGGCCCGGAGGACGGATACCTGTACCACGCCAAGAAGTACAACGCCGCCATTGGTGACGTGGTGGCCACCAGCGACCACGAAGCGGGCCAGGTGGATATTGTTTTCATCATGGCCGACGGTTCCAAGCCGGGCGCGGCCATGATCTCCGGCCTGCAGGCGTACCTCTCCGGCAAGACGATCCGCCCCATGACGGACAAGCTAACCGTGAAAGCCCCGGAGGAGGTCACATACAGCATTAACCTGACGTATTACATCAACCGCAGCGACAGCGCCAGAGCGGTGGCAATCCAGGCGGCGGTGGCCCAGGCCGTGGAGGAATATAAAACTTGGCAGCGCACCATAGGCCGCGACGTGAACCCGTCGCAACTGGCCGCCATGGTCATGGAGGCAGGCGCCAAGCGTGTCACCGTGACCGCGCCGACGTTCGCGGCGGTGGCCGCCACCAAGGTGGCAGCATTGACCGGATCGGCCACCGTGACGTATGGAGGGCTGGAAGATGATTAAACTTTCCGGCAGCCGCTTCACGGACATTATGCCGGAGAACCTGGCAGAGCAACCGGAGATCCAGGCGCTTGCCTACGCCGTGGGCAGGCAGGTGGAGAAGCTGCTGGCCTATGCCGACGGCGCCCGCACCTATGCGGCGATCTATGCTGTGCCGGAAAAGGTGCTGGATCTGCTGGCCGTGGAACTGCGTACCCCGTCCTATGACGAAAACTTTTCCATTAAGGTCAAGCGAACCCTGATCGCGGAAAGCCTGCTGTTTTACGCGCAGATGGGCACCCCGGCAGCGGTGAACCGGATTATTGAAACCATTTTCCAGGCCGGTCATATCAGCGAGTGGTGGGAATACGGCGGGAAACCCTATCACTTTAAGGCATACACCACGAACCCGGCCATTACGTCGGACGACGTGGAGGAGTTCAAGCGGGTGCTGGGCACCGTAAAGCGCCTTTCTGCCTGGCTGGACGAAATCGTGTTGGATCTGTCCACACCTCCGGCGGAGGTATTCGTGGGCCATTGGATCCACACGGGCGATTTTATCACCCTGCAAAGGGCAACTATGTAACAGGAGGTTATCAGCCATGTTTCAGGCCCCGAAACTGACAGACGCCGGCAAAAACCTGTATTACAGGAATATGGCCGGTGAGGGGATCAAATTCACAACCATTCAGCTGGGCAACGGCACAATCAGCGGTCCGATCTCCGCTATGACGGCCCTTGTCAGCGCCGTGGTGACTATTGACGCCGCGGTGAAGAACAACGCGGAGCAGTACGCCGACGTGTCCGGCCATTTCTCCAACGCAGAACTGGAGGAGGGTTTTTACTGGCGCGAGATCGGCGTGTTTGCGGCGGATCCCGATTACCCCAATGACCGCAGCCACGACATTCTTTACTGCTACCAAAACGCCTATGACACGGCGGACTTTATCCCCGTGGCGTCGGTGGAAACGGTGGAAAAAAACATTACCGTGCCCATTATCGTGGGCGACGCCTCCACAGTGTCCTGCACCCTGTCCAGTTCGCAGGTGCTGGTGTCGGAGGCGGACCTGGAGGCGCACGACAAGGACGCGAACGCCCATAATGCCCTGTTCGAGAAGATCAACAAAGAACTGGAAAAGAAACAGGACACGATCAACGCCAAGGGCATTTTGAAAGGCGACCAGGACGCAAAGGGAAACCCCACCGTGACCAAGGCCACGCCGGGCGTGGACTACCAGCAGCCCACCCAAGTGCTGACGGAAAGCAACGCCATGGCCCTGACGGACACGGTTCCGTTTTTCTCCGGTGCTGACGGGCAAAACCGTAAGGTCACGCTGAAAAAGCTAAAGGAGGCCCTGGGCGTCCAGTCTGCCAGTATCAACGTGACGACCTGCGCCGGCGCGGCGGTGGTTTGCACGGACGGAGAAACCACCCTGAACGGCGTGGGTTCCACCAAGTTCTCCCTGCCGGAGAACACCGGCACCTGGGAGGTAACCGCCACCCTGAACGGACACACGGCCAGCGCCGTGGTGGAGGTCACCGGCGCCATGCAGTACAACGTGGATCTGGTGATTACCTCCAGCGTGGCAGTCACCCACGCACCCACGAAAACCACCTACAACGTGGGGGAAACATTCGACCCCACCGGCCTGGTGGTCACCGCCACCTATGCCGACGGCACCACGGAGGACGTAACGGACGGCTGCACGTTCAGCCCCACCGTTATGGCAGCCAGCACCACGGCGGTGACGATCAAATACCAGCGGGCGGGCGTGACGGTCACGACCACCCAGGCGGTCACGGTCCTGGAAATGTCCAGCATTTCCGTGAAAACCGCACCCAACAAAACCGCGTATTACATCGGTGAGAGTTTCGACGCCACCGGAATGGTGATTGAGGCCACCATGTCCAACGGCACCAAAAAGACCGTGACGGGCTGGACATACACCCCCAGCGGCGCCCTTTCCAAGACGGACACGGCGGTGACGATCTCCTACACGGAAAACGGCGTCACAAAGACCTGCACCCAGGCGATCACGATCCGCACCCTGTCCAGCATTTCCGTGACGACGGCACCCGCGAAAACCGCCTACAAGTACGGGGAGAAGTTCAGCAGCGCCGGAATGGTGATTACCGCCAAATATTCGGACAACGCCACCCGCGTGGTGACCGGCTGGACCTATTCACCCACCGGCGCCCTGGGGCTGGCCAACACCACGATCACGATTACCTACGCAGAGGGCGGCGTGAGTAAGACCTGCACCCAGGCCATTACCGTGAGCAACTACCTTTCCAGTATCGCGGTGACCCACGCACCCACGAAAACCTCCTATTTCACCGGCGAAACGTTCAACAGCGCGGGAATGGTGGTCACCGCTACCATGGCAGACGGCAGCAAAAAGACCGTCACCGGCTACACCTGCAGCCCCACCACCATGGCAGCCAACACCACGGCGGTCACTGTCAGCTATTCCGAGGGCGGCGTGACCAAGACGACCACCACCCCGGTGACGGTCACCAGCATTTCCAACACGCTGGCCTCCAACAGCTGGGCAACGATCCGCGCCGTGTCCGACGCCGGAAAGGGGTCCAATTACTGGAGCGTGGGCGACGCCAAGGGGATCACGATCAACGGCAAGGTGGGCGCCACGACGTTCTCCAATCTGGCCATTTCCGTGTTTATCCTGGGTTTCAACCACAACGCCAGCCGCGAGGGCAGCAACCGGATCCATTTCCAGATCGGCAAGATCAACGGCACCCTGGTGGGCCTGGTAGACGGCAATTACGGAAACTATACCAGCACCACCGGCGCCT
>ULSO01041967.1_pt1 | contig 10667 bp, 7 predicted proteins | sample 1956701 | NCBI WGS metagenome assembly ULSO01 (sample SAMEA4835708, study PRJEB28245) | human gut metagenome | biome: gut microbiome; material: fecal sample | place: Denmark | collected 2008 | reverse complement strand
CGCATCTGGGCCATCATCTTCAGCGTAGCCTCCTTCCTGTTCGCCAACCTGGGGCTGAGCGCCATCATCGACTACGCCATCCCCGTCCTCATGTTCCTCTACCCCCTGGCCATCGTGCTCATCCTGCTGGCTCTGTTCGGCAAGTTCTTCCGCCACGACCGCGCGGTCTACATCAGCACCATCGTCCTGACCTTCGTGGCCGCCCTGTACGACCTGCTGCGCACCCTGCCGGAGTACCTGCGCACTCTGTGCCACCTGGACGCACCGCTGGAGGCAGTGGGCAATGTGCTGCCGCTGGCCTCTCTGGGCTTGGGCTGGGTCTGCCCGGCCGCCTTGGGGCTGGTCATCGGACTGGTCATCCACTTCCTGCGCAAGCAGCCGGAAGCAGCTTGATTGCTCTTACATAACTGCATATGCAAACGGCGTGCCCTTCCTGGTCACGCCGTTTTGCTTTATTGGTTCGACAATCGTACCAGCTCAGCCGCTATTTGCTTTGATCATGCGTTTTCGTAGGGCAATTTGAAACCAACTAAGGCTTTTCCGCTGATTGCGCGAATGCCATGTCATGTAAACACAATGCATCGGTGGTTCCTCCGCAAGTGGACGGGCAACAAATCCATGTGATACCATTTCGGAGGCCACTGCTTGAGGGACGATCATCCAATCCTTATCATCACTGAAATAATGTTCTGCCGAAGGCGTGGTATTTACGCGCACTTTAACAGAATACGGTTGCCACCATTGGTCAAACCATCGTTCAAAAGGCTGGTCAAACGCCTGATAGATGCCATGAGAAGCATCCAACTCTGCCGGATGCAGCACTGCCCTCTGAGTCAACCTATTCTCCGGTCGCAGGACAGCACGGTAAGGCTCTTTATATAAAAGTTCGCTTCTCAAATGCTGCGACACCGCTGCGGATTGCGTAATGCCCACGTCGATCCGTCGATTTTCCAACAGCGACATGATCTCTACCGTATGGTGGTCTTCTACCGTCACACAGAGTTCGGGATGTTCCGCTTTCAACTGCACCAGCAGTTTCGGCATCAAAAGATCGTGCGCACTGCGGATACACGCCGCAGTCAGATATTGGCGCGAGGCATCCTCATGCAATCCCTGCGCTTGCTCATAGAGCATCAGCATTCGTTCAGCAATATCGGAAAAAGCCTTTCCCTCGGGCGTCAATGCTATGCAAGGATGTCCCTTCCCGCGTAGAAAAAGCGTGACACCTAGTTCTTTCTCAAGCTGCGCAATGCGTTTTCCAAGCGCCGGTTGTGTCATATAATGATGGTTCGCCGCTGCGGTAATGCTACCGCTACGCTGCACGTCCATAAAAATACGAAGTGTTTCCATATCCATTTGATTACCCCGCCTGAAATAAAACTTATCTTTTTATTTAATCATACAATCAGAGATTTTTCAACCATTCCGTTCTATGTTATGCTAAAGCAAGACCGAACAAGGAGGATAACATGATGGCTCTAACATGGAACGAAATTCAGGATGCCCGCAAACGCATCGCCCCTTATATCATTCAGACCCCGCTGCTGCGGCTGCACAACCTTGACGCCTATCTTGGATGCCAGGTCTACGCTAAAGCGGAATGTATGCAAATCACCGGCGCGTTCAAGCTGCGCGGCGCAATGAACAAGGTGCTCTCCCTTTCGCAGGAGGAACTCGCCTGCGGCATGGTGGCCGCCTCGTCCGGCAATCACGGAAAAGCCATCGCTTACGCGGCAAAGCTGCTGGGATCAAAGGCAACGATCGTGATGCCGAACACCGCGCCGAAGATCAAAGTGGATGCCATCCGTGCGCTGGGTGCGGAAATTGTGCAGTGCGATGTTTCTGAACGCTTCGAGGTCGCAGCAGCAATCTGCCGTGCGCGTGAGGCCACGTTGGTGCCACCGTTCAATGATGAAATCGTTATGGCAGGTCAGGGAACGGCAGGTCTTGAAATCATGGAACAGTGCCCAGAATTGAACACCGTCATCGTTCCCGTAAGCGGTGGCGGGCTGATCGGCGGTGTGTCTACCGCGATCAAAGCCGTTTCCCCAAGCACGCGCATTTACGGTGCAGAACCCGCTGCATTGTCCCGCTACTCTGCAAGCCTGCAAGCTGGGAAGCCCGTAAAAGTCAGACCGGAAACGACCATTGCTGACGCGCTGGTAGCGCAGACCCCCGGCGATATCTGCTTCCCTTATGTTGCCGCACATACGGACGGCTTTGCGGATGTGGAGGACGCCTATCTTCTCAAGGGTTGGAAACTGTTGCTCACCGAGGGGAAACTCCTTTGTGAGCCCTCCTCTGCGATCGGGATCGGAGCCGTATTGCAGGGACTGATTCCGGTCGAGAAATGTGACAAGGTCTGTTTTCTCCTCTCCGGCGGCAATGTCTCGCTGGAACAACTGGATATTTTGAAGGAGGTCACCCTCCCTTCTGCATCGTTCTAGCCTGTCGGGACGCGGAACAAGAACAGCCACAGTGGCGCAAACCACTGTGGCTGTTCCCTGTCCGGCTTTGTCGGTCGCTCTTCACTTCTTCACACAGGATGTATACAGTCCCCCTGCCGCTCGGGCAAAGTACCGCGCCCCAGCCAACGCCTCCTGCAGGGTGTTCCCGCTGGTGCCCACCTCCACCAGCATGGAGCCGGGAGTGGCGTGGCCGTTGAAGCGGGGACTGCGCAGGTCGATGGGACGGGGGAAGCTCTTGTCGATGGCCAGCATCTTCTTCTGCATCTGCACCGCCAGCGCCAAGTGATCCTTCCACTTGGGGTGACTCAGCCCCATATCGTTGGTGCCCACCACCAGCATCACCTGGGCCACGCTCTCGCCGTTGATCTTGGTACGTTTGGCGTAGCTGACCCCTTTGCTGTCGATGATGGCGTCCCGATGGACATCCAGCACCACCTGAATGGTGGGGTACTTCTTCACATATTTCTCAATGCTGTTCAGCGCGTGGGCGTAGGAGCCGTTGTAGCTGGGGTAGTCGTGCTTGGAGGTGTCGTGCACCACCGACAGCCCCATGTCCTCAAAAACAGCTTTCATCTCTTCCCCCACCCGCACCATGTTGTAATCGTTGTTCAGCGTCCGCGCTGGGTCGGTCTCCTCGTATTTGTCCTTCTTTCCCTTGGTATACGCCTCAGTGGTGTGGGTGTGGACGATCAAAATCTGAGGGCCTTTCTTGGCCGGCTGTAACGTTAAGTTAAGTTTTTTGTCAAAGTAGTCCTTGAGATTCACCTGGATGCCTTTGGTGTGGTTGTCCAAGTTGATGTCAGCTACCTTTAACTTAGATGTGTCCAGCTTCTTGGTGGCTTTGGTGGACTTCTTCTCCTTCCGCTTGGCTTTGGTCGTTTTCTTTTGGGTGGTTTTTGACTCCTCCTGCTTCCGTTCCTTGGCTGTCTCCGCCGCCTGTTCCCGCTTGGTCCGCCCAAGGTCGGAGTCCAAACTGCCCTCCTCCTTCAGCGCCGCCCGCTGGAGCAGCAAGGCAGGCGACTGGGCCACCACCAGCTCCTCCCAGCCGGTGAGCACCACGCCGCTCCCCTCCTCCAACGGCCGGATCAGCTCCTGTCGCACCAGTCGTTCCGCCCACGCCGCGCTCTGGATGAGCTGGGTGCCGCTGTGGGCCACCGCCTCCCAGTCTGCCGTCTGACCCACCGTCCACATGGTAGCCGCTGCCGCAGAGAGCGCCACCAGACGCCGGACGGTCTTCCCGCCGGTGGATTTCTTTCGTTTCATAAGCCATCCCCCTCCTTGCTTGTTCTCGTATGTCTATGCGCGTCCGGTGGAAAATATGCCGCCGATTTCCCCTATTTCACCACAATTCCACATCCTCCGGCCCCGGAATGTTCTTGACAGTCTCCCTGTTTGGCATTAAAATAAACTATGGATTGTTTTGAAGAATCGAACGGTGTCGAGCCCTCTGGGCGCGGCGTCGTGAGGGTTTGGTTTTTCAATGACCGCTGTGCGGGAGTTCCTCTGCGTACAGCGTCTTTTCATGTTATTGACAGCTGTGCTGTCATCCCCACATTTTGATGAAACAGGAGGTGTATCGAACCGCTATGATGCCCTATATTTTAGTAGGTGTCCTTTCTTTCCTGGTGGCTTTGGCTCTGGGCCTGTTCTTGGGCTACCGTTACCGCAAAAATGCCGCGGAAAAGGAGATCGGCTCCGCTGAGCAGGAGGCGACCCGCATCGTCAACGATGCGCTCAAGTCCGCCGAGAGCAAGAAGCGCGAAGCGTTGGTGGAAGCCAGGGAAGAAATTCATAAAGAGCGCAGCCTTTACGAACAAGAAGTAAAGGAGCGCCGCGCGGAGCTCTCCAAGCAGGAACGCCGTCTGCAGTCTAAGGAGGAAAACCTGGACCGCAAGACCGATGCCATGGAGAAGAAGGAAGAGAAGCTGCAGAACCGCATCACCGCTGCCGAACGGACCCGTGAGGAAGTGGAGCAAATCAAAGCGACCCAGCTGGAGACCCTGGAACGAATCTCCGGACTGTCCACAGAAGATGCCAAAACCTATCTGATCAACCAGGTGGAAGCCGAAGTGACCCACGAAGAGGCCATGAAGATCAAGGAGATCAAGGACCGCTACAAGGACGAGGCCAACACCTACGCCCGTGAGCTGGTCGCCATGGCCATCCAGCGCTGTGCCGCTGACCAGGTGGCCGAAGTGGCCGTATCGGTGGTGCCGCTGCCCAATGACGAGATGAAGGGCCGGATCATCGGTCGGGAAGGCCGCAACATCCGCACTCTGGAAACCCTCACCGGAGCAGAACTGATTATCGATGACACGCCGGAGGCCATCACCGTCTCCTGCTACGACCCCATCCGCCGGGAGATCACCCGCATCGCCCTGGAACGCCTCATCACCGACGGCCGCATCCATCCCGCCCGCATCGAGGAGATGGTGGAGAAGGCCAAGCGCGAGGTGGAACAGGTCATCAAGGCAGAAGGGGAACGGGCTGTACTGGAGACCAACATCCACAGCCTGCACCCAGAGGAAGTCAAGCTGCTTGGCCGGATGCATTACCGCACCAGTTACGGTCAGAACGTGCTGAATCATTCCATCGAAGTCGCCCATATCGCCGGCCTGTTGGCCTCCGAATTGGGCGCTGATGTGGCCACTGCCAAGCGTGCCGGTCTGCTCCACGACCTGGGCAAGGCCGTTGACCACGAGATCGAGGGCAGCCACGTGCAGATCGGTGTGGATCTGGCTCGCCGCTACAAAGAGAACGAACTGGTGGTACACGCCATCGCCGCTCACCACGGTGACATCGAGCCCCAGACCATCGTGGCATGTCTGGTCCAGGCCGCCGACGCCATCTCCGCCGCCCGTCCCGGCGCACGCCGTGAGAACGTGGAGAACTATATCAAGCGTCTGGAGAAGCTGGAAGAGATCGCATCCTCCTTCAAGGGTGTGGACAACGCCTACGCCATCCAGGCCGGCCGTGAGATTCGCATCATGATCAAGCCGGAAGAGGTCAGCGAGGATGAGATGATCATCATGGCTCATGACATCGCCCGGAAGATCGAGAAGGAACTGGAATACCCCGGTCAGATCAAGGTGCATCTGGTGCGGGAAGCCACTGCGGTGGAGTACGCAAAGTAATACAATCCAGCAAAACGAACACCCTGATGACACATGTCATCAGGGTGTTTTTCTGTGTTATAGCGTTATGGAATTGTCACGCCTGCTGGGAATTGTCCGCCGCTTCCACTTCCGCTTCGGACATCGCATCGGTCTCCTCCACCAGCGCCGCGTCTGTCGCCTCTGCCACCGCTTCTTCTGCGGCGGCAATGGCTCTATCCGCATCAGCGACTGCCTGGTCAGGGGCATTTTGGGCTGCCGCCAGGGCTTCTGCTGCCGCGTGCTCTGCCTGTTCCAGCGTCGCAGCCGCCTCTAGGACGGCCTTTCGCTCCCGCAGCGCCTGATACAGGGCCGGCAGGAGGATGAGCATACAGAGCCAGGTAGAGTGCAGGCCGAAGAACCGGATGCCCAGGATGCCGATGGCGACCCCGGTGTGGTAAAAGACCAGGGTGCCGGCGAAGAATCTCGCCTTGCGCTTGCCGTCCCCGTCCGGGTGGTAGTGGGAATCGGTCAGCCCCAGCACCACCTGACGGAAGTTGTTGGTGGAGAACACCGACGAGCTCACATAGCCGCAGGCGCCGGGGAAGGCGTTCCACTGGAAGGACATACAGAAGAAGATGGGATAGAGGGCTAAAATGACGTCCATCTTGGTGGGCATCATCAGGAAGACCCCGGAACCGATGAGGCTCAGCAGCACCGAATAGACCTTCAAGTCCTGTGGCCGGTGGTTGCGGACGATCATGGTCAGACAAACGCCGATGGCGTAGAGCACCGACGCGCCCACGCGGATGAAGAACCCCATCCAGTTCGCCCCCAACAGCATTTCCACAATCCCGATCAGGTTGCCAGTCTGGGCGGAGCCCAGCACCAGGCTGCGTACGGAGGCGTAACCACCGAAATATCCGCCTACCATGGCAATATTATAAAAAAGTTTCTGTTCAGGCGTCATTGCCACGAGAAACACCCCCAAACAAGGTGATTTCATACGATTTTTATCATTATACCCCACCTCTTTTCCCCTTGTAAACAGCACTACATGAAAATTTCACAGGCTTTTGGTTGATTCTATTGGCATATCCGTCCATAATAAACCCGACATCCGCCCTTGACGGAGTCTTGACCTTTTGCAGAGATACTTACAGGATAGGAGGTATTTCTATGGCGTCCACCATTTTGATCGTTGACAAGGAGCCCATGCTCACCGACCTGCTGTCGGAGCATTTCAAGCAGAACGGATATCTGACCTATACAGCCAACACCGGCGCCCAGGCCCTGGAGCAGCTATGCCACAAACCCGACCTGATCTTGCTGGACATTAACACGCCGGGCACCGGTGGGCTGGAACTGTGCAAACAGATCCGTAGCCACGTGGTCTGTCCCATCCTCTTCCTCACCGATCATGCCCCTGACCAAGGGCAGTACAACGAGGTCCAGATCACCGAGGAGGACTGTATCATCAAACCCTTTCGCCTCTGGGAGCTCACCGCCCGCATCGCCGCCTGCCTGCCCCAAACGTCCCCGGAACAGCAGACATCGGAGGTTGTGACCTGTGATGGACTGCGGATGGATCTGTCGGCGCGGACGGTTTCTTACAATGGCGTAGAACTGTCCTTCTCCAAGCGTGAATTTGACTTGATGGCGTTCCTTCTCTCCCACGCCAACCAAGTGTTCGACCGGGAGCGGCTCTATGAGGCGGTGTGGGGGTATGACGCCGAGGGGAGCAGCAGCACGGTGAAGGAGCACATCCGCAAGATTCGCGCCAAACTGAAAACCATCACTGGACGGGACCATATTGAGACCGTGTGGGGCGTTGGCTACAAGTGGAAGTCGTAGATTCCGCAAAAAATATCCCCACGAAAGGGAGTGTGTGTACCTTTCGTGGGGATTCAGGTCGTGTCTGCTGGGCGGAGGTCGTGAACATCCAACAGGCAGGGGTCAGCTCCACCTGGAAGGACAGTCCGAGCTGCCGTCCTCCCAGATGGAGGGACAAAGAAGGGAGCGCCTTTCCCCTCCGCCCATCCGTTGGCCAGAACGGACAGGCGGGTGGAAAGACAGGCATGGTTTTGCTTTTTCTGAGGGACAGCGGAGGGAGTGGATTCCAATCTGTTAGGCTTGATTCAAAAACTTTCCCTTCTTTGTGCCGTTTGCAGTAGACAAACGGATGCAATCTGTGTAAAATGACATTTAAGACAATATGGCCTTCTTTTGTGTGTTTTGTTGTGTGGCAGCATCATCTTACGCAGGAATCGCTATGTTGTCTTTTTTACGCTCTTTTCCCTGCGGAACATCAGGAAAAGAGGTAAGGCAGGTCGCCGAAGTTGGGGAAGAAGGTAATGGCGATATAGCCGAAGATAATGACGATGACGGTATGGATCAGGGTAATGGGAATACCGCGCTTGAGCATTTCATCGGGATCCAAGCCATAGCTGACAGGCACGGCACGGACACTGATGGGCAGGAGCCACTCGGCGTTGAAGGACATACAGGTCAGGAACCAGTAGGGCAGCGGATTCAGGCCCATCTTGGTGGTGACGCTGATGACCAGGGGGCAGACGATGGCAGCTGCCGTGGTGCCGTTGGTGACCTCGGTGATGAGGCGGGTAAAGACGACCAGGCCGATGATGGTGGTCAGGCCGCCGTCCAGATTGACGCTGGTGACCATATCCGCCAGGCAGTCCGTGGCGCCGGAGCCGTTGAGGAGCTTGCCGATGGCCAGGCCACTGGCGAAGAGGATCATCATGCCCCACATGGTGCCCTTCTGAGCCGCTTCCCAGGTCATGACCGCGCCCTTATCCTTCACACTGAGGAAGAAGCAGGCGAAGCCGATGGTCAGGAAGGAGTAAGCAGGGACCATACCTGGCAGCAGCTCAGCGTAGAGGGGACGGGTGAAGGCCAAGACCATGGCCAGGAGGAAGAGGACGCCGCACACCTTTTCGATGAGCTTGGTGGGGCCCAGTTCGTTATAGCTCTCTTTGAAGTATTCCTTGGTGCCCTCCAGGGCCTTGGTACCCGAAGGCATACCAAAGATCATATACGCCAGAGTCGCTGCGGTAACAACGATGAAGAGGGGACCGACGTGGGTGATCCAGTCCACATACATGAACTCGTGGCCGGTGAACTCCTCCAGGATGGAGATGGCGGTCAGGTTCATGGCGCCGCCCAGCGGGGTGCCGATGCCCCCCAAACTGCAGCCCCAGCCGATGGAGAGGAGGATGGGCACAGCCGGCTTACAGCCGTGGATCTCATCATAGCCCGCCGCTTTCAGCATGGAGACGGCGATGGGGCAGAGCATGGCGCAGACGGCCAGGTCGGGGAGGATGGTGCTCATGAGGGTGCTGGCCAGGAACCAGACGGTAATCTGGGACTTCATGGACGGCCCCACCAGGGAGAGCACCTTTAGGGCGATACGCCGGTCCAGACCAATGGAGACCCAAGGGAGGGTGATGAGGCCGGAGCCGAAGACCAGGATGATGCTCTCGCAGGAGTACTGGGAGATGACATCGGTCATGGGCACCATGTTGAGGAAGGCGTTGGCGATGGCTGGGATCAATGCGGTGATGGTAATATCGACAGGGCCGGTGATCCACCAGAAGATCATCCACAGGGAAATGCCGATGGCCTGTGCGCCAGACGTGGTAAACAGGTCTCGCAGCAGCAGCGCCGCCAGGGCGAAGATCACGGGGCCTAGGATCAGGCAGATAGAGCGTTTTCTCGTACTCATAGCCGATTCTCCTCTCTTTTTCTGATTTGGTTTTGCGCCGTTCGACAGAGGGGTTTTTCTGCTGTCCTCTCCCCTGCTGTCCCACAGCACAACGTCCCATTTTCTCTCTCTTGCAGAGAACAGGACACGGACTTTTTGGAAGTTTTTATCCCTTTTGGCGTCTTGTCTCTCGATCGTGAAAACCACCAAAAAACAACACGGTCATTCACTGTCGTTGTTATAATATAACGGTGCAGCAGGTCCTGGCAATGGGCATTTTCCCTTTTTGCCTCGTTTGAAATACATTCTCATGATTTGATTTTCTTTCCCGAATCATGCAAATCCTGTTTTGTATTATGCAAGAAATTTGTGCGATTTTCAGATTGGATGTGCAGAGGATGAATCCTGCTTTCCATTTTTGCATATCCACTTGCCGTATGCGAAATTGAACCCCCCATTTTCCCTTTGTCTGGAAATCCAAAAAGTGCGCATTTCCCTACGCAAAAAGTCACGTTCCTCCCGCGCTTTATTGTACGTTCCCAACCACACTGTCCCACTCATTTTCAGAACTTTTTTGACCTTTTCCTTTGTTTGGGATTCCCAAGAAACGCAACTTTTTCCGCCTAATTGGCATCGAAGCCTTCCAGCCCATTTCCGCGCTCTCGCTTCCCCGTTTGCCGTCCCAAAGAGCAGTTTTGCCATCCCCCATTTTCCGCCAATCATCGCTTGCTCTTTTTCCGCGCCCAAACGCAGAAAAAGAGGGGATCGTATCACTTCGATGTGTACACATACTACGGACACATCTTCCGCATACAATCCCCTCCGCAACCGCGGGTTTTGGATGATCTTCACTTTGGATAGTACCCCAGCTTGCCGGAGATCCTGCCCGCCGCAGTGACCACCGCCTTGGCCAGCTCCCGCTCTCGTTGGGGCTTGCTGAGGCCGTGGGCGCTGGAGGAAATGCTGATGGCAGCGATGGGCTCTCGGCTCCGATCGAAGATGGGGGCCGCCAGCGAGCTTTTGTTTTCAGACAGCTCCTCAAACAGCACACAGTACCCCCGCTGCCGGGTCCGCGCCAGCTCCTCTCTGATCTCCACCAGGTCGGTCTTGGTCTCCGGCGTGAACTTGCGCAGGTCGCTGTGCTTGAGGATCTTCTGCACCTGCCCTTCCGGCAGATAGGCCAGGATCGCCCGCCCCATGGCAGAGCAGTACATGGGGTGGGAGTGTCCCATGGGAATGAGCAGCTCCATGGTGCTCTCGCAGCTGATGCTGATGAGGTGGACCACATCCACCCCGCGGGGCACGCTCATGTGGCAGTGGACGTCGTATTTGTAGGACATCTGCTGCAGCTCCGGATAGGCATGGCGATAGAGCGGGTTATTTTGC
>ULSO01071907.1_pt1 | contig 10683 bp, 9 predicted proteins | sample 1956701 | NCBI WGS metagenome assembly ULSO01 (sample SAMEA4835708, study PRJEB28245) | human gut metagenome | biome: gut microbiome; material: fecal sample | place: Denmark | collected 2008 | reverse complement strand
TATTTAATTGCGTTGGATTTTCCAACGTAGGTTTTTCCAACATAGGCTTTTCCAATGTTGGATTATCCAATGTTGGTTTTTCCAATGTAGGTAAATCCAACTTAGGCGGCTGCTCATAGATAACATACGTTGTACCGCGTAAGCGTCCTTTCTCATCACGTTCCCTTGAACGCTGTATGTATCCGGCATTTTCCAGTTCCCGTACTGCTTCCCGGATAGCGTCAATCTTTTCCCGGTTGATAAGGGACAGTCCTGCAAGGGTATAGTCCCAATCTTCGGGAAGTGAGAGCATTTGCGACAACAAGCCCTTTGCCTTTAGGGAAAGTTCCTTGTTGCGTAAATGGTGGTTGCTCATAACCGTATAACCTTTGTTCTTTTCCACGCGGAAAACTGCCATAGCTTCATCACTCCTTTGCTTCATATTTGTTACGCAGTAGAACAGCGATTTTGAGGGTTTAGGTATCAATCCCTTACTTTGCGTAAATCGCACCCACAAAGCCTTGTATAGCAAGGCTCTTTTTGTCCCTATTGCGTAACATGAGGGTAAAAAAATAGCAGCGTTCCTGTTCTCCTGTGTAGGAGTGAGAAACGCCGCTGTATGCGGGTCAATATTAAATTATAAGTAGAAGCAGCTTGTCCTATCTCTTTTTTGTTCTTATCAATTTTGAGGTTTAGCAGCAGATAGGGCGGCTTATGCCTACGTCCTGCGTTTTTCTGATTGATAGTATCTTTCCAAAAGTGCTGTATTTGTGGGCTTTCAGCACCGTTGATTTTTTACTACAATCTTCCCGCTTTGCTTCGCCGAAACGCTGATAATGAACGACCTCGCGCTCACGGAGATAGCGGATTGGATCACAGACTTCCGGATCTTTGATCAGACGCAGAATATTGTCGTAGGTCAGACGCGCTTTCTGCTCTGCCGCCATGTCTTCGTGCATGTCAGCAATCGGGTCGCCCGTAGACTGAATCATAGATGCGCTCCAAGGCTCACCGGAAGCGGCCTGTGGCCAAAGTCCAATTGTATGATCTATATAATATGGTGCAAACCCTTGCTCCTGCAATTCTTCCGCCGTGAGGTTTTTCGTCAGCTGGTGAACGATCGCGCAGATCATTTCCATGTGGGCGAGTTCCTCCGTTCCGATGTCAGTCAGAACCCCGGCCACCTTACGGTTCATGTTCGAATAACGCTGGGACAGATAGCGCATTGCCGCACCGACCTCTCCGTCGGGACCTCCGAATTGTGAAATGATCACTTTTGCCATCTCAGCATTGGGGCGAGTGATATTTACCGGGTATTGCAACCGTTTTTCATATTTCCACATTGATCAACATCCTCCTTCCCATGGCCACGGGCCTTCTACCCAGGTCCAGCGGTCATCTGCGATAACATTACTAGTTTGTAGTGGTCCGTAGTATTGCGTGTATTCCTCGGATGCCTCGTGGTATAATTTCTTATACTTTTTGTAATACTTCAATGCTTCCTCATCATAGGGATGCGTATCCAGATACAGTACGACATCATCGATGGCAAACGAAACTTCCTGAATATAACGCAGCAACTTCTTTTTGTCTGTCTGATTCATCGTCGATCCCTCCCTTGATATGATGGTTGTGAACATTGTGCGCATGCTGCTTTGCTTCCAACAAATGGAAGAACGAGATCTTCAAAGATCGAGCCGTGCGCCAAACCGCTTCCACCGTCCATGACATTTTTCCACGTCTGCCATTTTACCGAGGCGATAGCCAATGACTGGCGTTCCGGGCGTGGACAAGGTCGGAATTCCGGCATTCCCGGCTTGTAGTCACGACATCCGCAGGAAGAGGATGGCATGTTGACAGGCATCGGACCGCGCGGTCTTGGATTTTCATTACAATTACAATTTCCAGAATATGAATTCATAAAAAAATCCCCTTGCTATTTTGCTTTTTAGTATACTATATGACAAAATTCGCAAGGGGTGTTATTTATTTACAGCATTTCATCGGTAATAACAAAATGCTCGCCGGCATGAAGTTCGTCAGACAAAATCTTTTTGGCAAGAAGCGTCTCTACCTTTTTCTGGATATAACGCTTCAATGGCCGTGCACCATAAGCCGGTTCATACGCATCTTCCACCACTTTGTCTTTCGCTGCATCGGTAAGTTCTACCGTAAGCTCGCGGTCGGCAAGACGGCGGTTCAGATCCGCGATCAAAAGATCAATGATTCCTCGGATATTGTCTCTTGTCAGCGGCTTAAACATGATGGTTTCATCGAGACGGTTCAAAAATTCCGGTTTAAAACTCAGACGAAGTTTTTCCATCACTTTCTGTTCTGCCTCCGGGCGGATATTGCCGTCCTCGTCGATGCCATCAAGCAAATATTCTGCGCCAAGGTTCGATGTCATGATCAAAATCGTATTTTTGAAATCGACCGTACGGCCTTTCGAGTCTGTTACACGTCCATCATCCAATATTTGCAAGAAAATATTGAACACATCCGGATGTGCCTTCTCAATCTCATCAAACAATACGACAGAATATGGTTTTCTTCGCACTGCCTCGGTCAACTGGCCGCCTTCCTCGTAACCAACATATCCCGGAGGCGCTCCGATCAGACGCGATACGGAATGTTTCTCCATATATTCACTCATATCAATACGTATGATATTTTGTTCATTGTCAAACAAATTCTCGGCAAGGCTCTTCGCAAGCTCCGTCTTTCCGACGCCGGTAGGACCAAGGAAGAGAAATGAGCCGATTGGCTTTGTCGGATCCTTGATTCCGGCCTTGGAACGAAGGATTGCTTCTGTCACTTTCGTTACTCCTTCGTCCTGGCCGACCACCCGTTTGTGAAGTGCATCTGCCAGATGAAGTGTTTTATTGCGCTCCGATTCTGTCAATTTGGCAACCGGGATTCCTGTCCAGCGCGATACGATTTTGGCAATTTCTTCCTCTGTTACGCTCTCGTGAACCATCGACTGGTCGCCTTTCTTTGCCTTTTCTTCGGCTTCCTGCAATTGTTTCTGCACTCTTGGCAGATCTCCATACTGCAATTGCGCCGCTTTTTCAAGGTCATAATTGTTTTTCGCCATTTCAATCTGATTGCGGACGGTTTCAAGTTCAGTCTTCAGACTGTGAACCTTTTCCACCGCACTTCGCTCATTGTCCCATTTTGCCTTTTCGCCGGCAAATTGTTCACGAAGTTCAGCGAGTTCTTTCTGTAAATTAGTCAGACGCTCTTTGCTCAGATTATCCGTTTCTTTTTTCAATGCGGCCTCTTCAATCTCCAGCTGCATGATGTGACGCTGCACATCATCCAATTCGGTCGGCAGCGAATCCAGCTCGGTTTTGATGAGTGCGCATGCTTCATCGACAAGGTCAATCGCCTTATCCGGAAGGAAACGATCGGAAATGTAACGGTTTGACAGAACCGCCGCATTGACAAGTGCTCCATCGGTAATCTTTACACCATGGAAAATTTCATAACGGTCTTTCAGTCCACGAAGAATCGAGATCGTGTCCTCTACCGTCGGTTCGTCCACCATAACCGGCTGGAAACGACGTTCCAATGCGGCATCTTTCTCAATGTACATCCGATATTCATCCAATGTAGTCGCACCGATACAATGCAGTTCGCCACGTGCAAGCATTGGCTTTAACATGTTGCCGGCGTCCATTGCACCATCGGTCTTTCCGGCTCCGACGATCGTATGAAGTTCATCGACGAAAAGAATGATCTGCCCGTCGCTGTCTTTGACTTCTTCCAAAACGGCTTTCAGACGTTCCTCAAATTCACCACGGTATTTGGCGCCTGCTACCAATGCCCCCATATCCAAAGCAAATATGATCTTGTCTTTCAAGCCATCCGGCACATCCCCGCGCACAATACGCTGTGCCAGTCCCTCTACAGCTGCCGTCTTACCTACACCGGGTTCACCGATGAGAACCGGATTATTTTTGGTCTTACGCGATAAGATCTGAATCATGTTACGAATCTCCGAGTCCCTGCCAATTACAGGATCCAGTTTTTTCTCACGCGCCCTCTCTACGAGGTCGTATCCATATTTATTTAAGCTGTCATACACGGCTTCCGGATTGTCCGTTGTCACTTTTTGATTTCCTCGGACTTTCGAAAGAGCCTGCAAAAATCTTTCGCGGTCAATCTGAAAATCGTGGAACAGCTGCTTGATCTCCTTCGATGGTTTGCGAAGCAGACTCAAAAATAAATGCTCAACGGAGACATACTCGTCTCCCAGCGCTTTCGCCTCATTTTCGGCATACACCAATACTTTATTCAAATCTTGTCCGATATAAACCTGTCCTCCCTGAACCTGCGGACGTTTGCGGACAGCTCCCTCGACCTGCGCCAAAAACACATCGCTGTCTATCTCCATCTTCTCGATCAGTTTCTTAATCAGACTATCTTCTACCGTCAACATCCCATAAAGTAAGTGTTCCTGTGCAATCTCCTGTGCACCAAAATCATATGCGATTTTTTCCAGGTTGTTTAAAATCTCTACGGATTTCTGTGTAAATTTTGAAATATTCATACTCTGCCTCCATTCTGCATCTCCTGCACGATGCCTGCAAGCGTTATTGGACAATGTGGGACTTTTTATAGTCTCTCCACCATCGCTACAATTATGTTATACCACTTTTATTAGCACTCGTCAAGGGTGAGTGCTAATAAATTTAGAATTTTTTTCATGCATTGCTCGTAAGCTGCTTACCAGCGTACATTAATTCGAGGCGTAACCAAAGAACTTCTTACTTCCAAATACGAATTACACAGTTTTACCAATTTTCATACAACGGATTTACATACAGATGTAGATCCGTCACAAATATCCGGGGAAACAAGCATCTTTCACATGGTCCCTTTTCTGGTATGGAGGAGGACAGCGTATTGCTACACAAATGATTCGCCATGGACACCTTCCACCCGGTACAAATGAGGTGTCTTCTGACAAATATCTTCTCTTCTCAAACATTGTTTTTCTCGTCCTATATTAAACACAAGTTTTTCAACTCCTGCTTTCTTTATTTTTTCTCGGTCCAAGCATCCCACCAAGCATACCGGCAAGAACACAGACCAAAAGTGTTGTCAATATCGCCGGGAACATTGTGGATAAACTTTTGTTCCAGACAGCACTGACGCCATAAACAACCCCAAAATATGCCAGTCCAAATAGTCCACCCATCAGATAATGCCGGCTGTCCTTTTGTGCGGAAAAAATCATTCCACCTACAAATGCCGCGACTGCATACACCAAAAGAATTGCTCCGCCAATATGTTCCATGGATGTCTTAGTCTGATACAGCACAAATGCTACAACTACCAAAAGAAGTGCCGTCAGCACAAAGGAAACAAAAAATCCTTTCAATCTTCTCATTCTACTCTCTCGCCATTTCTTTTTTACTCTTTACTATCTATATGCTCTTTCTGTTTTACATATTCCTACCATTATGCTATAATAGTTATACTATACTAAAAGAATAGAAGGTATGATTATGAGATATATTGATCTGCACGTGCATTCGAATTGTTCCGATGGCACCTTTTCTCCCGAAGAACTGGTTGTTCTTGGAATTAAACAGGAACTGGTTGCGTTTGCATTGACGGACCACGATACCATAAGCGGCGTGGAACGTGCCATAAAAAAAGCGGAGGAATTTGACAATAAGATTCAGGTGATCCCGGGTATGGAGCTCTCCTGCAAATATACGATTTCTTCTTCCCAATCGGTTGAAATCCATATGCTCGGATACCGCTACGATATCCATAATAAAAAGCTCATCGCTACATTGGAAGACATTTCCAATGAACGTGATGAACGAAATCGGAAAATGTGCAGCAATCTGCAAAATGCCGGTTTCCCAATTTCGTATGATATGTTGTGCGAACGCTTTGGCGATACTATTTTGACCCGTGCGCATTTTGCCCGACTGTTACTGGAAAACGGCGGTGTGCCATCGCTGGATTATGCGTTCCGTACCTGCCTGTCTTCGGACAGCCCGTATTTTGTCAACCGCGAATATCTCACACCAAAAGATGCCATCGATCTGATTCGCGCATCCGGCGGTATTCCGGTTCTTGCACACCCATTGCTTTACAAATTGTCCGTCAGCCAGATCCGCCGGTTATTAGACGATCTGACCTCTTACGGACTTTGCGGAATCGAAGCCATTTATTCGCGAAACCGTGGTACAGATGAAGCGTTTGTCCGCAAGCTTGCCGATGAATATCATCTGTTTATCACCGGCGGTTCCGATTTTCACGGTGCCAACAAACCGGATATTGAACTTGGCCGTGGCACCGGTAATCTTCGTGTTCCGGTTATGCTCTTGGAGAATTTACGATAACTTCTTTTTGAAGCAGCGATAACATATTTGTCGCTGCTTCTGTTATATTTTTCGAAGCAATGATCGCCGAAATGACTGCTGCCCCACTGACACCGGTGTCTGCCAGTTTTGCCACATTGGATTGGTTGACACCGCCGATCGCAACTACCGGGATTTTTACGGCATTGCAGATCTCACGCAGGATATCGATCTCTACATGATGCGTTCCTGCTTTCGTCGAAGTTCCAAACACATCGCCGACCCCCAGATAGTCTGCGCCCTCTTTTTGCGCCTCGACGGCCAGTTCTTTATTGTACGCAGATACCCCTATGATCTTATCCGGTCCCAGAAGTTCCCTTGCCGTATGCGCCGGTATGTCGCTCTGTCCCAAATGAACGCCGTCGGCATCCACCGCCATCGCGATATCGATGCGGTCATTGATAATAAGCGGAATCTCATACGCATCCGTAATCTGTTTTACATCTTTTGCAATCTGCAGAAATTCCCTTCCTGTGCAGTCTTTCTCGCGGAGCTGAACGACCGTCACACCTCCTTGTATAGCAAGCTCCACTGCTTTTTCCAGTCTTTCCGCAGACATCAATTCGCGGTCTGTACATAAATATAACGTATAATCGACTCGAGGTTTCACTCTTTTTCTCCTTCCTTTTTTTCCAATTCCTGTTCGCCCACCTGATGTTTCAATTTCTGGATCCGATCCACAAAATGGCGGATCACAGACTGTCTCGTGATAATTCCCACAAAATAATTTCGGTCGTCGACAACCGGTACAAAGTTCTGATTCAATACCAGTTCCAGAAGTTCCTCCATCGTCGCCGAAATATGAACCGGCTGATTCCAGTTCTCGCGCATCATTTCGCAGATATATACATGATTTACTGCCGTTTCCTGATCCAATGGTGTATCACGCAGATGCCACAAAAAGTCTCCCTCTGTGACCGTCCCGATATATTTTCCTTCTTCTGACAATACCGGTGCCGCTGTATACCCGCTGGCACGAAGTTTCAAAAGTCCGGCACGCACGGTGTCCTCGCCGTTCAAAAAATCCACGGTATTTTTTGGTTTTAATAAAAATAAAAGATTCATATGTTCCCTCCATTCTATTTTTCCGGATTCATTTCCTTGGATTTTGCAAGAACCTCTTCCACATCCTTTGCATACTCTTCGCGAATGTCGCGGATGCGTTCCAGTTCTCCGATAAAATCCTGCATGATCCCTGTATTGTAATCAATCTGGCTTCGCAGTTTCTGCCTGCGCGTGTTCAAATCGTGGCGGACTTCAACCATTTCTTTTGGCTCAATGATTGCCTGTACCTGAGTGCACCAGATTTCGGCATCTTTTACGCCCATCTTCTTTAGTTCGGCGACCAAAATGTCCTTTTTTTCATTGAGCATATACACACTCTCACGCTTGCGCGCCCATTCCCGCTTTGCCCGCTGATACTGGTCATACACAAATTCCAGTTCCGTCGCATTGCGCACGCGGTACTTCATGCACATATAATCAATGGTCCGCGTATTATTGACATATTTTATCTTCACACGGTTCAAAAGAGAAATTGCGCGGTTGCATTTGCGTTCTGTGATCACCATATCGGTCCGGTTGGCACGCGCTTCCCACATAATGACAAGCAACACCAAAAAGGCAAATGCCGCGGTAGCAATGACCGGCACCGTAACATCGACTTCAAATGCCAGACGAATCGTCAGCATCAAAAGTGCAAACACAAGCAGAATCCCAGCCAGAACCTTCGATACGACACGCAGGGTACCCTGTTTATTGATAATGTCACGTTTGTCCGATTTGAGCAGCTGCTTCTCACTCTCCAGCTGGTGCAGATCATTTTTTACCTTAATCTGGTAATCCTCAAAGTTCTTTAACTTCTTTACGTCATCGGCTGCTGTCGTCTCAAAGTTTTCCATCGCCTGACGCTGTGCATCATTGAACTTATACCGGCGTTTTTTCAGATAATCTCGTTCTTTCATTAACTGATCGATCGCCGATGCCGTCTGCAGAACAACCACTTTGTCCTCGTCGAGTGCCTGATCCATCAGCTGGATATCCTTCAGATGCGAAGTTACCTCTGCATACTCTTTTTTAATCTGTTCATTCTGGTTTTTCGCTTCCTGAATCCCCTCATACAAGCGCTGAATATAGTCAATGCGCTGCTTTTTGTCTTTTATGTCAACCTGCTCTTTTTCTGCTGCCGAGTCGGCTTTAATTTCTTTTGCAATCTGCTCAGCCTCCTGCTCCGGCGGCAGTACTTCTTCTATTTCCGGTTCCGCTTTTCGTTTGCGAAATCGTCCAAATATCATAGTGTCTGATTCCTCCTTATTTTTGCGATGGCTCTTCCAGCGATTCTTTTATCTCGCGCACAGCGCGGTTGATACAAACTTCGTCCGAATCGTTTCCGGCAGTACCGCATGCCTGTTCCCATGCCTCACAAAGTGCCTTCTTTTCTTCTTCGGATTTTCCCGCTGCTTCGCATTCGCGGTCAAACATCTCTTTGTCACCGCATGCCAAAAGTACATACAGATACTGCTGCAGCGACTCCGGTCTGTGATTACGCGCGTACGCTTCCTTGAAGCCATCTGCTGCCTGGCGGAACGAAGATACATGAAACATCGCAATCGCCTGATCATGAAGCACATCCCCATACTCTTTTGTGCTGAGTTCCTTTGCCAATGGTCCGTGCAGCAGGCTTTGATATTCCTGAAAACTTCTTCCATATCTTCCGGCTTTCAAATAATTATCTGCCTTCATCCGGGCTTTTTTCTCCGGCGGAAGATTGGCAATGTTTTCCATTACTTCTACCAGTGAAAAAATCTCTTCTTTTTTATAATAATCACAGGCACAAAGCAGTGTTACCACCAGATCCTTGATATTGTGGTGCTTGCGGATAAGTTTTTCCATCTTCATCGCAAGGGTGCGGAGATGCACCTGCCCTTTGAGCCAGTGAACCAGATTTTCATCGAAAAATTCCTCTGTCACTGTGTAAATATTATGATACATATAATAACACAATTCTTCCAAAGAATAAACAGGAACTTCTGAAATCGGGATGATATAAGGCTCTTTTGCCAAATCCCCCTGACACAATATAAACATATTACCACCTGCCTTTACACAATGATCGTTTCTTCCCAGATCCGGTGTGACGATGGGAAAAAGTTTCCAAATCCCTTGTCACGGATCGTAAAAATACATTTGTCAACTCCGGCAAAGCGGATCTGTAATCCAATCCGCGCTTTGCGGTCAAGCCGCCCCTGAATCCCGTCCATTGGAAGAATATGGGTGCGTGTACTCTTATCTCTCACATGATACACCCGGATCTGCAATTCCTCTTCTCCATCGGCGATCAGATCCACCTCATAATCTACCTGATACCACGGCGTACCGGCTTTTGCCAGCATAATTTCCTGCACTTTGGCATTCGTATACGCCTGCATCGTAATGTTGACCGGTATCGTATCTTCGTCCATATAGAGAAATGGTTCCATCTTCTTTTCGCCGCTGTACTCACGCGCGATAAAGCAGGCACCAAACACATACAGATTGTCACCGCGGAATACATGCCGTCCCACGCAAAGCTGTTTCATAATTGCATCGGCGAAGCCATCCGCGAACCCTTTTCCGGTCATATACACGGTCGTAATGACCTGTCCATGCAGCGCGCCCTTTACCATCGCTTCCACCACAGAACCTCTTGCATTTTCGCCACTCTCTTCCGGAACCGGCTCTTCGAGCATTTTTACATAATCCGGATATTGTCTCTCCATCACCGTAACAAACGGCGGATGCTGATAGCGGTCGACATGCATTTGAAAATACGTAATCTCGTGATCTTCGTAATCAAACACCCCGACTTGGTTCACCCACAGATCCTTTTTCTGGTTCATGACATAATACACAAAGCACTGCCGGCGGTCAACTACCATCGCACGGTCTTTACCGATACCAAGTTTTTCCAATGCCTGATAAATCTGGCTGATAAACCGGAAATCCCGGTATTTTGTCGTAACGACCAGACGCCGTATCATTCCTTCCGGGTACTCGCGCCTCGTAAAGGACAATATTTTCTGAAAATACGCCGCCAGTACGTTGACCGGGTCACTCTCCACTCCGGCGGCAAAGATCGGCTCGCCTTTAACAATTTTTTCTAGGAAATGTCCAACCGTCTCCCGGGAACCCGGTATGGTAACCACCGTCGGAATCTGCGTATTCTCCGTCTTATCCCGCGGGTCAAATACGAGTTTGGGCTCTTCTCCCTGTGGCGCAAGCAGTGCCAGCTGGGAATTTTCTTCTCTCAGATCTACTCCGATATATAAACTACGTTGGCTCA
>ULSO01076364.1_pt1 | contig 10698 bp, 9 predicted proteins | sample 1956701 | NCBI WGS metagenome assembly ULSO01 (sample SAMEA4835708, study PRJEB28245) | human gut metagenome | biome: gut microbiome; material: fecal sample | place: Denmark | collected 2008 | reverse complement strand
CGGCTTTTACAAGCCGCGGGCTTAAATTTTAAAATTTTCAGTTTAAAATTTTCAGTTTTTATCGTCGTCATCGTCAGACTTCGCTGCGGCGATTTCGCCCGCGGCGGTAAATCCCGCCTTTTCTGCGGAGCCCGCAAGCACTTTGCCGCGTATTGCGAGGAATGCATAATACGCACCCGTGAAGGCGAAAAACAGCGCAACGTATGCGGCGTACAGCCCGAGTATGTACAGCATGTTCACGTCGTAGTTCCATATCCGCAGCGTCCATACGGCGGGCACGGCGAAGGGCAGGGGATTGATCTGCGTAAATGCGTAGTTGGGCATAATAATTTCTTCTTGGGAGAGGTAGTATCCGTCCGCTGTGTGCCACGTCATCGAAGCCGAAGTTACCAGCGCGCTGCACACCGAAGCCGCTATTATGACTATAAAGTAGTAAACAAGAGGCACTATGCAGTCCTTCATTCTGAATTTATACATGCCGAGCGCGGACGGCATAACGCTCAGAGCGAACAGCAACGCATGCGTGAGGCAGAAATATAAAATAGAATAACTGCAAAAAATGCCGTAGTTGCTCATTTCGTCCTTTCCGAAATAAACAAAAACGCTCAGCGCGCCGACTGCGTGCACGAAAAAGGAAATTGCATAAAGCGTTTTCTTTTTTAAAAAGACGGAAAGCGAAGCGACGTAAACGCCTATGTTGCAGATAAAGAGGGGCACGCAGGCAAGTACTGTGTGATAGACGTTGTATCCGTCGCCCATAACCATGCTGTCCTTGGAATGGTATTGCAGCAAAAGCACAATCGCCATTGCGCCGAGGTAAGCGTTGCGCTGACTTGCAGATTTATTTTTAAGGAAGTAATAAACTGCTATCGTAAAACCTGCAAGAATAGCTATTGCGAGAAAGTGCCATACGGTAAAATTCTTAAAGCGCAGAAAACTGTCTGCAGGAATTGAGTTTATGTCGAAGAAGTTTTCAAATATATTGAGCGGCATGCACGCAAGCATTGCGGGCGCGACGAAAATGAAACTTCTCTCGTCCGCGCGCCATCCGTCGCGCAGAAAGAACAGCGCGCACAGCGCGAGCATAAAGGCGTTCTGCGCAAAAAAGAGCGTCATGTTGAGCCACTTGGGCATAAAAAGATTTACCTGATTGTAAATCTCCTGCGCGGGCGCGTCCGCAGGTTTTGTAATGTCAAAAAAATTGCCGAAGAGCGCGCAGCTTAAAATGACGAAGAGGGGAAGAAGATACTTTGCAACGTCGGCGCAGCACTTTTTTCTGTAAAATACCGCGAGGGGGATAAGGAGCAGCCCCGCCTTTTTTACCCATTGACTTATAACGAATACGGCGTTGAACTGGCTCATCCTGTTGAATATGTAATAATCGGATATTGTAAACGTCAGCAAAAACGCGCAAACGAGCATTGCCGCCGTCAGCGCTGCCGCGACCCTTTGTATGTACATTGAATTATTCATAGCTTAATTATATAATACGCCAACAGTATAAGTCAACAGTATAATAAGCCGTAATCGGGGGTTGATTTCGCGCGCTCGGGGTGATATAATATAAACTGACGCAGAATATGCCGCATTTTACTAAAAATTTACATACTTTTCAGCGTTACTTTATAAAACTGCGCTATAATCTGCTTCTTGAAGGCGCGCTTTTTCTGCGCGCAACGAGGTCATATGTCCAGGGATTACACAAATTACGACTATCTGTCTGTTTCGGTCAAGAGCGACCAGCTCGAGCGCATACTCACGTGCTATCGCGCTCTCGGCTGGCGTGAGGAAAAAATGGAGGACGACAGGCAGTATTACAACATGAAATACGTCCGTCTGCGCCGTCCGCATAAAATAGAAAACAAGGACAGGTTGCAGTATCTTCAGGTGCGCATGGAGAGCGCTATAAATTCTCTGTCGCGCATAAATTCCCGCAAGCATATGAAATCTCACGCATTCATCGCCGTTGCGACAATTATTTTTCTCGGGCTTGTCGCACTCGGACTGTGGCTTACGCTCGCTTTCGACCAACCAGTCTGGAGAATTTTCGGCTGGTGGGTGAGCGGAGCTTCCGCCGCGCTCATGGCGTGCGCAGTCATTCTTTTCGTGTTCATGCGCAAGCGCGAAAATACAGCTGCGGCAGACAAAATGAGCAAGAGCCTTTCGCTCATTCAGTCGCTCATTTGCGAAAGCGAGGAGCTTGTGCCCCGCTGCGCAAGCGATGTACCCGACGCCGTAAGCGACGACGCGGGCGAAGAAGCCGTGTTTACAGACGGCGAAGAGGGCGTAAAGGAGGCGGAAAATGGATAATCACAGGCTTTACCGCTCGCTCGAGGACAAATCCCGCCGTCGCCGTCAGCGCTTCACCGAGGACAAGGTGGTAAAAATCCGCACGGAGCACAACAACGTCAGCATAGTCAAAACCATGCTCACGGCATTCATAGTGCTGCTGCAACTGGGCATAATAATAGGGCTCAGCACTCTGCCCGCGCTCGCGCTCAGGTGGTATCTGTTGTTCCTCATGGCAATAAGCGTCTTTACGGCGTTTTCCGTCCTTTCCTCGCACAGAAACAATCAGGCGAAAGCGGTGTGGGTGCTCTTCATTCTCGTTTTCTTCTTCTTCGGGTTTATCGTATATTTCATGTCGAACGACAAATATATGTACGCCCGCGCCCGCCGCAGACATGCAAAAATTTTCGAGCGCAGCAAGGCGTTCGTGCCGCAATATCAGCCCGTCAACGCGTCCGACGACGTTAGGCAGATGTGCTCCTATCTCAACCGCGCAGGCGGTTTTGCGCCATACACGAATACGGCTTTGCAGTATTTCCCTTCGGGCGCGCAGCTTTTTGACGACGTCATAGAAAGCCTTAAAACTGCCGAAAAATTTGTGTTCATAGAATATTACGCAATCGCGGACGGCGTTCTTCTCAACCGCATATGGGACGTGCTCGGCAAAAAGGCGGAGCAGGGCGTGGACGTGCGCATTATTTACGATGACGTCGGAAGCCGAGCTTTTTCTCACGCCGCGCGCAAACGCATGCGCGAAAGTGGAGCGCAGATAAAAGTGTTCAACAGGCTTTTATCCCGCTTTACCTTTGCATTAAATTACCGCGATCACCGCAAAATAATAGTGATAGACGGTAAAATCGCTTACACGGGCGGCAGCAATATCGCCGACGAGTATATCAACGAAAAGCATATGCACGGCTACTGGAAGGATACGGGGCTGAGGCTGGAGGGAGAGGCGATAGACGCAATGACGCTGTTCTTTTTGAGACAGTGGGAGTTCATAACGAGAAAGCATTCGGACTATGCGCCTTTTTTCGGTCATTACAGACAGCAATACCGACCTTACACGGTCGTGCCCTATGTTGACGGACCCGAATACGGACCCGCAATATGCAAAAACGTGTTCGAAAGCGTAATATATTCCGCTAAAAAGCGGCTTTATATAATGACGCCCTATTTCATCCCCGATGACAGCATAATGCAGGCGCTTGTCAATAAAGCGCTTTCCGGGGTGGACGTGAGAATAATACTTCCGTCCGTTCCCGATAAATTGTACGTCTATCTCGTAACGCGCGACAATGCCGAAAAACTTATTAAATACGGCGTCAAAATTTATTACCTGCGCGATTCTTTCGTGCACAGCAAACTCGTCCTCACCGAAAGCTGCGCCGTCGTGGGAACGGTAAATTTCGATATGCGCTCATTCTATCAGCAGTTCGAAAACGGTGTGCTTACAGACGATACTTCTGTGATATATGATATTCTTTCGGACTTCGAGCGCACGTTCGGCGATTGCGACGCACCCGCAAAGGCGGGCAAAAACGGACTGTTGCGCACGATAGCGATTGCTCTTTTAAGGTTTGTTTCGCCGCTCATGTAAACGTGCGGCGTCAAGGAGTTTAATGAACAAAATGACCCTCGGCTCGGCAAAAGCCGCTTTTATTAAATGGTTGCCGTTCGGCGCATGCGTTGTAATGGGCATAATAGCGGCTGTTTTTCATCCCGTTGTTTCGGAAGTTTACAGACCGCTCGTCTATCTTCAGATACCCGTCTGCGCGCTAATACCTCTCATTTTTCCCGCGCTCGAAAAATGGGCGCACGTCAAGGTGCCTTACTTTATAAACGCAACGATAGCCTTTCACATTATAATTTCCGTTGATCTCGGAACGGCGCTTGACGCCTACGGATACATCCCTTATTACGATAAAATTTTACATGCGTTTTTTGGGCTCTGGTGCGCGCAGCTGATTTATTTTTTCATGCTTCGCTGGGGAGGCAAAAACCTGAGTAAAACGGGCATATGTGCGCTCGTAACGCTCTCCGTGCTCGGCGTCGCCGCCCTTTGGGAGGTCTTTGAATTCACCACCGACTGCATATTCGGCGGGGATGCGCAGCTGTGGAAATACCGCGTCGCAAACGGGCTCAATCCCATGACCGATACCATGATGGATATCGTCGTAACGCTCATAGGCATAGCTGTATTTTTAATAACGCTTTATATCGATTGCAAAAAGGGCGGAAAAATTTACGGTTCGTCGCTCGGCAACGCGTCGGCGTTTGCGGAAGAAGGTTTTTCAGTTCATGGCGGAGAGGCGGAATAAGCCAAAATGTCATAAGGCAGGCAATCGCTTGCCTTTTTTGTCGCCGTATGGTAATATTTACAAGCATCAGCTTATTATTAATAGTAAATGTGAGGTGCCGACAATGGACGAAGACAAAATGCCCGAAAATGAGAATACAGAAAATTGCCCTGCGTCAGAGCGCAAAGATGAGCAGGTGTCTTTGGAATATAAAGATAAGCGCGAAGTCTGCAAGGGCGGGCTTCTGGGCGTCTTCATAGGGCTCGCCGTCATTGTGCCGGGGGTAAGCGGCTCTGCCGTTGCAATAATTTTCAGATTGTACGAAAAACTTCTGTACGCTTTCGGAAATATCTTAAAAGAGTTCAAAAGGTGCGCAAAATTCCTTGTGCCCATAATTATAGGCGCGGTTATAGGTCTCGTCGTCGGCTTTCTCGGCGTGCAGTACCTTATGGAGCTCATTCCCTTTGCAATAGTCGCGCTGTTTGCAGGTTTAATGCTCGGGGCGTTCCCCGCCGTAACCGACCAGTTCAAAGGCGAAAAAATAACCCTTCCCAGAGCATTGCTCTTTCTCGCGGGGCTTGCGCTTCCGATAATTCTTTCTGTGGTGTCTTGCAACATCGCCACGGGCGAACAGGTGCTTGAAAACGCGCAGTTCTATCATTATTTACTCTTTGTATTAATAGGTTACGTCATAGCGATAACCCAGTTGGTGCCGGGATTGAGCGCAACAGCCGTCCTCATGATGCTCGGCTATTTCACGCCGCTGCTCAACTCTGTTTCCGTATCCTACTGGGGCGAAAATCCTCAGATTTTCATCGTCTATGCCTGCCTTGCCGTCGGGTTCATTCTCGGACTGTTGACCGTATCAAAGGGTATGAGCAAGCTCATAGAAAAGCGCCGCGCGGCAACCTTTTTTACAGTTGCGGGACTTTCGCTCGGTTCTGTGGTAACGATGTTCTACAATTCCGAAGTAAACGCCGTCTATGCGGGCTGGAATACTACATTTATGTGGTGGGAACTCGTCTTAGGCATAGCGCTTTTTGTTGCGGGCGTATGCGCGGCATATTTCTTTGTGCGTTACGAGCGCAGACACGGAATTTAAAATTAGCGCGCAGGAGGGTAATACCGCCTGCGCTGTATTTTTATTAATAAGTGCAACATTTTTTCAAATGAGTTGACAACGCCATCAAGGTTTGTTAGAATAATATAGCTTTGTTGGGGCTAATATAGCCCTGCGGGCAAAACAATGGAAGGTTGGCTGAGTGGTCGATGGCGGCGGTCTTGAAAACCGTTGAAGTGAGAGCTTCCGGGGGTTCGAATCCCTCACCTTCCGCCAAAAACATAGCACAGAAAAAATTCTGTGCTATGTTTTTTATATACGAAAATACAGGAGTTGAGGGGAGGGAAGCCGGCACAATCCATCGCCGACTAAACAGCGGACACCCGCTGTTTTCCGTGCTCCGTGCTTAAACGGAAACTCCTGTTGTGTGCCCCATACGCGAACTTATACGAACTCTCAAACGGAGTTCGTATTATTTTTTAGCGAGATTTCTTCGGGATGTTCGTCCGATTAGAATAGTCTCTATGAATTTTCTTTTTTGGCTGTATACGAGAATATTATGCAAGAGTACTTTTTTACTTGCTAAAATATCAAAAAAAATTATAATAAAAGTGCCATGGCGCAAAGGAGGGATAGAATGAAATCACTGAACGATGTATTGCGGCTTCCTGCCGACGAATTTTTTGGATATGTCCGCGATATAAATTACGGATATATGGATGTTGAGGGTGTCATTCACCGTATCTCTCCTGCGGACAATTGTGCTGATCAAAACGGGGCACCATACTGCTTTTCCTCCCCAGAACAGGTCGTGTGCAACAACTGCGGTTGGTGTTGGGAAATAGCGGAGCTTATCCGCCTTTGGTGCGAAAGAAACGGTATAGAATATAAATGCGTTTTCCTTGAATACCGCTCCCCTGAACTGCATCGCACGCATACACAGGTTTTTGCAAAATGGAAAGGAAAGTGGTGTGAAGCACCAGACAATACTTCTCCCGTAACCTTTGGAGAAAACGGTTACGACAGCGCAGAGGCTTGCATCTCTGCCTTTACTGACCTCTTTCGTGCTTATCTGAAACATGAGCTTGGTGAAAAATATGATGAAAGCCATCTGCTCGTGAAAGAATTTCGTAATACTGTAGCTCCGGGGCTGACAGATGAAGAATATCTCTCCATCGCGCGCAGCAATTAGGTTTCCTTAAATTGTCCCTGATTGTAGATATGTTATCTTAATTCTTTTGGTAGGATGCAAGAAGATGAATTTATTTTTCAATAGAACAACAGACAGTGGAACAACAAATATTTAGCAAATAAGGAAGGGTAGCTTTTTTATCTGCTAAAGCCAATAAAAATGCAGACGGCTTAAGCCGCCTGCATTTTTATATCTTTTAAAAGGCAATAGAGAGGCAATAGTATAAGCGCTACTTCGAAACTGCCGCTTAAATTAAAAGACCGCTGTCGTCCTTTTTGCAGGTCAATAGCGAAATTGCCTTCGTCCGTTAAAAAAATAATAATTAACCGTAAAAATATCGCGCTTAAATCTGTTACAACTTAAAATATTCGGTTTATATTTTTAATATATGTACATGTGAGGCGCAATCATAACGTGCTTGCGCCGTGTGAGAGGAGCAAATGAAAACCATAAAAAACCAAAGATTTGGCGAGGAGCGCGCGCTTTATAATTCGCACGATCTCTGCCTTGAAAATTGTAAATTCGACGGCGAAGAAGACGGCGAGTCGGCGCTCAAAGAATGTAAAAATATAGTCGTCAAGGACTGCTACATGAACCTTAGATATCCCTTCTGGCATATCGACGGGCTGAAAATTTCTGGCGGCGAACTTACAACAAATTGTCGCGCGGCGCTGTGGTACGATAAAAACGTCGATATTACCGACAGCCGCATGGACGGAATAAAAGCTCTGCGCGAATGCAGGGATATTTACCTTCGCTCGGATACAGTCAATTCTCCCGAATTCTGTTGGCGCAGCAGAAATATAAATATAGAGGATACCGAGGTAAACTCGGAATACGGCTTTTTCGAGTGCCGCAACCTCACCGCAAAGGGATTGAAATTCAGCGGAAAATATTCCTTTCAATATACTCGCAATTTACATATTTCCCATTCTTCGCTCGACACAAAGGACGCTTTCTGGCACGCTAAGAACGTTACCGTTACTGACAGCGTCGTGGCGGGAGAGTACCTCGGCTGGTATTCGGACGGGCTTACTTTCATCAACTGCCACATAAAGGGCACGCAGCCCCTTTGTTACTGCAAAAATCTTAAACTGATAAACTGCACTATGGAAAATTGCGACCTCGCCTTTGAGTACAGCGATGTCCGCGCCGACGTCAAGGGCGAAATTTTATCCGTCAAAAATCCCAGAAAGGGCGTTATCGAAGCGGACCGCATAGGTCAGATTATCCGCACCGACGACAGCATTTATCCCGTAAAGGCAAAAATTCTGTGCCGTAAATGAGGGTGTAAATTTTTATAGTTTTGCTTATTTTTTGCGGTCAAAAAGTGCTGATTGCAAAAAAAATATAAAAAAATTAAAAAAAAGTGCTTCAAAACACTTACGAAAAAAATTTTAATCTGTTAAAATGCATATTGCTGTAGCCTGTGAGCGAGGGCGTCGCTCACAGGCTTTTTTCGTGTTTTAATCTGCAAACGGCAGAAATTTTTTGGTTAAAGGAGAGAATATGGAACATTCGGAAAATTCTTATTTCGGACGCGAAAGACTGGGCAAACTCATGCTCAAGTTTTCTGTGCCCTGCATACTTTCGCTGCTTGTCGCATCGCTTTACAACCTTGTGGACCAGATTTTCATCGGCAACGGCATAAACTACCTTGCCAACGGCGCTACGAACGTAGTGTTCCCCATAACGGTAATAGCGCTCGCGTTTGCGCTGCTGATAGGCGACGGCTGTGCGGCTTTTTTAAGCCTTTGTCAGGGCAGGGGCGATAAAGAGGGGGCGCACCGCTCTGTCGCTAACGCAATTTCGGCTACCATTATAATAAGCATAGTTATAACCGTGCTTTTCGTGTTCATAAAAGAGCCCGTCCTCTGGGCGTTCGGCGCAACGCAGGGCAATATAGGGTATGCAAGGGATTATTTCGATTATATTCTTATAGGTCTGCCTTTTTATATCTTTGCGAACGCAATGAACTCTGTTATAAGGGCTGACGGCAGTCCCGCATTTGCGCTTATAACAATTTCTGTCGGCTGCGTTATGAATATAATTCTCGACCCGATAGCAATCTTTGTGCTTCATTGGGGAGTAGTGGGTGCCGCCCTCGCAACTGTCGCGGGACAGATCGTTTCCGCAGTGCTCGCCGTCATATATCTTTTCAGAACGCGCACGTTCAAATTAAAGGCTTCGAGCTTCCGCCCTCAGTTTAAGTTGCTTTTAAAGGTTTGCACGCTCGGCATAAGCAGTTTTTTAACGCAGCTTTCCATAGTTGTAATAATGGCTTGCATGAACAACACGCTCATAATTTACGGCGCACAGACAGAATACGGCGAAGATATCCCCCTTACCGTGCTCGGCATAGTAATGAAGGTGTTCCAGATAGTAATAGCTTTCGTCGTGGGCATAGCCGCGGGCGCGCAGCCTATAATAGGTTATAACTACGGCGCGGGCAACATCGACAGGGTTAAAAAACTTTATAAAATAATGTTTGTCGCCGAAGCAATAATTGGCGTCATCGCGTTTATTTGCTTTGAGTGTTTCCCCGTTCCCATAATAAAGATATTCGGCAGCGGCGACGAGCTCTATCTCAAATTTGCCGCGCTCGCTTTCCGCATATATCTCGGCACGATAATTTTATGCTGCATACAGAAAGCTACGAGCATTTTCCTTCAGGCTCTCGGCAAGCCCGTGCTGTCAATGGCGCTTTCTCTTCTGAGAGATTTTGTATTAAGCGTCCCTCTCGTATTGCTTCTTCCCCTCGGAATGGGGCTGGACGGCGCGCTCCTGTCCGCACCCATCGCCGATGCGGTTTCGTTTGTCGTCGGCATGGTCATCATCTGGTTTACTCTGTTTTCGCGCAGAAGCGCAGTCAGAGCGGCTGAAACCTGCCCCGAAGAAGGCGACGCCGTCTGCTGCGCCGAAGACGGCTCTTCGCAGGAAGAAAGCGCAGAAAAATAAAATATTTTTGCTTAATTAGTTTACGCGCGCGGGTTTAAAACCCGCGCGCGTTTTTATGCGTCAGATTGAACATTTTTGTATTAAAATTGTTGAAATAATCGTTTTTCTGTGCTAAAATTAAACAAAAAAAGGGGGTAAGGCGTTGCGTAAAGCTCTTGTCGCGTTCGCGGCTGCGGTCGTTTCGGCGGCGGCAGTATCTTTTGCCGCGGCACAGTGGATAATACCCGTCGTTGACGTCGTGGGTTTCGAATATAACGGCGGCGAATATATAAACGTTTCGTTCGATATAAACAATTCCGCCGACGGGTACAGCGATTTAAATGTCGCGGACGAAAAAGTATCGCAAAGCCTTGCTCAAAGTTATGTCCCCGATGTGGGCGTTTGCTCGGCTTACGACTTCGACGCGCGCTGCCGGTACGCCTTCGACGGGTGGTACACAAGCCCCGACGGAGGTCAGAAAATAGGCGAAGACTGTACGCTGTTGCAGGCGGCGGATGTGGCGGACAGCGTTACTCTTTATGCTCATTGGATAAGTAAATGCCGCCTGGATATCACAATAAACGACAGCTGTTTTTCGCAGGTTGACGGCAGTTGCACGCTTTTTTGGTACGATGAAAACGGCTCTGAGGCTAGCACCGTATGCAATTCTTCGCAGACGGGAACTTTCAATTTTACCTTTTACATCAATCCCTCTCAGGAGTGGAAGATAGTCTCTTCCACATTGTCGGGCGAAAAAGTGCTTTCGGGCGTAAGGACGGAATACGGCAAGTCTTACAGCTTTGAAATAAAGGTATATGTTACGGGGCTGATATCCGTTCCGTCATCGCTCACCGCGGCATAATATTGTCTGCAAAATCAAATATTTTTATCGTTTAAAGCCGCCCGCGCAGGAAACTGCG
>ULSO01045712.1_pt1 | contig 10729 bp, 5 predicted proteins | sample 1956701 | NCBI WGS metagenome assembly ULSO01 (sample SAMEA4835708, study PRJEB28245) | human gut metagenome | biome: gut microbiome; material: fecal sample | place: Denmark | collected 2008 | reverse complement strand
TCGCGGCAATAGCCCATATAATAATCTGCTTCCTCGGCGATAAAGCCGCAGAGAGTGGCAGCGCCGTCTGACATTATACTTTCTCCTACACGCAAGGGCATCGTTCGTTCTGATCGGTGCCCTTTGCCGAATAAATCAATAAGGAAGATGAAACATGTTTAACTATAAATTATGGAGAGGGCTGACAGCCGCTCTTATATTCGTCTTTGCCGCGGTAGTGGCGTCACTTCGCTCGCGTTCACGCGCTCCGGTGACGTCAATCGCGTACTCGGGACAACTCCTCCGGCAGCCGAGGTAACGGACGACACCAATTATTATCCCAGCGAATATGACGGCAAGGAAGAAATGCGCGCCGCGCTTGTTTCCCATTTTGCCGAAGTGCAGGAAGGAGGCTCGGTGCTGCTGAAAAACGACACCAACGCGCTTCCGCTCGCATCCGGCGCTTCCGTGACTCTCTTCGGCAGCGGCGCGGCAGATCCCATATACAACGGCGGGGGCGGAGCTTCGGGAGATAATACGCGCGTGAATCTGTACGATGCCATGAAAGCGGCGGGATTTGCGATTAACGACGCGGTATACGACGTCATAGATGCTGGCGATACGGCGTTCGGAAAGACGGGAGATATAGGCGAACTCGACGTGTCGGTATATACGCCGGTGCAGTCGTCGTTTGACGACTACGGCGACGCGGCTGTGGTCGTTCTTCGCCGCTACGGCGGAGAGGAGGGCGAACTCAACCACGGCATGGGCGACGGCGGTCTGGACGACGGCAACCGTACTCCGTGGGAGGACGGTCCGGAAGGCGTTCCCGAGCTGTCGCTGCATGAGGAAGAAAAAGACCTTCTGAACATGATCAGGACGTCGGGCAAGTTCGACAAGACGATAGTGCTGGTAAACAGCGGTTACGCCATGGATTTGGGCTGGCTGGACGAATACGACGTTGACGCGTGCCTGTGGATAGGGTACCCGGGCGGCTACGGAATGACGGGCGTTGCGAACGTACTTGCGGGCAATGCGGATCCGTCGGGCAGACTGGTAGACACGTATGCTACGGACTCGCTGTCGTCGCCTGCGATACAGAATTCGGGCAACCGTAAGTTTACGAACCTGAGCACGCTGTACAAGAACAAGTTTACCGTATACGCGGAAGGGATATACGTAGGGTACAAGTACTACGAAACCCGGTACCAGGACTGCGTGCTGAACGTGAACAACGCGAAGAGTTCGGCGGGAATATTTGCGAGCGAAGGCGAGGAATGGAACTACGCCGACGAGATGGCGTACACGTTCGGAAGCGGAGAGTCTTACGCGGAATTCACGCAGGAGCTGAAAGCGCTGGACTGGAACCGCGAGACGCATACGGTGACGGCGACGGTAGAAGTAACGAATAACGGCGACGAGACGTACAAAGGCAAATCCAAGGACGTGGTGCAGCTGTACGTACAGTTGCCGTGGGAAGAAGGACAGGCGGAGAAATCCGCGATACAGCTGGCAGACTTCGGAAAGACGATAGAGCTTGCGTCGGGAGAAAGCGACGAAGTGGAGCTGGAGTTTTCTGACTACATTTTCGCGACGTACGACGAAGAAGCGACGAACGGAGCGGACGAGAGCAAGAAAGGCTGCTACACGTTCGACGCTGGGAAGTACTACTTTGCGATAGGCAATGACGCGCACGACGCATTGAACAACGTGCTTGCATACCGCGAAGTGAGCGGATTGTACGACGCTGAGGGAGAGAGCGTGACGGGCGACAAGAGCAAGGTTCGTGCGTTCGAGGTGGAAGCGCTTGACAACACCACGTACGCGAAGTCGCAGAGGACGGGAGAAGTGGTATCCAACAGATTCGAGGATCGCGATCTGAACTACTTCATCGAAGACAAAGTGACGTATCTTACGCGCGGCGACTGGAACACGTTCCCTGAGCCTATTGAGAACTTTGCGGCGACCGACGAGATCAAAGATCTGATGGAGAACTCGCAGTACGAAAAACCCGCGGACGCTCCGGATATCTCCGAATTCGCATACGGACAGGACAACGGACTGATGTTCGTAGAAATGAAAGACGTGGATTATAACGACGACGAGACATGGAATAAATTCATCGACCAGCTGTCGATAACCGAGCTTTGCGGATTTACCGGCGACACGCGCGGAATGTCGACTGCCGTCAAGTCCGTCAATATGCCGGCTTACAGCGCGGGCAACGGTCCGGCAGGCTTGGAAACGGGCGGACTGCTGTTTAACGCCCAGATAGTGATAGCTTCCACGTTCGATAAGGAGCTGATCCGCCGCAGCGGCGCGTTCCTTGCAGAGGAAGCGTATTATTCCGATCTGCGCCAGATTTTCGGTCCCGGCGGCAATCTGCACCGCACGCCTTACAGCGGCAGAAACGCGGAATATTACAGCGAAGACGCCGTAATGTCGTACATCTGCGGCCGCGAACAGGTCGGCGAAATGTCGCGCCGCGGTCTGGTGACCATGATGAAACATTTTGCCGGAAACGATTTCGAGACCAACCGGCACGGCGTGGCTACGTTTATGACCGAACAGACGTACCGGCAGGGGCCGCTCAAGGGAATGGAAGGCGCGCTCGCCGACGGCGGATCGCTCGGTGTGATGACGGCATACAACCGCATAGGCTGCGTACCGACAGCATGCGACTACGAAACCATGACCGAAGTGCTGCGCGGCGAATGGGGATTCCGCGGTATAAACATGACCGACTCGTCCAAGGATTCCGCGTCGTACATGTCGACGGCCGACTGCCTTTACGGCGGCAGCGAGCAATTCTGCAACGATCCGGGGCGCGTTCCCGAAGTGCGCAGCATGCTCGTCAACGACCGCGACGGTTACATCTGGTCGCGTCTGCGCGGCGCCGCAAAACATTACTTCTACTCGATGAGCCGCAGTATGCTCGTTAACGGTCTTACTGCAGATACCGTGGTGGACGACTTCATTCCCTGGTGGCAGCCTGCCTGCATAGCGTTGTGCGTTTCTATGGGCGTTCTTGCTCTTGCGTCCGGTTCGTTGTTCGCGATTTCCGTAGTTCGCATCGGTAAAAAGAGAAAAAACGCATGAAAAGAGCGTTGCAGCAGTTCGCGATTAGAAGCGCGATGAAAAACGAAAAGCGCGCCGCAGAAGTGCTCGCCGAGGCAGCGGCTGCAGGATACGAAGGTATAGAGATATGCGGTTTTCTGACGCGGAAAATCCCGCTGATCGTGCGCGGTTTTGCGGCAATGGCGGGCATGCCCATAGGCGCCTGCTGTAAACTCGACTGGCATCGGCTGATTTCGGACAGCGGACTGGCCGTCGTAAGCGTGCACGAGGATCTCGGCACGATATCGTCCAAACCCGATTTCGTCGCGGGGGAGGCGGAAAGTTTCGGAACGGATACCGTTGTCATAACGGGTATGTTTAAGTTCGATTACGGCGACGCATCGGCGGTCGAGAGACTTGCCGACGACCTCAACGCCGCGGGACGGCTTATGAAAGACCGCGGCATGCGCCTGCTGTATCACAATCACAACTGCGAGCTTTGCCGCACCGACCGCGGCCGCGCTTTCGACATAATCATAGAACGCACCGATCCGGAACTTGTGAATTTCGAGTTCGATTCGTATTGGATTGCCGAAGCCGGAGCCGATCCGCGCGTATGGATGGACAGGCTGGGACGGCGCATGAAACTGTGGCATATAAACGACCGCGGCTTCCGTGCGGCGGGTAAGACCGCGTCCATAAGAAAATCGGACGGCATGGAGCTGGGCTTCGGCAACATGCCGCTCGCCGAAATGGCCGCGAAAGCCGCGTCGTTCGGAACGGAAGCCGCGGTGCTGGAAAACCACGCCAACTGGATAGACAACGACCCCGTGCGCTCTATGCTTGTAAGCGCGGCGTTCATGAACGAGAATATTAAATAGGAGAATTGCCATGTTAATGAGTTTACGAAAAACGGCTTTATTTTTTATAGTTTTTGTGTTGACGCTGTGTATTGTCGTATTTGCGGCATGCACGCCCGAGAATGATTCCGAACCGGACGATGAGATTGACGATATTCTCGATCAAGAGGAATTGCCTGACGATGACTCGAATGATTCGGGATGGCCGGGCAATGCCGATATTTATTCGGTGGCAGCTATGCCTGCATTGGAAAACAGCCCTTTGAAAAATTTAACTATTTACTGGCTCGGTTCGTCAGTGACATACGGAGCCGAGGGAGAAGGCGTTTCCGATTTTATTGCCAAGCGGCACGGTTGTTTATGTATAAAGGAGGCTGTACCGGGTACTACGCTCAGAACTTCGGATAATCGCACCGATTCGTATGTCGAAAGACTTACCGACGGCGCGTCGCAGACAGATGTTCGGCCGGATTTATTCGTTTGTCAGTTATCCACGAACGATGCGCAGAACAGATTGAGCCTTTTGGGACAGCCGACGGCTGATGATATAAGAGACAGGAGCGAATTCGATATCTCGACGACATGCGGAGCCATTGAATATATAATATCTTACGTAAGCGACACATGGGGTTGTCGGATAGCTTTCTGGTCTAATCCGAACTACTCTTCCGTATACGGAAAACTTGTTGACAGAATGCGGATTATTGCGGAGAAATGGGATATTATGTTCTGGAATATGTACGATGACGTTCCGTTGCCGGAGGACGGCAGCTCTGAAGCTCAATTGTATATGACGGATAGAATCCATCCCTCAAAGGCCGGATACGGACAGTGGTGGATGCCGTATTTCGAGAGAAAAATAACCGAGGGGCTCGGGATTTCCGGTTCTTGATGGCGGCTCGAACAGCCTGCGCGACGGGGCAATCAGGTTACGCGGTATCTGTTGAAACCGTCGTTCGCCTGATTTATACTGTATACGTTGACGGACGCACGGAAAATGACCGCGCTTCCGCACGAAATAAAAGGAGGAACTTATGAAAACCAAGAAATTCATCGTTGCCATACTGGCTGCGATACTTGCCGTAGGCGCTGTTTTTGCGTTCACGGCGTGCGGTCCGGAGGACGACGGAAAGGATGGCGATACGACCAACCCTTCGACCAAATCTTATCAGCTTGTCGGATCGTTTACCGACAGCCTCGGTCCTCTCGGCGACGGCTTCGAGTTCATGCTCAACCTCAACACCGACGGCACCGCGGTGCTTTCGCGCTATAATCCTTATTCGTACGATTCGTCCGATGCATCCACGAACCGTAACTTTGAGGAAAAATTTATGGAAGGTACGTGGAAAGAAGCCGAAAAGGACGGAGTCGACTGCCTGCAGATTAAGCTGGAAGTAAGAAAAGAAGACGGTACGACGTCCGACGCTTCAACGTCTTATGCTTACGATGTTGCCGGAGAGTATTCGTTCGAACTCGGATTCCCTATCGTGCCCGGTATGTCGTTTACGCGTAACGTAACGCTTAAAGGCGGCGAAACCAAGAAGTATGCCGACGCCAACGCGTTTATCAAGGGAACTTGCAAGACGTTCACTCCTCCCGAGTCCGTAGCTACGTTCGAAGACGAAGAGAAGGGCGGCACCGCATACGTGCAGAAAGACGGCACCGTGTTGCTGTACAGCGGATATACCGAATTTGCGACCGGTACGTACTATAAAACTGCGGACGACTTCGGTATTGTCATCGGCGGCGAAGAAGTGGAAGTAACCAAAGAAGGCAATAAGGCGTCGTTTACTTATACATACAGCATGGGCGGCGGCTACGAGCAAGAGTATACCTTCGTGTGCGACGATATCTCCGTGCTTCCCGATAAGGCTCCTGCCGGCGAGGAAGAAGAAACTCCCGAACCGGGCACGGACGATAAAACTCTCGTGGGTACGTACGAAGGCACCAATCAGCCCAAGCCCACCGATACCGTTCGTAAATATAAGATCGAACTTTACGACGACAATACCTGCACGCTTACTTTCAACTTTATGACAAACATAATATTCGAGTGCAAATATACGAAAAACGGTAATGTCGTAACGTTGTCTGATCTTACGACCGATAATCCTTACGGTGGGCAATTGAAAGGCATGGCCGAAGAAGCCCTCGTCTGGACTCTGGGCAACGACGGTACCATGACTCCCGTTACCACCGAAGCGGCATAAAAATCATCATCGTTAACGCCGGAAACGGGCGGCAGTATAAACGGCCGCCCGTTCGGCGTATATAAGGAGAAAAAGATGAAAAAGAAGATTAAAGCGGCGGCGGCATTGCTGCTTGCCGCGGTACTCGTATTTTCAGCGGTGTGTCTGTTCGGCGCATGCGGCGACGAACCTCCCGCCGAAACGACGGAACCGACCGTCCCGGAGACGGGATATCCCGAAAAGACCGATCTTCTGTACGGCGACGCGCTCGATTTGTATAAGAAAACCGATTTCACCGCTTCGTGGATATGGACGGAAAGCGCTTCCGAGGATACTTACGTGGCTTTCCGCAAGACTTTCGAACTGAGCGAGGCTCCGGGCGAAACCGTGGCGTACGTTTCCGCCGAATCCAAATATTTTATGTGGGTGAACGGAAAACTGACGGTATACGACGGCAGCGTCAAGCGCGGCCCCACGCCTTACGATTCGTATTACGATACCGTTCCGGTGGATAATCTCAAAGCAGGGAAAAACACGCTGGCGTTCCTCGTGCCTTACAACGGCAGGTCGGGCGATTCGTCGATAGACGGTTCGATCGCGCTCGGGGAAGGCGAAGTGCAGGGCGGACTGCTGTTCGAGATGAAAGCGGGCGACACCGTGATCAAGTCCGATCACACTTTCAAGGTCCGCCGTCTGACGGAATACAAAAACCGTATGCTGCTCGGCGCGGATTATCCGGATTATAAACTGCCGTCCATGATCGCCGAGCGTAACGTATACTACGACGCGCGCGACAGCGTGGGCGATTACACCGCCGAAGAATTCGACGATTCGGGCTGGGACGACGCAACGCTCGTAGCCAAGCCCGGCGCGTTGCCGTTCGGCGATCTGTACGAGTCTCAGACGCCGCTCATCGAGTTCGGCGACATAACCGAGCTCGACGACGCCGCGGACATCATCGGAGAGACGTTGTCGGAGAATACGACGATCACCGTTGATCTGCCCGAAAACATGCAGTTCTCCGCATACTTCGAGCTGGAGGCGCCCGCAGGCAAAAAACTCACGTATTATACCGATACGTACAATATCGGCGGCACGACCGCGACGACGTTCAAAGACACTTACGTCACGCGCGAGGGCGCGCAGTCGTACGAAAGCTATCCCTGGCGCTCCGGTTCCAAACTCATAATAGAAGCGGAGTCGGGCGTGAAGTTCACGAAAATAGGGTACAGACCGAGCGGTTACGCAAGCGAAATAACCGGCGTGTTCGACAGCTCCGACGACGAGCTGAATACGCTTTGGGAAAAATGCGCGAACACTCTGAAACTCTGCATGCGCGATTCGTACATGGACTGCCCCGAACGCGAGCGCGGACCGTATATGGGCGACGCGACCAACGAAATGGACATTACCTATTACGCCATGGATACCGATTCGCTCGCGCTCATAAAAAAGAGCATCCTCTCATGCGTGGGCTGGACGGGCAAAGACAACCTGATTCCCAGCCGCGCGCCGAGCAACAAGCCGCACGAGATTCCGGCGCAGAGCCTCGCGTTTTCGACCGCCGTATATAATTATCTCATGCAGACGGGCGACAAGGACACCGTGCGCGCGTATTATACCGCGCTTATCGGATATCTGAAAGTATGGAACGTCGGTTCCGACGGTATGCCCGAATACCGCGCCGGCGAATGGATGTGGACGGACTGGGGAACCGGAGCCGATACGAAGCTGCTGCAGGTGTGCTGGTATTACTATGCCGCCGCCGGCGCGTCGAAAATGGCGGCCGCTCTCGGAATTACCGCGGACAACGCATTCCTGTCCGAACGCATGGCGGGCATGAAGTCGTCGTTTGACGGACTGTACAGAAAACCGGACGGATTCCGGAGCGGCGATACTTTGGACGACCGCGCAAACGCGCTCGCCGTACTGAGCGGACTTGCCGACGCCGAGGATTATCCCGTCGTTACTTCCGTCCTTTCTTCCGTACGTCAGGCCAGCCCGTTTATGGAAAGATTCGTGCTCGAAGCGCTGTGCGAAATGGGGGAATACGAACTTGCCGCCGAACGCATGAAGGCGCGCTACGGCGAGATGATCGAATCGGATTATACCACGATATGGGAACTGTTCGACGGTCTTGACGAAGGCACGCCCAATCACGGCTGGTCGTGCGGGCCGCTTATGATAATGTCCGAATATTTCGGCGGCATATCGCCGACCTCCGCAGGATACGAATCGTACGAAATTGCGCCGCAGGCGCTGTTCGACTCGCTGTCCGTCGGCTGCGATACGGTCAGAGGCAGAATAGAAATGAAATACGTCCGCTCGGCCGATTCGACGGTGTTTACGCTGAAAACCATTGACGCCGACTGCACCGTGCGCATTCCGTTTGAGTTCGGTACCGAAATAAGCGGGACGGGCTTCGAAAACAAGGGAGTCGAAGACGGCTGCACCGTACTGGAAATCACGGAAGCGGGCGCTTATACGCTTACCGTAAAATAACAAGGAGGAACTATGAAACTGTTTTCGAAAAAACCTTGGCTCATCACTACCATAGTGTTCGGCGTCCTCGCCGTCGTTATGGCAGTCGCACTTGCCGTGGGTACGTATCATCAGGAGATCATCAACGTTTTCCTCGACGCGCAGACGCAGATAATCGTACCCGAAGAGGGCGCGACGATATATTACTGGACGGATTACGACGACGAAGAGGAACTCGTGGCTCACGGCAAAGAAGTCTGCCGCGATATCGAGGGCGAAGGCGCGGCGCTGCTGCTCAATAAGGACGATACGCTTCCGCTTGCCAAGGGCTCCAAAATCAGTTGCTTCTCGCAGTCGTCGGTAGATCCTATTTATGCCGGCACCGGCTCGGCAAGCGTGGCGGGAACAGATGTAACGACTCTCGTGTCGGCGCTGAATTCGTCGTTCGGCGAAGACAGCGTAAACACCGATCTCGTAAAATTCTATACGACGTCGGGCTATAAACGCGTGAATGCGTCGCTGTCCGGAGGCAAATCGGAGGACTACCGCATCAACGAAGTGCCTTGGGACAAGTATACCGACTCGCTCAAGAGTACGTTCGCGTCTTACGGGGACGTCGCGCTCGTCGTGCTTGCCCGTTCGGGCGGCGAGGGGTCGGATCTGCCTTCCGGCATACCGTCAATATCGGAGTACATGACGGACGGCGACTATCTCCGTCTGTGCCGTGAAGAAATGGATTTGCTTTCCAATCTCGAATCGCTGAAAACTCAGGGAGTTTTCAAAAAGATAGTCGTGCTGATCAATACGGCGAATATCTTGCAGCTGGATTTCATCGACGATTACGGTATAGACGCGGCGCTGTGGATAGGCAACGTCGGGGCTACCGGCATGAACGCCGTAGCGGACATACTGTGCGGCGACGTGGTTCCGTCGGGAAGAATAGTGGATACGTTCCTCAAAGACAACCACTCTTCTCCCGCAATGGTCAACTTCGGAGCGTACGATTATACCAACGCCGACGAACTCGGTCTCGAAACCGCGCAGAACAACAACGATGCGGGCGTGGTGAAAGCCAATCGCAATTATGTCGTATACCAGGAAGGCATATACGTCGGATACCGTTATTACGAAACGAGATACGAGGATTACGTGCTCGGTCGCGGCAACGCGGGCGAATACGATTATTCCGCCGACGTGGCGTACCCGTTCGGAAGCGGACTGTCGTACGTAGATTTCACTTACAGTAATTTCGACATAACGCCCGAGGAAGATACGATCACGGTAACGGTGGACGTAAAGAACGAAGGCGACAGAGCGGCGAAACATACGGTGCAGATATATTTCCAGTCGGAGTATACGCAGTACGATATAGACAACGACGTGGAGAAATCCGCGGTGGAGCTGTGCGGCTTTGACAAGAAAGAGATAGGAGCGGGACAGACGGTAACGTACACGATAACGGTGGACAAGGAAGATCTTACGTCGTACGATCACATGAACGCGAAGACGTACATACTTGAAGACGGGGATTACTATTTCACGGTCGGAACGGACGCGCATAACGCGGTGAACAACATACTTATGGCGAAGAAAGCGGCCGGAGAGGACGTGGACGAGAGCCGTATGTACGGAAGCGGAAACGCGGAACTTGCGAAGAAGTGGACGAACGGAACGTTCGATAAAGAAACGTATTCGGTGTCTTCCGCAACGGGTAACGAGATAACGAACCTGTTCGAAGATGCGGATCTGAACAAATACGAAGGCGCGGGCGGACAGGGAGTGGAATACCTGACGCGAAACGATTGGGAAGGTACGTTCCCGAAAGGAGCTGCGGTACTGCGTGTAACGGACGATATGTGGGAAGACGGACTGACGCACGAAGAGAGCGGCAGGGCTGCGATAGCGGAGGAATACAAGAGGCTGTATTATTCCGACGTAACCGAAGTGCCCGCTATGGATACGAACGGGACACGCTCCATTGCCGATATGGTTGAGGTAAACGCCGACGACCCCGCATGGAACGAGCTTATTTCGCAGATGTCGTATGACGAACTGACGGATCTTATCTGCAACGGCGCGTATTCGACACAGCCCGTAAGCAGTATTGGAATGCCTGGCACGCGCGCTTCCGACGGACCTTACGGCTTTACCAAGCCGCTTTCC
>ULSO01088803.1_pt1 | contig 10760 bp, 14 predicted proteins | sample 1956701 | NCBI WGS metagenome assembly ULSO01 (sample SAMEA4835708, study PRJEB28245) | human gut metagenome | biome: gut microbiome; material: fecal sample | place: Denmark | collected 2008 | reverse complement strand
CCGCCGCGCCTTTTCAAAGGCCGCCCCGCCCCACGGATACCAGTCCACTGGGTTCTCCGCGTGCTGAAGCAGATATGGGGATTTTTCGTTTATCAAAGAGTTGCTCATGCCGCTCCTCCGGAATTCATATTATAGATTTATTATATCCGTTTCCCGCGGTTCTTGCAAGCGCGGCGAAAATTTTACAGCAGGGCTTGAAATGCGCCGCGCGCTGTACTATTATATATTTCATTCTAATTTAAATTGTTAAATTCAGGAGGCTGCAAGATGAAGATAACATGGCACGGTCACGCCTGCTTTTCAATAACTCACGACGGCTACACCGTCGTTATCGACCCGTACAACGCCGATTATACGACCGGCTACCCCAAGCTCCGTCTCAAGGCCGACAAGCTGCTCATCAGTCACGAGCACTACGGTCACAACTGCCGCGAGGCCGTTACCCTGTCCGGGCGTCCGGAGTCGGACTGCCCGTTCGAGATAAGTACTCTTGAGGTATCGCATGACAGCGTGTGCGGCATCATGCGCGGGAAATGTATGATACACATTCTTGAGGTCGACGGGCTGAAGGCCGTCCACATGGGTGACGTCGGCACCCAACTCCACAGCGGCGAGATCGGGCGCATATTCGGCGCAGACGCGCTGATGATAACCGCCGGCAGCTGCACCGGGCTTCCCGCGCAGGAATCGTGGCGGCTGACGGAGGAGGTCTTCCCGAAGGTCATCATCCCCATGCACTACCGCGACGGCAACCGCGGCGCACGGCGGCTTGAGCATATCGACGCTTTCACGGACTACTTTGAAGCGCCCGAAATGATACATTATTATCAAACCAACAGCATAATTATTGACCACGATTCCGAACCGCAGGTCGCGGTGCTGAAATACATGGGTTGAGCCGCGCGGCGGCGATTGACAAAACAATGTCAGGAATATCAAGCTTTTTCGCGGCTTTGGGTATTTACTAAACCGCTGTTTTATGCTAATGTAAATATACCGTAAAAAGGGTAATATCATAAGGGAGGCAGAAAAATGGTTAATTATGCAGACAGAATGAATGAATTGAAAGCCTCGGATGTACGTGAGCTGCTCAAGCTCACCGCCCGTCCGGAAGTCATCTCCTTTGCCGGCGGTATGCCCGCGCCGGAGCTTTTCCCGGTTGACGATGTCAACACCGCCACCGCCGCCGTCCTGCACGAGAACGGCCGCGCCGCGCTTCAGTACGGCCCCACGGAGGGCTACCTGCCCCTGAGGAAGCAGATCGCCGATCGCCTCGCCGCGAAAAACGGCATCCACACGGACGCAGACCACATAATGATAACTGCGGGCAGCCAGCAGGGTCTGGACTACTGCGCGCGCCTCTTCCTGAACCCTGGCGACGTGGTCGTGATGGAAAGCCCGTCCTACCTCGGCGCTATCAGCGCGTTCAAGCCCTGTCAGCCGAAGTTCGTCGAAGTCCCGACTGACGACGGCGGCATGATAATGGAGGAGCTTGACCGCATCCTCGCCACCACCGAAAACGTGAAGATGATCTACGTCATCCCCGATTTCCAGAACCCCAGCGGACGCACATGGTCTCTTGAGCGCCGCAAGGCTTTCATGGAGGTCGTGAACAAGTATGAGGTTCCCGTTATCGAGGATAACCCCTACGGCGAGCTGCGCTTCAAGGGCGAGTTCCTGCCCGCACTCAAGACGATGGACACCAAGGATCTCGTGATCTACCTCGGCACCTTCTCCAAGATCCTCGCCCCCGGCTACCGTCTCGGCTGGATATGCTGCGGTTCCGATATATTCGACAAGATGACGCTCATCGCGCAGGCCGCCGTGCTTCAGACCGCCACCATCTCCATGATGGTCGTCTCCAAGTACCTCGATATGTTTGATCTCGACGCGCATGTCCAGAAGATCCGCGATACATACCGTCACCGCTGCGACCTGATGATCTCGACCATGGATGAATACTTCCCGAAGGAAGCCAAGTTCACCCGCCCCGAAGGCGGCCTGTTCACATGGGTCGAGATGCCGGAGTACGTCAACACCCGCGACATGGCGGCCGACGCGCTGGCGCTCAACGTTGCGTTCGTCCCCGGCGACGGCTTCTTCCCCAACGGCGGCAACTTCCACTGCCTGCGCATGAACTATTCCAACATGCCAGACGACAGGATCGTCGAGGGCGTGAAACGCCTCGCGGAGGTTATGAAAAAATACATCAAGTAAAAGGAACGGAATTCTATGGAGCTTGGTATAAAGGGCACTGCCGAAACGGTAGTCGTCTATGAGAATACCGCCGCCGCAGTCGGCAGCGGCGCGCTTGAGGTCTTTTCCACGCCCAGCATGATAGCGCTGATGGAGAAGGCGTCCAGAGAACTGGTGCAGCCCTATCTCGAAGAGGGACAGAGCACTGTCGGCACACGCCTTGAGGTCTCGCACGTTGCGGCTTCCCCGATCGGCGCGCACATCCACGCGGAGAGCACGCTGGTCGAGATCGACCGCCGTATGCTGACCTTCGAGGTGAAGGCATATGCAGACGGAGAGCTGATCGGCGAAGGCCGTCACCAGCGCTGCATCATCTACGCCGAGCGCTTCATGGAAAAAGCGCTGGCAAAGCAGAAAAAGGCTTGAATCAAAAGCTCCCTGCGGGGCATCCCGCTGGGAGCTTTTTTATATTTCAACTGCTCACGCTTCAAATATGATCGGCCGGCCATCGGATCTTATGCGGCTGTCCTTGACCGTGACGCGCGAGCCGTCTATAAGGTTCTCGTATTCGCCGTCCGGCGCCTCGATCTTTACCTCCGCGCATTCGGAGCGCAGGCAGAACACGCCGAAGAAGCGCTTCCCATCTCCTCCGCGTTCGAGCACGGCGATATTGTGCTCGTCGTCCGCCGAAGCGACGAAGTAGTCCGCGCAGCCGAAGCGGCGCTTTATCCCATGCAGCCGCGCCAGCAGCGCGCTCATATCGCGCCCCGTATCGCGGTCGATCGGCTCCCGCTCAAACAGGCTCGGCAGATGGCTGTTCTCAAACTCCTGTCCGGCGTATATCAGGGTCGTGCCCTTGAGAAAATACAGGAACGCCGTGTAGTTCACGAGATCGCACTCCCGCTCCACGGACGAGCATATACGCGGCTGATCGTGGTTCTCAAGAAAGCGCAGCTTGTTATAATTTGCGGGATAGATAGCTTCCTGGAAATTCAGCATGTCGAGATAATAGCTCAGCACTGCCTCCCCGCGCAGATATTTGTCAAAGGCCTCGCGCACGTCGTATTCATATTCGATGTCGAAGGCTTCGAACTCATCATAGTCCAGCGCGGAATATATCCCCTGCCTGCGTGCAAAGCAGCCGAAGCCCCGATGCACGGTCTCCGCGAGCCATATGCAGTCCGAATTGACCTTTTCGACCGCGGCGCGCGCCTCCAGCCAAAACTCCAGCGGCACGAACGACGCCACATCGCAGCGGAAGCCGTCGACTATCCCTGCCCACATCACGAGCGACTCTATCTGATAATCCCACAGTTCGCGTTTGCCGTAGTCGAGATCAATAACATCCGCCCAGTCGCCTATCTTGTTGCCCGGACGCCCATCCGCGCCGTGGTAGAACCACTCCGGATGCTCCCGAAACAGTGTGGAATCAGGCGAGGTGTGGTTATATACCACGTCTATCATGCATTTCATGCCGCGCGCGTGTATCTCGTCCACGAGTGCGCGGAAGTCCTCCATTGTGCCGTACGCAGGGTTTACCTCGCGGTAATCGCGATTCGCGTAGGGACAGCCGAGACTGCCTTTCTTCCCCTCGACGCCGATTGGATGAATGGGCATGAACCAGATAATATCCGTCCCCAGCGCCTTGATGCGGTCAAGATCGGGAATCACCGCGCGGAAGGTTCCCTCCGGCGTATGGCTGCGGACATAGATTGAATAGATAACCTGTCTCTGAAGCTTTGGATCGGTATGTGCGGCCATGGCTTTCTCCTCCTTGATTTTTTCTGAGCTATAAATTATAATAATCAGAAATTACGTTTTTTTCAAGTATAAGCTGTAAATATAAAGAAAGAAGATCGTAACTTATGGACAAAACTTATTCCGATTACGCGGCCTCAAAAACCGTAGAACTGCTTGGTATCGACAGTCCCACCGGCTTCACCGCGAAGGCCGCAGAATGGGTGAAGGCTCAGTTTGAAGCCCTCGGCTACACTGCAAGCATCACAGAAAAGGGCGGCGTGCTCATCGAACTCGACGGCGAGAATGCTGCCGACGCGCTGCTGCTCGAGGCTCACACCGACACGCTCGGTGGAATGGTGGCCGAGATCAAGAGCAACGGCCGCCTCCGCCTGACTAATCTAGGCGGGCTATGCGCCGCAAACTGCGAGACTGAGAACGCGCGGCTGTACACCCGCGGCGGCGCGGTCATCGAGGGTACGCTCCAGCTCTGCAATGCCTCCATCCATGTCAACGGCGACTTCGCCGACACCAAGCGCAGCTTCGACACGACCGAGCTTGTGCTGGATGAGGACGCCAAGTCCGCCGAAGACACCCGCGCGCTCGGCGTCGAGGTAGGCGACTTCGTGTGCTTTGACCCGCGCACGAGAATAACAAAATCCGGATACATAAAGAGCCGTTTCCTGGACGACAAGCTCTCCGTCGGCATTCTGCTCGGCCTTGCGAAATACATGAAGGACACCGGCGCGAAGCCTGAGCGCCGCGTCTACGCGCACATCACCGTATACGAAGAGGTCGGCCATGGCGGCGCAGGCTCCGTTCCCACGGGCGTGACCGAGGCGATAAGCGTCGACATGGGCTGCATCGGCGACGGGCTTCAGTGCACTGAGAGACAGGTGTCCATCTGCGCGAAGGACTCCGGTGGCCCTTACAGCTACGAGGTGGTCGGCAAGCTAATAGACGCCGCAAAGGCCGAGGGTGCGGACTACGCGGTCGATGTATACCCGCACTACGGCTCCGACGTGGAGGCCACACTCGGCTCCGGCTGCGACATCCGCCACGGGCTTATCGGCGCGGGCGTCTACGCGAGCCACGGCTACGAGCGCAGCCATCTCGACGGCGTTTACAACACGCTGAAGGTGCTGAAGGGCTATCTCAAAATATAAATTTATATTATGTTGAATACTCTGCACGATTCTGTTATAATTCTTCTATAAAACTCCAAATGCGAGGAGATAAAAATGGCTCTCGATCAAAAATATTTTGACGACATCAATATCGACGTCGTCAAGAAAAAATATTATAACGCCAACAAGGTCAACGCCGTGCTGGAGGATATTCGCGAGCAGGCGCTGCGTCTGGAAGAAGAAAACAGGAACCTGCGCGAGCAGCTCGAATCTCTCAGCAGCCGCAAGGAGGAGATCGGCGACGCGATACTCTCCGCAAAAACCGTGTCCCAGCAGATCATATCCGACGCCTGCGTCCAGAGCGAAAAGCTCCTCAACGACAGCCGCCTGAAGGCCAAGCAGATAATCGCCGCCGCACAGGAGAAGAAGGAGCACCTTCTCTCCGAGGCCGCCGAACGGCAGGAATACTGCGTGCGGCAGGCGGAAAAGCTGTACTCCGGCATGCGCGAGCGTCAGCTTGAGAGCATCGAGGCGCTGGACGACGACTGGCAGAGCTTCCTCTGCGGACTGATGGACAGCGAAGGCTCCGGCCCCTCGGAGGAGGAGTTGTCCGCCAAGGTCGGCGCGATCGCGCGCGAGCTTGCGGAAATAGACGACGCCGAGTAACTCGACAATATTAAGCAAAAAATCTCCGGTCATCCGACCGGAGATTTTTTATGCCTTTGATCGGGAATTACTGAAGCTTTTCGAGATAATCCACGATCCTGCCGACCGTATAGAGCTGAGCTGCGTCATTATCGGAGATGGCGATGCCGAACTCGTCCTCAAGGGACATGATAAGCTCAACAACGTCCAGCGAGTCCGCGCCCAGATCGTCAATAAGGTTGGTGTCCATGGTTATGGATTCGGGGTCAAGCTCAAACTGCTGTGCCAGAACGGATTTAACCTTTTCAAACATTGTTATTCCTCCAGTGTTTTTATACGGACGTCAGGCCCATTCACGGCTCTGCGGCTTGTTCCCGCCTTCGGGCTTGACATAGGACACGACAACGCGGCGGTTCGGCTCCACGCCAGTGGAGCTGGTGGTAACGCCCTCGTAATTCTGAAGCGCGGTGTGGATGACATGGCGCTCATAGGAATTCATCGGCTCAAGAGCCATGCTGCGCTTATACTTGATGGCCTTCTCCGCCATCTTCTCGGCAAGCTTGGTGAGGGATTCCTCGCGCTTGCTGCGGTAATTCTCGGCGTCAACGCTGATGTGCAGATGTTTCTCGCTGCCGCGGTTGACAACGTAGTTTGTGAGGTGCTGTATCGCGTCGAGCGTCTCGCCGCGGCGGCCGATTATCGCGCCCATGCCGCTGCCGGAAAGCTCAACGTTGATCCCGCCGTTATCACGCGCGGAAATGGCGATGTTCGCCTTGACGCCCATGCGGTCTAACAGGCCGGTCAGGAACTGGCGAACTGCGGCATAGTCGGCAGGCTCGTCCGCCGCCGGAGCGCTGACCTCGACCTCGACCGTCTCAACGACCACGGTCTCCTCGGCAGGCGCCGGTTCATCCTCCGCCTCGTAACTCACGCGGACGACCGCAGGAGATGCGCCAATGCCCAAAAATCCGGACTTGGCACGTTCGAGGATCTCCACGGATACGTCGTCGCGGTCAAGACCCAGCTCCGCGAGAGCGGCGTTTATCGCATCGTCCTCGGTACGGCCGGTCTTTTCCAAAGTTTTGATCATATCGTAATTCTCCTGTTATTCTTCTTTGTCCTCTGCGGGCTCTTCCGCGGGAGTCTCCTCCACGGCGGCTTCGGCTTCCGCTTCGGTGTCCTGCTCGGCCTGAAGCGCGGTGTCCTCGCTGACGAGCACTTCCTCGGCGACGGTCTCGTCTATGGAGGCTGCGCCTTCGGACTCGGCCGCGGCGGCAAGGGTAGCTTCCTCGGCGGCTTCGGGATTCACGAAGCGATCCTCAACGTAGGCGCGGCCGCGGGCATAGCGGCGGTTGCCGACCTGAGAGGCGGGCTTCTCATTTTCCTTTATGCCAAGGCGCTCACGGCGCGCGGCGCGCTCCGCCTTATCGAGGGCGGCCTTACGCTCGTCGCTCTTCTGCTTCTCACTGGCCTGGATTTTCTTCTTGCTGGTGTTGACGTTCTTCTCGGTCTTGCCTTCGGCGCGGAGACGTTCGGTCTCCAGACGCTTTGCCTCCAGCTCCTTTTCACGGGCGCTGCGAGCGGCCTGACGGATCTTGTCCTCCTCGTCGAGCCTCTTCTTGTAGACCTTGGTCAGCGTGTAGTCACGGATGATGCCGAACACACTGTTTGCGATCCAGTAGATACCCATTGCGGCAGGCATGACGAAGCAGATCCAGATGGACATGAGGGGCATGACGATGTTCATGCTCTTCATGGTAGCTGCGGCCTGATCTCCGGCGGCGCCTGCGGAGGGGGTGGGGTTGATGGCATTGCTGATCTTCATGGAGGCCCAGGAGAGGAACGCGGAAATGATCGGGATAAGGAACAGTCCCAGAGCGGGCAGCCAAACTGAGGTATCGCTCCAGTCGGTGTTGAAGAAGAAGTTCCACTTCGGCTGGTCGCCGAGGTTGAGACCGAGGAAGCTGAAGTCAATATTCATCAGTCCGTCGATCTTGCCGGCAAGAGCCGTCTGGATCTCATCCCAATGCTGATGGGCGAGGTTTGCGAGCTTTATCTCCGCATAGGCGTCAGCCTTGGCGGGGATAGTGTAAAGTCCTGCGCTGACAAAATAGTCCTGAAGCGTGGTGACAACGCTCTCCGCAGCGAACATCATACGGGTGATGGGCTGGCGGATGACGGCATACAGCGCGATGAGGATGGGGAACGGAATAAGAGACCAGAGGCAGCCGGACATGGGGTGGATGCCCTCTTCGCGGTAGAGCTTCTGCATCTCCTGATTGAGCTTCTGGGGGTTGCCTTCATGGCGGCGCTGAAGCTCCTGAAGCTGGGGCTGGATACGGGTCTGGCGCATCATGCTCTTCTTGCTCTTGGCCATGAACGGGGAAAGGATAAGGTTGACGACCAGTGCGAAGAGGATGACGGCGACGCCGTAGTTGCCAGTAAGCTCATAGAGCTTGACCATCAGCCATGCAAACGGTTTAGTGATTATCGCCCACATAGTAACTCCTTAAATGTGTGTAGATAGGGGTCGATCCCGTCAGGGCACGGGGTCATAGATGTCATAGTCGTCCGAATGGAACGGATGACAGCGCGCGATGCGCTTCAAGGCCAGCCAGCCTCCCTTGAGCGGGCCGTATTTTTCGATCGCCTCAAGCGCGTATTGCGAACAGGTCGGGATGAAGCGGCAGCAGGGCGGACGCGCGGGAGATATCCTGCGCTGATAAAAGCGGATGGCGGCGAGCATGAATTTCTTCACGGCTTCGCCTCCCGTCTGATGGACAGCTTTTCGCAGGCGGCCATGAATGCCGCGTCCATGCGCGAATACTCCGCGCCGACACAGCGGCTGCGTGCGACGATGACGATATCCCATCCGGTTTTGAGCTGATGCGAATTCAGCCGGTATATTTCCCTCAGGCGGCGGCGCACCCGGTTGCGCACGACGGCATGACCCAGCTTTGTAGACACCGTGTAGCCCACACGGTTATGGTCAAGGCCGTTTCGCCGGCAGTAGACCACCATGAACGGGGTTACTGCGCTTTTGCCTTTGGAATATAAGCGTCTGAAATCGCTGTTTTTCTTCAGCGTGCATCTGATGTTCAAAGAGACACTTCTCCCATGCTATACTTCGTCAAACATGCATAAACACCTAAAGGGCGGATCGCTCCGCCCTAAAAATATTATGCTTTGACCTGTTTCACGAGTGTGATCAGTAGCTGAGCTTTGCTCTGCCCTTTGCTCTGCGGCGAGCGAGAACCTTGCGGCCGTTCGCGGTCTTCATTCTCTTGCGGAAGCCGTGCTCCTTCTTGCGCTGGCGCTTCTTCGGCTGATAAGTACGAAGCATGATATGCACTCCTTTCAGGTGTAATACTCAACATCGGGCCGGGCCCCGAAGTAGTTGACATATAAAAATAGCCACTTGGCGACAACTGCCGCCGAGTGGCTATTATATACTAAAACATCAGGTTCTGTCAACCAAAAATTCGATTTTTAATGCCGTAAACGGAGCTTTCCGCGCCGGTCAGTCGAAATGGATGATGCTGCGGGTCAGCTCGTCGGGCGTGACGTTGGGGTTATGGTAGCGCTCGCGCGTCTCGGTCGCGCCGCCCATGGATATCGCCTGCTTGGGACAGTACTGGAGACAGCTGAGGCACTGGATGCAGTCCTTGCCGAACTTGGCTTTGCCGTTGACGATGGTGATGTTGCCCTTGGGACACAGCTTTGCGCACTGGCCGCAGCCGATACATGCGTCGCTCGCCTTGAGCTTGCGGCCCTTGAGCTTGGACAGCAGCGGCCACGCGGCGCTCTCGACGGCATTGACGCTCATCTTCGGCGGCTGCTTTCTGCGCTTGAAGGACAGCGCGTCGATTGCGATCTGTATCGCCTTCTCCTCGGAACGCTTCTGCGCCTTCTCCGGAGAGATCGGCGGCATCATAAGGTTGTGCGGGAAGAGCCAGATGCAGGAGCACTGGTGGGAGACGCCCGCCCAGTAGGTCAGGGGGATGATGCTGTTGAGCTTATACAGGCCGCAGCCGATATAGCCCGCGTAGCTGCAAACGCCGAAGGTGTAAGCCTTGGGGTTTACCTTGATGGTCTTGGCGTACTTCTCCACATCGCCGGGCAGGCCGCCCGCGTAGCACGGGAATACGAAGCCGACGCGCTTTGCGGCGCTCACGTCCGTCACGGCGGGAGCCTTGCGCATCATTATAATATCGGTGTCACCCATGCGCTTTGCAATGTTCTTTGCGATGTCGAGACAGTTGCCTGTGCCGGAGAAACAGAAGATCACGTTTTCGCTCATGTTTACCGCTCCTTTGTTATTTATAAAATTAGTTGTCTGCATTGTACACCAAAAGCATTTGTGATACAATAGTCCCGCAACGAATGAAACAAAAGGAGAAAAAATGTACCACATCAAGCATGATAAGCGCGCGGAAAGCTCGGCCGAGCTTATATGCACGGCGGTGCTGGAGCTGCTGGAGACCAATCCCCTCGGCGAGATAACGATAAGCGACGTGCAGCGGCGCTCGACTGTCAGCCGTTCGACCTTTTACCGGAATTTCGACAGCCTTGAGGACGTGCTCGCGCTGCTGTGCGACCGCGGCTTTGACGAGATCGCGGCAGGAAGCGGGGCGCCGGTGTATATCAGGGTGTTCCACTACTGGTTCAACAACGCCGCTGTGCTGGAAGCCCTCGTCCGCACCGGACGGGCGGACATCCTGGCCGAGAGTCTGAAAAAGCTGCTGCTCCGCTCGAAGGAGCTGCCGGGCATGGACGAAGCACGGCTCGATTACTTTGCCGCGAACACCGGCTATGTCATGACCGGCATCCTCGCCACATGGCTCAGGCGCGGCAGGCGCGAGAGCGAAGAGGAGCTCGCGGATATTCTGGCCGACTGCTTCGCCGCCGCGGGCGCGATGGTGATGCTTGGATGATATCTATACCAACTCAAATATCGAATCGTCGTTCTCGACCCAGTCGCTGACGGGGATGGTTATGTATTCGGTCTCGCCGGTGCGGATTATGACGCGGTCTATGCCGGCGTTAATTATCTGG
>ULSO01023728.1_pt1 | contig 10763 bp, 14 predicted proteins | sample 1956701 | NCBI WGS metagenome assembly ULSO01 (sample SAMEA4835708, study PRJEB28245) | human gut metagenome | biome: gut microbiome; material: fecal sample | place: Denmark | collected 2008 | reverse complement strand
TTTAGGTCCACATAAAAGATTTTATAAATGTTTAATTACTCAAAAGTGTCTTTATATTAATACGCCATAAACCCTTCAAGATTATGGTTAAATTTTCGATTTATAATTTTTCTTACTCTTTAAAAGTTAAACATTTGACATAGCTTTTTTGTCTAGGTTAAAATGTTTGCGAGGGGGAATATGGATTTTGCAAATGACATTTTCAAATTCAAAAGATTTAATCATGAAAAACTTTTAAAATATGGCTTTAAGTTTAACGGCGTCTACCAAATTGAAAGAAAAATTGACCAGTTTTTAATGAAAATTGAAATTAAAAACGGTTTGGTTAGGGTGGAACTTATTGACGGCGAAACAGGCGAGCCTTTCACACTGTTTAATGTTGTGGGCGCACAGGGTGGCTATGTGCAAAATTTACGCTCGGAGTGCGAAAAGGTTTTAAAGGATATTGCCGAAAAGTGTTGCGAACAGGAAATATTTAAAAGCGACGAAGCAAAGAAGGTGATTGAACACATACACAAAAAGTATGGCGACGAACTTGAATTTTTATGGGAGAAATTTCCAGAAAATGCGATTTGTAGGCGTAAAGATACCAAAAAATGGTATGTTGCTTTTATTCGATTACCAAAAAACAAACTTTCTCTTGACGGCACAGAAAAAGTGGATATTTTGGATGTTAGAAGTGACGAGGTGGAAAAACTTATCGACAATAAAACAATCTTGCCAGCCTATCATATGAATAAAAAGAATTGGATAACTATCCTCTTAAATGGAAACAACAATTTAGAGAAAGTTTATCAACTTATTGATAAAAGTTACAGTTTAGCAAAGAAAAAATAAAGTTGTGCGAGGCACAACTTTTTATATTTCACTTTTAATGATTTTCAAAATCTTATTTGTTGACTTATCAAACTCAGATTCCTTTTTCGTTTTCTTGTAGATATAGTATGGTAGGTAAAAAAGGAAAGGGATAAGGGCGTATGCTAGATACAAAATGATTATCCAAAGCCATTCTGGGAGATGGTCGGAAATGAGCGAGAATGGAAAACCTCCGCGGAAGAACATATATGAGCAGTTATAAACAAAATTGATGACATTTGCAGGTATGGAAACGATAAGAAGAGGGATGACTGCCAAAAAGCCGTCTTTAATGTTTTTGTAGTCATAATACTTAGAAAACAACATCAAAAGTGCAACAAAAACCATTGTGGCGTGGTAGAAAAGGGTGTGAAGTCCAGCAAAAGAAATCACCGAGTAACTGGAAAGCACATTAGAAGGATAAATGAAGTTGATAAACCCTCCGATAAGATTCAGCGTGCATAAAAAAGCGCAGGCTGTGCGACGAGAGATGCTCTTCTCCCCCCCCCATATTGCGAACGGCATAACATACATAAATATGCTACAAATATAAAGAGGAAGGATTCCTGTCACTTCAAACCCATTAGGATTCGTCAGCGATTCCCAGGTGATTTTTGCGCCTTCTGCCACAACCATAACAGCCCAAAGCACAATGAAAAGAATTTTCATCTTTTTCTTGTCCATTTTTCTCAGCAAAAATGCCACGAGGGGAACTGCCACGGTTAGAATTATCATAACAGCAATATGAAGTGGCGAAAACAATCTTCCAGGTAAATCTGCAGGAAGATATGCCTTATTTGTGAAAAAGTATTCAAACAGATTCATGTTTCATTCTCCTTTTTTTGATTATATATTCCACAAGCGCATAGACTCCGAAACCTGCAAAGAAAAGGGCGACTCCTTGCGCAAGATAGACCAAAATTATGTAAAGAACTTTTGAATAGTTGAAAATCGCATCCAAAAACGGCAAGCCAAACGGGTTTCCCATAAACATCATGTTTGTGCCAAGAAAATGATTGACAATAAATGCGATAACCGAGAAGAATGTGACGAAAATTATGTAATATATGGCATCTTTAAGCTGAGGCGTGTATAAATTTTTAAGAAGAATAAGACAGCCAGCGTAGAACATTAAAAAATGATAAAATAAGCTGTGAAGCGAGCCTAAATGCCAAATTGGATAAATCATAAGTGAAGTGGAAGGATAGAAAATGAAACAAACGGAGGCTGGAATGCCACCAAACACCAAAAAACAATATCCACAAGTTTTTAGGTGCTTGTTTTTGCAAAGGCTAAGCCAAATGGCATAGATGAATAAACTGCAAAAGTAAAGAGGAATATAACTGTCATACCCATCGCCACGATATATTCTTATGGCGATTTTAATTATTTCCATCACAAGCACCAAAACGGCAATCACCCAAAGAATGATCTTTGTTTGCTTTTCGTTTAATTTTCTTGAAAAGAACAGTAAAACCACCGCCAAAATAAAAAATATGGCAATAGCCACAAAGTGCCAAGGGGTGTAGAGCCCGCATATTTGCTCCTCTGTAAAATTATCGTAAATCAAAATAACCTCATTTTTTATTTTAAATATTAATCTGTGCGCTGTCAAGCGATTTTATTCTAAAATAAAAACTTGCCTTAATTTTTTGGCAAGTTTTTTAATTCTTCCACCTTTTTCTTTAAAGCGTGGCAGGCAAGCGTGGCATCGTAAATTTTGGAAACTGTTTTTTCCATTGGGCAGATGTCGTCACCTTTTCGATTGATAATTTTTTCGGTTAAAGTTTTATAGGAATATTTTATATTGTGCTTTTTTTTAAAACCTCTTCGCCTTTTTCACTTAAAACTTCGGCATATACTTCGCGAATTTTGCTGTAAACAACAAGCATAGCAACAGCCTTTCCCACAATTCTGTCGGCAAGCGAAAAGTTTTCCAAATTTTCGCCCGCGTTTATGAATTTTAAAATGGGTGCGATGCCTTTATCTTTTGACAAAATAATTTTATCCTCTTTCACAAGCACGCAGGTTGTGTCTTTAGCAAGTTTTTCTTTTGCTTTTTCAATATCACTCATCTTTGTTTTTCTTTTCCTTGTTTAGAGCCATGTTAAGTAAGATTATGATGAAAGGCACAACAACTGCTTGAAGCATAAGTCCAACTAAGCCCACATACGCTGTGCAACATTCCACAATCGTGCCGTTTAGGCGTGAAACCAACGGTTCAATGAGTTTTGGATTTAAAAAGTTATGTCCGCCAGGTTCGCCAGTGGAAATTTTCACAGCGACTTTGCCTTTCAAATCTCTTTTTAGGGCTTCAAAAACTTTAATAAGTCCGTTTGGCGAGATGTCTTTTGTGAAATAAACTTTCGATTTTGCCATAATTTTCTCCTTTTAATTAAATTCAAAACAATGACACAACTTGGAGTAAACTCTAAGTCAGCAAATAAACAAAGTTTTTGAAAAATTTTAGCGGAATTTGTCGAAAATTCTCCAATTTATTTTGAAAATGTCTGGCATATTGATATAATGATGAGAAAGGAGGAGATATGAAACTGACGCAAGAAGAGCAGGACGTCTTAAACGGAAAGGAGGGGGAAACCAAAGCGAAGATATTGCAAACTTTGGTGGAATTTGGCGACCTTTTTGGCGCAAGCGAGCTTGTTCCTGTCACAAATTGTGGGCATTTGGTCACTTCGTTTGGAATAGGACTTTTAAAACCAGTTTATCGCATTATGGACGAAATCATTGGCGCTGGCCTCAAAACGCCATATCCATTCACAGTTGACCCAAGGCCTATTGACTATGAAAATGTTAAGTGCAACATTCTAGACAAACTCATTTTCAGCAAAATCATGTATTCAAAGCAAAAGCACTATGAAGAGCAACTTGCAAAAATAGGGCTCAAAAACAAAAACGCCTTCACTTGCACTTGCTATCTAAACGAGGTTGGCAACACACCAAAATATGGCGATGTGCTTTCGTGGGCGGAAAGTAGCGCTGTGGTTTATGCCAATTCTGTTTTGGGCGCAAGATGCAATCGAAACAGCGGTATGCTTGACATATTCGGCGCGCTTATCGGCAAAGTGCCAAAATTTGAGCTTTTAACCGACGAGGGAAGAAAGGCAAATTGGGTTATCGAAATTAAAACCTCTCATTTGCCAGAGGCGCAAATTCTTGGAAGTGCCATTGGCATGAAGGTTATGGAAGATGTGCCTTATGTTGTTGGCTTAGATAAATTTTTGGGCGAAGAACTTTCTGATGAAGTGATTTCCTATCTTAAAGATTTCGGCGCTGCCACGGCTTCAAACGGCGCGGTTGGGCTTTATCACATCGAAAATTTAACGCCTGAAGCAAAGAAATTTGGCAAGAAAATCATCAACAAAAACTATAAAACCTATGTTATCGACGACGCCGAACTTGAACGCGTTTATCAAAGTTATCCTGTGATGTGGAAGGATAAAAACGCAAAGCCTACCTTATGCTTCATAGGCTGTCCGCATTTGTCACTTTCTCAACTTCATTCTTGGACAAATAAGATTGAAGAAAACCTCAAAGCAAGTGGCAAGAAAAAGGTTTGCGTTCGCACGGTCATGACCAGCGCGCCTGATGTGAAAGAAAAATTCATGCAAAGTGAGGACTATAAAAAACTTAAAAGTTTTGGCGTCAACCTCTCTTCCATTTGTCCGCTGATGTATACCAACAATCCAATCGCGGGAGGCAAGCCAATCATCACAAACAGCAACAAACTTCGCACATATTCAAAAGCAAGATATTATAAGGATGACGATATTGTTAAAATAATTTGTGGGGTGGAAAGATGAAAAGTTTTAAAGGAAGAGTGATTTGTAAGGGTAATTACGAGGGCGAATGTGTGGTTTCAAGGCAGGGTTTAAACACACTTGCCACCTTTCAAAAATCGGCACTTATGAACAAAAAGAAAGTTATTGGTTCTGACCAAAATAATAAGGATGTCTATGGCAAAAATTTAACAGGGGTGGCATTAATTTTGCCTCAAACCATAGGCTCAACAACAGGCGGGCTTGTTATTCAAACAATCTGCCAAATGGGAATTAATCCATCGGCACTTTTATTTAGCGAGGAGATAGACTCACTTGCAGCAAGCGGAGTTATCCTTGCAAAGAATTGGGAAAACTCCAAAATCATCGCCATCGACAAACTTGGACCTGAAATTTTAAACGAAATCAAAACAGGCGACAAAATAAAAGTGACCGAGGACGGCACCGTTACCGTGATTGAGTAATGTGTTAATAATTTTAAACTAAAATTTAAATAAGCGAGATTAATTCTCGCTTATTATTTTTGTGATTTTTTTAAGGCGTTTAATTTTGAAAGGGAAATTTTGCTCATAAACATTTCTGTCAACTCGTATAACTCTTGCTTTAAACTCGTTTTCCACTTCCACAAGGTCGTTTTCTTTAACTTCTTTTATTGGGCAAAGCACAAACGCCGCTTGGTCGGTGCCTTTATATTTCACCTTTGCAATGTCATAATAAGAATACTCCTTAAGTTTTCCGCCTGCTGTTGAATGTATCATTTTTCCTCCGCTTTTTAAGATATTATATAACTTAACCTAAATTTTATCACAACAAAAAAAGAAAGTCCAATTTTTTGGGCTTTCTCTTTTAATAAGATTTTGAAATTTATTTAATTTCAATGCGCTTTGTGTTTTTCTTTTCTTTGTTTTCTTTTGGAAGTTTGATTTCCAAAATACCATTGTCGAGATGTGCTTCAATATCCTCTTCTTTCACATCGCCAACATAGAAACTTCTTGAAAACTGACCAAAACTTCTTTCATGGCGGATGTAGTTATCCTTTTTGTCGCTGTCAAAGTGATGTTCACGCTTTGCGGAAATCGTCAGATAGCCATTTTCCAAATTCAAATTAACATCTTTCTTGTCAAAGCCGGGAAGATCAACTTCCAAAACATAGGCGTTGTCAAGTTCTTTAATGTCGGTTTTCATAATTTCTCTCTTGTTTCCTCTTGCAAAAGGAAGGTCAAGGTCAAACCAGTCGTCAAAGAATGGATCCCTATCTCCTCTAAAAATTAAATCATAATTATTTCTTTTCATAATTTCTACCTCCTCGTATTAGTTTTCCCTAATACATTAATAATTATACATCTTAATTGCTAGCAATGTCAATAAAAGAGTGCTAATTTTTCAAAAATTTTTTGGTTTTTCACATAAAATTGGGCTAAAATCGGGAAAGTTTGTAAAGGAAATCTTTGGTTCTAGTTATAAAAAATCAAAAATTTTTGAAATTGATGCAAAAAAAGTTGACATGGGGGAGGGGATTTGATAACATAAGAGTGATTTTAAATTTAGGAGGGTAAAATGCAATTAACAAAATCAAAGAAAATTTGGGCAACATCAATCATCATGGTTATGCTTGTTTCATTTATGCTTTTGGCAACCGCTTGTTGCGGAACAAGCACAACAAATGTTTCCACTTATGCGGAACTTGTGGATGCAATTGCTGGAAATAGTGAAGTTATTCAACTTGAAGACGACATCTTGGTTGAAGCGCCAATTGTTGTCACAAGAGAAGTTGTGCTTGACATGAACGGAAAAACACTTTCCAATGAAGTTGACATTTGGGATGAAGGTGCTAACGCTTGGGCAATCATTTCTGTTCGCGAAGGCGGAGTTTTAACCGTTGAAGGCAATGGTAAGATTCAAACAAAAGAAAATGATTGCTATGCCATAGATGTTATGGATGGCGGACACCTTGTTGTTAACGACGGAGAATTTGTGGGAAACATTTCTGCCGTATATGTTTATGAAGGTTCATCACAAATTAATGGTGGAACCTATTCCATTCAACAAAAATCTGAAGTTCAAGGAAAGCCTAATGAATTTGTTTTGAACTTGGAAGATGTACATCGCGAGGCAGGCACAGCAAGCATTGTTGTGACAGGCGGAATATTTGTGGAATTTAACCCACAAAACTGCAAAGCAGAGGGAGATAACACAAACTTTGTGAAAGACGGATACGTTTCCACATTAGATGAAACAGCAAGCGTTCCAACCTATGTTGTTTCAGCAGAATAAAAACATTAAAAAATAAAATCTTGCATAACATTATGCAAGATTTTTTTAACGTAGAAATATTATGGATTTTCATAGTTTTTGAAGTTTTTTGTTAATAATTTTTAATTCAATTTTTCGCCACACTTTTCGCAAAAAGTATTTTTAATGTCGTTAGTGTGCTGGCATTTTGGGCAAATCTTTTTTAAAGGTGTTCCACATTTGTTGCAAAATAGTTCGCCTTCGCTTATTCTGTCGCCACAGTTTGGGCAATTGTTGCCAACGGTAGAGTCTGCAAGGTCTGAGGTGTAGCCAACAATGATTATGGAAAGGGCAAGTTTAATAAGCGTTGTTCCAATCGTTGCCATAATTGCAAACGGAATTATGAGGAAAAATGGAATTAAAAAGCCCATACCTCCTCCATTAAAACCAGCGGAAACATCGTTAAACATTAAAACTGCTGTGCAGATAAATAAGCCGATTGTTCCAATATAGCCGATGATAGCGAGAATTATTCCAATTTTCAACAGTTTCTTTCTAAGTTTCTTTGCCTTTTCGCTGTTAGCAACATTATTTACATCACTATTAAGCGCAATAATTTCATCTCTTAAACCTTTAAACATATCTTCTCCTTCGTCTATAAAAATATGATAACATATTTAAATTAATTTGTAAAGCGTAAATTAATTTGAAAACAAGAATAATGTTTGATATAATAAAAAAGTTAAAGAGGAGGGGATATGACGGAAATTTGTGTCAGAGTTTATGAAGATTTGGAAAATACAAAACAAAAACTTTTAAAATTAGGGTATGAGTTTGAAGAATTTTGTGCTAATCATGACATATACTTCACGGCTTTAACAAAAAATGAAGTGAAAAAAGTGGGATATAAAAACCTTCTTAAAAAGTCGCTCATAATTCGCAACATCAAAGGCGAAAATTTGGATATAAAAAACATCGTCTATAAAAATAAGACCTTAGACGACAAAGGCAATGAGATAAGTGAAATTAAAACCAAAATCAAAATTGACGATGTTGACAAAGCAAAACAAGTGTTTGCTAATATTGGGCTAAATTGTTGGTGCGATTATGTCAATGAAAATTATGCGTTCAAAAAAGGAGATGTTTCACTTATCCTTCAATATGTTAAAGAACTCGGAGTGTTTCTGGAAATCGAGGAATTTAAAGGAATGGAAAATTTAAAAAGTGATGAAAAATTTGGTGTTCTTAAAAAAATTGCCGAGTCGCTTGAATTGCCACTCGGAGATGATTTCAGTGCCAAAAAGCCATACCTATTTTTAACCAGCGACCAAACCATATCAAAAGAAAAATAAACTTATAAATAAATTAACAAAAAAACAAAATAAATTGGCACTTTTTCCTTTGTTTAGGGATAATTAAATCTTTTTATAAAAGGTTATTTTATCAAGAATAATAGTTTGATAACTAGGTTAAAAATCAATACTTATTGGCCAGTTGACATTTTATTTTACATATTATACAATTAGTTAAGGTAGTAATATGGATAATTTATTATTGATAAAATCAAAAGTTGAAAATTTTGTATTAGATGATACTTGGGTTGGAGAATTTTTATTAGATTGTTTTTTCAATAAACATTTTTTTACCCTTGTTTCTCAAGCTCTAAATACGCTATCAAATAAAAGTATAAAATCAGAGGAAATTGATTGTGTATTAAATAAGTTTAAGCGTATTTCAAATTATTATCTATATAAATACAAGAAGTCAAACAATGTAGACGATTTAATGAATTGTGAAACATATTGGATGTTTATAGAATTGGCTACAAATAATTCTATTTTAACAAAAAATATAGAAAATGATTTAAAATCAACATATGGAGATGATTACTTAGTGGCGCTTACGGAGATTGATAAACTTAAAAAATCTCTATATTATAAGGATAATAAAGAATACATTCCTTGTGAAAGAAATTATATATGTATAAAAAAGTGGCAAGATACCCAGCACAAATTTGTTAGTGACGGGAGATTAAATTATTTATATCAAGAAATGGATAAACATTATCCCGTATTACTCGTCACAAGAACCAACTTTGACTATAAATTTACACATTACTTAACAAAATTAAAAAATAAAAACATTACATCAATTGATGATTACACAAAATTGTATTTAGTGTATAAAGATTATGATTATAATTCCTTGATAGGAGGCAAAGGAATAGGGTTAGTAAAATTAAATAGCCTTGGACTTAATGTGCCTTATGCCTACTTTGTAGATGACTACTCGGATGAAATATTCAAAACAATTAATAAAAGAAAACATTATGCAGTTCGAAGTTCTGCTGATATAGAAGATGGAACTACTAATTCGTTTGCAGGAATATTTGAATCCAAACTTGATGTTTCTCCAAATAAAGTAAAAGAAGCAATAGAATATGTAAAGTCGTCAATCAATTCTCAGAAAGCGAAATTATATTTTAAACATATCAAACTTTCAAAAAAGTCTAAAATGCATATTATTTTGCAAGAATACATCGACCCTGAAATGGCAGGAGTTTGGATGGGCGATAAAGAAGATTTATCAAAGGGGATATTAGAATATGTAAAGGGGTCTGGAGATAAATTAGTGAGTGGGCAACAAAACCCTGATAGGTTTGTCTATGATGAAGCGCAAAATAGTAAAAATAAAGATATTAACATCATAGCAAGCAAAATGGTAGAAGTTCAAAAAAAGCTAAACATTGCCAGCGATATTGAATGGTGCTTTAAAAGTGGCGTATTATATTTTCTTCAAGCAAGATATGCAACAACCGATATTAAAATAATGTATAACCGATATGATTTTGATAAACACGAATATAAAGCCACGCCTGCCTCTACAGGCATAGCGATTGGCAGACCGATTTTACTAAATAATGTGAACGAATTTGTTAAACCGCAGTCAGACGAAATACTTTTAACTTGGTTTACAGATCCAGAATGGGTTCCAATTATGCGGGAGTTTAAAGGGATTATAACGGCTGTTGGCGGATTTTTAAGTCATGCCGCAATTATATGTAGAGAAATGAATATACCATGTATCGTTGAGATGGATAAGCAACAATTGTTTATGTTAAAAGATGTAAAAAAAATACAAATGGATGGTTCTAAGGGGACTATCAAAATATTGGAGAGGTAAAATGATAGATTGTAATAAAAAATTAACGATAGATAAAGATTACAAAATAAGAAAAGAAAATTTTGGCGCCATTTTATTTTATCGACCAACATTAGCCATCTCAAAAACTTCAGAGTTTGTATTTGAAATATACAAACAAATCGACAGAAATCATAGCACGGTTAACGAGCTGTTAAATTATTTTAACATAAAAGAGCAAAACGAACAGTCTCAGTTTATTCAGTTTATGTCAAACCTATTGGAAGATGGCGGAATTCAGTATGGAGATAAAAGATTAGTGGCTTTTAAGCAAGTGTTTGATGAGATAGAGCCAGAAGTTCAGTTTCAAGCTCCTAATATGGTGTGGTGGGATATAACTTCTGCTTGCAATCTTAATTGTTACTACTGCTACTCAGCTTCTGGATGCAAAAGTAAAGACGAATTATCTTATGAGGCAACCATTGATATAATTAAACAACTTAGTGACTTGTGGGGTGCTTAATTCTTTTGCTAAAATTACATTTTTTCCTTGCATCTTATAATATTGTGTTAACATTTTTGCAATAGTTGTTTTTCCTGTATTATCTAATCCTTCTAAAATTACTAGTATACCATTATTACTCCTCTTATTTTTTCATTACTAGTATACACTTTTCCCTTTTATCTATCTACTACTTTACTATAAAATAAATTTTAAAAGTCAGATACAAAAAGGTT
>ULSO01027883.1_pt1 | contig 10765 bp, 9 predicted proteins | sample 1956701 | NCBI WGS metagenome assembly ULSO01 (sample SAMEA4835708, study PRJEB28245) | human gut metagenome | biome: gut microbiome; material: fecal sample | place: Denmark | collected 2008 | reverse complement strand
TTGTGGCGGCAGCGTCGCTCACCATGGCAATTATCTGCGAGAGCGTTGTATCCTCGCCCACGCGGGTAGCCCGGCAGCGTATGTATCCCGAAATATTACTCGTTGCTGCGGAAACGCTGTCCCCAACATTTTTGTCCACAGGTATGCTTTCACCTGTAAGCGCAGCCTCGTTCACGGCGCTGGAGCCCTCCTCAACTACGCCGTCCACGGGGATATTCTCGCCCGGGCGCACAGCAAATATATCTCCCTTTTGCACCTGCTCAATAGGGACCATGATCTCCTTGCCGTCTTTTATAAGCATTGCGGTCTGTGGAGCCAGCCTGATTAGGCTTCTCAGCGCGTCGGTAGTCTTGCCCTTGGAACGTGCCTCAAGTGTCTTGCCCACGGTAATTAGAGTGAGTATCATCGCGGCGGACTCGAAATAAAGCTCCATCATATAGTGCATGACCAGCTCCTCATTGCCCTTTACCTGCGCATCAGTCATGGCAAAGAGCGCATAGGTGCTGTACACGAATGCCGCCGCAGCTCCCAGTGATACCAGCGTATCCATGTTGGGAGCCCGGTGTATGAATCCCTTAAAGCCGCTTATGAAGAACCTCTGGTTGATTACCATGATTATCACGGTAAGCAGCAGCTGAGTAAGGCCCATTGCCACATGGTTGCCGTTGTAGAATTTCGGCAGCGGCCAGCCCCACATCATATGCCCCATGGAGAAGTACATGAGTATCATCAGAAATCCTACTGACCATATGAGCCGCCGCTTGAGCTGTGGTGTGGATTTATCCTTGAGTTCTTCCTCCTGAGCCGCCTTATTTGCGCCCTTGGCAGAGGCGCCGTAGCCCGCCCTTTCCACCGCGGCGATTATGGCGCCCTCGTCTGCGCTGCCATTTACGCTCAGGGAGTTGGTCAGCAGGCTCACGGTGCACTCAGTTACGCCGGGGACCTCCTTTACGGCCTTTTCTACTCTGGCACTGCACGCGGCGCAGCTCATGCCGGTTACGTCGAACTGTTTCATATATATTGAACCTTTCTTTTACGCTTTGGGTAAATTCTATTTATATTATCGCCCGCCCGAAGCCCTTTTTCAATGCCATATTGAGGTATTTATTACATCGTTGCCGTAGCCGTTTGGCTTGCCTTCGGGTACGTTCAAAGCCCGCCGCATTCAGTAAAACGCCCAAAAATAACGCCGCAGCGGTTTTTTGCTCCGCTGCGGTGAAATTGTGGGGTATTCACTTAATTTTTATCCTGCCCGTAACGGTTCGCAGCAAAGTCCCTCATATACTCTAAGTCCTCACGGGATATAGGCTCAGGCTCGCCTATGCTGCGAGCCATATAGTATATGTGGGCCGTCATTTCCAGCACATTGCACACCTTGAAGGCGGCGTTAGCGTCCTTGCCCACACATACCGCGCCATGGTTGGCAAGCAGGCAGGCTGCGCCGTTTCCAAGCGCCGCAAGTGCGTTCTGTGCCAACTCCTTAGTGCCGGGAAGGGCATACTCTGCTGTCTTTACGTCTCCTCCCATAGCCTGGGCCGCCTCGTCTATGACCGGCGGAATATCCTCATGCAGCACTGCGAACACCTGAGAGTATATTGGGTGGGTATGTATTATGGCGTTCACGTCCCTGCGGGCGTTCATTATGCCAAGATGCATGGCCCACTCCACCGTAGGCTTGCGGAAGCCCTCGGCAATAGTGCCGTCAGGCCGCATGACCACGATATCTTCCCCGGTTATGCTGTCATACGGCATACCCGACGGAGTCAGGTATATAAGACCGGTTTCCGGGTCGCGAACGCTTATGTTGCCCCATGTTTCCACCGTGAGGCCGGAATGCAGCATCCGCTTGCCGCAGGCTATCAGGTGCTCCTTGTAATTCATGCTAACCGTTTATGTAGCGGGAAAGGAACTCCTTTGTCCGCTGCTCCTTCGGATTTGTAAATATGCTTTCGGGATCTCCCTGCTCCAGTATCACACCGTCGTTCATGAATACGACCTTGCTGGATACCGCCCTTGCAAATGCCATCTCGTGGGTGACTACCAGCATGGTAAGGCCGGTCTTGGCCAGATCCGTCATAACCGATAATACCTCTCCCACCATCTCCGGGTCAAGGGCCGATGTAGGCTCGTCAAAGAGCAGTATCTCGGGATCCATGGCCAATGCCCGGGCTATCGCTACGCGCTGCTTCTGACCGCCCGAAATTTGCCGCGGCTTGGCGTTTATATATGGGGCCATGCCTACCCGCTCAAGGTACAGCATTGCCGCCTGACGCGCCTCTTCCTTGCCCTTCTTCAACACCATCGTCTGGCCTACCATACAGTTTTCCAGCACTGTCATATTGTTGAAGAGGTTGAAGGACTGGAACACCATGCCTACCTTTGCCCTGTAGGCGCACCGATCGACTTTGCCCGTCAGTATGCTCTGCCCGTGGAAGAGTATCTCCCCCGAGGTAGGGGTTTCCAGCAGGTTTATGCAGCGGAGCAGGGTGCTCTTGCCGGAGCCTGACGCGCCTATTATGCAGGTGACGTCTCCCTTTTCCACCTGAAAGTCCACATCCTTCAATACCTGGTTGCTGCCAAAGTCCTTGCGGAGGTGGCTTATCGTAAGAATAGTTTCACTCATATTGTTACCTGCCCCCGTCCCTTATGTCGTTGTTCTGGGTATTTTCCCGAGGCTTTTTAGGATAGCTGTAAAGGCCGGTGGTGTGAGCCAAAGTATCCGTCGTCGCAAGGTCGTAAAGCTCGTAGCTGTCCGGACCGTCCATCTTGCTCTCCCATAGGCGAAGGAGCCGTGAACAGGAGAAGGTAAGCACGAAGTATATCACCATAGTTATGGTGAAGGCCTCGAAGTAGGTATACATGGCGCCCGCCACGCTCTTTGTGGCGAAGAACAGCTCCACTGTGCCTATTACGCTCAGCACACAGGTATCCTTGATGTTGATTATCAGGTTGTTGCCTATTTGGGGCATAATGTTCCGAAGCGCCTGTGGCAATATCACGGCGTTCATGGTCTGAACGTGTGTCATGCCTATAGCCTTGGCGCCCTCAGTCTGTCCCGGGTCTATGGAGAGTATGCCTCCGCGTACTGTTTCCGCCATATACGCGCCCGTGTTGATGGAAACTATGAACAGCGCCGCCTCCATTGTACCGAGGTGTATATTAAAGAGCTGGGCAAGGCCGTAATATATGAACATGGCCTGCACCATCATGGGTGTGCCGCGGAATATCTCCACATAAGCATCCAGCAGGAAGCGGACGAGCTTCATAAGTATATACTTTACGGGATGCGCCTTGTCGGCAGGCGTGGTCTGCACTATGCCCACCCCAAAGCCTATCAGGCAGCCCACAGCCGTAGATATCACGGCTATGAGCATCGTGGTGCCCGCGCCCCTTAAAAAGCTCGGGCCGTATTGCTGGAGCAGGTATACTACCCATCCCCAGAAATTATCAGGTAAGCTGTTCATTGTTATTCACCCCGTCAAAGGTCAGCGCATCATTCGCTCAGGGGCTGCACCGCTATGGCGTCGTTCATCATCGCGGAATAGTTGTCCGCCGTCATGGTCGCAAGCACGCCGTTTATGGCCTCGCAAAGCGCGGTGTTGCCCTTCTGCATGGAGATGCCGATGTTTATCTCTTCCTCGGATACCTCAAAGTCACCGTCAGTGCCAGAGAAGTCAAGGAGCTTGAAGTTAGGATAAGCTACGCAGGCAGCCATGGCGGTAGGCATATCTGTGACTACCAGATCGCAGCGGCCGCTGTTGAGGGCAACCAGCATTGCAGGCGCGCTCTCCTGCGCGGGAAGTATGTTGGCATCTGCTATCTGGGGCAGGCAGGTATCGTACCAAACGGTATTTATCTGGCTGGTGCAGGTAGCGCCGGCGAGATCGGCAACAGATGCGGCGTTAGCATACTTACCGTCGGCGGAGGTGAGGGTCACTATGGAAGCGTAGTAGTAGGGCTCGGAAAAGTCCACCATCTGCTTACGCTCAGAGGTTATGGACTGACCGGCTATTACGCAGTCAACAACTCCGCTCTGTACCGCCGGAACAAGTGAATCCCAGTCCAGCTTTACTATCTCAAGCTCTGCATTAAGAGCTGCCGCTATCTTCTTTGCCATCATAACGTCGTAGCCGTAGGCGTAGTCGTTGCTGTCCTTTATCTTTACGGCTCCGTTGGCGTCTGTAGGCTGTGTCCAGTTATAGGGTGCGTAGGCGCACTCCATGGCGACGGTCAGCACGCCGTCCGAAAGGCTGTCCTCAGTCTTCTTGCCGCAAGCTGCCATGGACAAACAAAGTACCAATACAAGTGCCAAACTCAGAAATCTGCGCATTTTTCTTTCCTCCGAAAAACTTAAAAATTTTAAATTAAACGGCGGCAGGAGCATCACTCCGACCGCCGCAATAAACATAAATAAAAACGTTCTTGGCTTTTTGAATGATAGCACTCCACAGATGTAGCTGTGACAGTCAGCGGGATATTATCCCGCTGCCCAGGTACGCAGAGCCCGCATAGCCCTTCGTCCTTCGGCAGCCTTCCCTTTAGCCCCCCGTCAACGCCCTGCGTGGCTGTTGAGGGTTAATATTGTCGGCTGCGCCTCTATCCAGTCGCTGTTTAATTTTGTTGTATTATATACTGCGCGTTATTCCTTGTCAACAGTATAATTTTGATTTGTTTCCTGCCGTTGCTCCGCCATCCCCCTGTATACCCTGGCCGCGAGCAGCGCGCACAGCGCCGTAAATACCAGCACATAGCCCTCTACGGCGATAATGCTCTTTATCATGCCCGCCTGATATGCTATAGCCCCAAGGTCGAGAAGCGCGTGCAGCCCTATGGCAAGAGGATAATACCAGCCCCTGCCCTTCTGCTTTACCGCGGCGAACACCAGCACCGACATTGAAATATGGAAGGCCATCGCCATGATGCGCTCAATACCGCTCACGAGGTACATAAACGGATTCGTCCCGGTAAACGCGGTCATCAGCACGGAGGCCGTATCCTCGCCGATGCCGAGAACGGTAAGACCCGCCATGCCGCCCGAAAGGTTGATTATCGCAGAGATTGCAATGTAGCTTATCATGGTGAGGCCGGATACCATCACCGCCTCCACGCCGCCATGCCCTATGCCGTACATAACGCTCTCACATCTGTCGTCCTTCTTCTTAAAAAACAGCTTAAAGGCACATAACCGTCCCGTCTCCTCACACACACCCGCCGCCAGAGCGCCGTACAGCCCATACGCCCACAGGTTGGACTGCATGAAGGCGGCGCAGGAGCCGCTGCCGTACAGCACGAGCCTGTGGCATATGTTTTCCAATATTATGGCAAACACCACAAACGCAGCTGCGCCGATGAACAGCGATGAAGCCTTCGCGCCGGTGCGCTTATGCCATATTATGCCCAGCGCTATAGGCAGGCCTATGCTCACAATGGCTGATATAGCCATAAAAACGATCGAGAGGGTTGGTACCATGATTTCACCGCCTTATATTTTAGAAGTTTACCTAAGTATATTATATGCCAAACATTATTTGCCGTCAAAAGGTAGTTAAACGATTTTCTAAATTATTCTTCGTTGCGTCTCAGCATCGCGGCGCCTATTATGCCCGCGTCGTTGCCCATCACGGCCGGAACTACGCTGCCGTGGTTTTCAAAGAAGCTCTTCTCATGTACGTTTTTTCTGAGAGGTTCAAAGAGAAATTCCCCTGCGGCGGAAACCCCGCCGCCTATTGCCACCCGCTCACAGTCCAGCAGGTTTATCATTGAAGCCACCGCAGAGCCCAGGTGATCCACATAATTATGGAACACCTCCAAAGCGGCACTGTCCCCCTCTCTGGCGCAGTCGATAGCGATCTTGGCGTCCATGCTTTCAGGCCTGCCCATCGTGCGCTCAAAGAGCAGGCTGTCAGGGTGCTTTTCCATGGCCCTTACAGCATCGCGTATTATCGCAGTGGCGGAGCAGTATGCCTCTATACAGCCCTTATTTCCGCAGGTACACTGTTCTCCGCCGCTTACCAGCAGCGCATGGCCCAACTCGCAGCCGTTGCCAAGGCCGCCGTGAAACATCCTGCCGCCCAGTATAAGGCCGCCACCCACTCCAGTACCCAGAGTAAACAGCACGGCGGTCCGGCAGCCCACGAAGGCTCCCTTGTGAAGCTCCGCAAGCGCCGCGCCGTCAGCGTCGTTCGCGAGGAATACCGGGATATCGCCGAATTGCTTCTGTATCCTGGCCTTCAATGGCTCGTTGTGAAAATTCAGGTTATATGCGTTTATGACGACGCTGCCCGCAGGATCTATGCTGCCAGGAACGACCACGCCTACGCTATCCAGATCATATAACCCGGCGCCCTGCCTTTTGAGCATTGCAAGTGTACCTTCGTGTATTATCTCTGCCGTGCGCTCTCCGCCGCCCTTTATTTCAAAGGGCATGCTTTCCCGCTGCACTACCTCCAGCGCCTCATCCACAAGTCCCATGGCGATGTTTGTGCCGCCTATATCCACGCCCACCTGATACATGTATTTCTCCTTCCAAAGCTATTTCAGTTTCAGTTCAAATTCTCGCTCAGAGTCAAAGCCCATATGCTTCAGTCTGAAATTGCGCACAGCCACCTCCACAAGCACCGCAACGTTGCGTCCCGGGCTTATGGGCAGCGGCGTAAGCGGAACCGGCAGGCCAAGTATATCCATTGCGTCTACAGCCTTTTCTTCTGTATCCAGATACTCTTCAAGCTTCTTCAGATCTATGACTAAATTTATATCCTTCTCCGGCAGTATTGCGCTCATGCCGTAAAGATAGCGCACGTCTATTATGCCAATGCCACGGACATCCATTATGTGCTTTGTGGCGTTGGGAGCGCGGCCCACCAGCCGCTCTTCAAGGCGGGATACCTCCACTACATCGTCCGCTACCAGCCTGTGCCCGCTCTGTATCAGGTCCAGCGCTGTCTCGCTCTTGCCCAGGCCGCTTTCACCCCTTATCAGAACACCGGTTCCGTATATATCCATGAGTTCTCCATGGAGCAGTATGCGCCGGGCCAGCTTTTTCTGTATGAAGCTGGATATCTCGTGGCCCACCCTGTCGGTGGTACGGTTGGTAATGAATACCGGCACGCCGTAGTGCCTCGCCTTTTCAAGCAGTATCTCCGGCGGCTTGTTGCCGCGGGCGCAAACTATGCATGGAACATGAAGCCCCATGAACCGCTCCATTCTGTCCTCAAGCTGTTCGGGCGTCAGGCTGTAAAGATAGTACATCTCCGCGTTGCCTATAAGCTGCACCCGCTTTGGAGAAAATTTTTCATAAAAGCCCGTAAACTGCAAGCCGGGCCGGCTTATCTCTGGAGTCTGGAAGCTTATGCTCCCGCTGCCCGGCTCAAGGGCAGTTATCTCAAGCTCGCCGCATATTTCCCTTACGCTTACCTCTACCGCCATACTGTCCTCCGTAAAGCTATACCTTGCCGTTTATTATGCATTCGATGAGCCGTGCCACCCCGAAGTCCGCGCACGAGGGTATCACAAGATCCGCAGCTTCCTTTACCTCCGGCTTCCCGTTATCCACTGCGCAGCCGAGGCCCGCCCAGCGTATCATCTCCAGATCGAGCGAATTATCGCCCACCGCCACGGTGTCCTTTTGGGCTATGCTCAGATATCCCGCCACCCATTCAAGGCCGGCGCCCTTGTGGGCGGCAGGGTTGTTGAACTCTATAAAGCCCTTGCTGGAACCGGATACCTTTAGCTTTCCCGCGTATTTTTTCTGAAACTCCGGTATAAGCCTCTGCGCCTTCTCGTCGGTAGTCATCATGAGGACCTTCGGCACGTTGTACCAGGTCTTTTTCATTATATCCGGATCGTATTCGCAGGGCAGATCCAGCTTTTCGGCGTAGCCCTCCACATAGGGATTGGGTTCCTCGGCTATCACCTTGTCACCCTGATAGATATGGGCGTGTATACCCAGTGTCTTCGCCTCCCCGAGAACCTCCGTAACAAGCTCCGGCGGTATCTCATGGGCGTGCAAAGCCCTGCCTGTCCCGGGATCGGTCACCATTGCGCCGCCGTAGTTTATAACGGGATCGGTTATGTCGAGCTGATCTATTATAAGCTTCGAGCCCAGCCATCCGCGGCCGGTGGCCACGGTCACGTGTATGCCGTGCTCCTTTGCCCTTCTTACGGCCTCGATTATCTCATTTGGAACTACCCTCGGGTTGAGGGTTATGGTATCGTCTATATCCAGCGCTATAAGCCTGTACATGTCTTTTGATCGTCCTTTCCTTCTTCTTGCCGTTCCTCCGGGTGAAAATGCGCGAATACCTTTTCCGCCGCGGGCTTGCTCATTCCCTTTGCGCCACAAAGCTCCTCAATCGATGCGTTCCTTATATTTTCTGACGTTATAAAGGCGTCGAAAAGGGCCCGTTTGCGCTTTGGGCCTATGCCGTCTATGCCGTCCAGCTCCGACATCAGGGCGTTTTTCGCCCTGAGGCTCCTGTGGTAGGTTATAGCGAACCTGTGAGCCTCGTCCCTTATGCGTTCCAGTATGTGCAGCGCCGGATCCCTGCGTGAAAGGCGTATGGGCTCCTCCTTATCCGGCAGTATTATATCCTCGTTCTGCTCCGCAAGGCCTATGGCGGGGATATGTGAAAGGCCAAATTCCTCCAGCACCTCAAGCGCCACGTTGAGCTGCCCCCTGCCGCCGTCCACCACCAGAAGATCGGGCAGGCGCGTGAATTTCTCGTCCCCGTCCTTCGCCCTTTGGAAGCGCCGCGTAAGCACCTCCCGCATCGCCATGTAATCGTCGCCGTTGACCTCCTCCTTTATTCGGAAGCGGCGATATTCCTTTGGCGCACTCTTGCCGTTTATGAACACCACCATGCCGGATACGGTATCCCTTCCGCGTATGTGTGAGTTGTCGTAGCACTCCATGCGCTCGGGCATCTCGTCCAGACCTATTACCTCGCATAGCCGCAGCATGGCGCCCTCGCCCCGCTCCCAGCTCCTGTGCTCCAGCTCCCGCGCCTTTTGTATGGCTTCAACGCCGTTCCGATAGGCCATTTCGGCAAGCTTTTTCTTTTCGCCCCGCTGAGGACAGGTTATCTCGACCTTGCTGCCACGGTTCTCGCTTAGCCATTCGGACAGCGCCTCCTTCTCCTCCGGCATGTCCCTCACCACTATCTCCTTTGGCACAGGCGCGCCGTCAGCGTAGTGCTGCTTGAGAAAGGAGGCCATTATCTCGCCCGTGGTCTCTCCGCCGCAGGCTATGCTCATGCTCTCGGCCCAGATTATCTTGCCGCCCCGCTCGAACAGGGCGAATACCACCGAGTCTTCCTGATCCTTCACGAATGCGAATATGTCCCGCTCGCTGCCGGTAACGGATATGGCCTGCTGCTTTTCCGCAAGGCTCTTTATGGCCTTTATCCTGTCCCGAAGCTGGGCTGCCTTCTCGTATTCCATATTTTCCGAGGCAGATTGCATCTGTTCAGTAAGCAGCTCGATTATGGGGCCGGTATGCCCCTCAAGGAACCTGCTTACGCTTTCCAGCAGCCTGTGATATTCCTCCCGGCTGACCTTGCCGCTGCACGGGGCGCAGCACTTGCCCAGGTGGAACATGAGGCAGGGGCGCTCATTGCGGGCGATGGCCTTATGGATATCCTTTTTGCAGTGCCTGACCGGGAATATATCCCGTATGGCCGTAAGCGCATCCTTCAGGCTCAGGCTCGAAAGATAAGGGCCGAAGTACTTCGCGCCGTCCTTTTTGACCTTGCGCACGACTTCAAACCGGGGGAAATCCTGTTTTGTATCCAGCCTTACATACGGAAAATGCTTGTCGTCCTTTAAAAGAATGTTATAACGCGGCATGAGCGCCTTTATGAGATTGCTCTCCAGCGTCAGCGCCTCTGTCTCGTTCGATGTTATGATATACTGAAAATCCTCGATATGGGAAACCATGGCCTCCACCTTAGGAGGCTTCGGGGTATGCTGAAAATACTGCCGCACCCTGTTCTTCAGGTTCACGGCCTTGCCGACGTATATAATCTCACCGCTGCCGTCGTACATCTTGTATACGCCCGGTTCGTCAGGCAGCAGTTTTAATTTTTCCGCTATGATATCATTCATGGAAGCTTCCCCCCATGATGATTATATCATTTATGTAACCCTGGGTCTATCTGAAAAACCTTACCCTGTCGTCAAAAACGCGAATGAGGTTATCGTAAAGCTCCGCGCTCCTGCCCCCGGAAAGGTCGTATACCGTAATACGATCCGGAGAAAGGCCTACCAGTACGCTCATTATTCCCTCCTCGCTGCACTGTTCGTAATCTATCCTCACGTCGTTGTCATCTGTGAAGGTACAGCTGCCGTCGGGATTGAGTATCACATACACCTCGCCCGCGCCCGATGAGCGCAGCTTTACGAACGCGGACAGCACTTTGAGCAGCTCGGTATACTCGTCGTTGAGCAGCATCTCGTCAGCTGCGGCGTATACGCATCTCTCCCACTGTCTGCGGTAGTCCTGCATTCGGAAGCGTATATACCCTTCGAGAGAAAGGTAGCTGTTGCCCTCAAAGTAATCCATCAGCTCGCCCTGCAATTTTTCCAGGCCTGAGGCCCGCTTTGCCATGCATATGGCCTCGGGCAGCACAGCCTTTTTTTCCTCCAGCGTAAGGGGCAGCCCGTTTACCATATAGGCTATCTCAAACTGGGCAAGATCCATGAGCAGCAGCTCGGCTACAGCCTCGCACCACTGCGCAAGCTGTGCCCCGCCCTCTATTGAAGCCTCTGC
>ULSO01018399.1_pt1 | contig 10767 bp, 9 predicted proteins | sample 1956701 | NCBI WGS metagenome assembly ULSO01 (sample SAMEA4835708, study PRJEB28245) | human gut metagenome | biome: gut microbiome; material: fecal sample | place: Denmark | collected 2008 | reverse complement strand
CTGCCGCCGCAGTCGCGGCACCGCTCCTTGATTATCTTGCCCGTGCCGCCGCAGTCGGGACACGTCGTGACGTTGCGGATTATGCCGAGCATGGACTGCTGGGTGCGCGTAATCTGGCCCGTGCCGCCGCACCTGCCGCACGTAGTCGCGCTCGTACCCGGTTTCGCGCCCGTGCCGCCGCACGTCTTGCACGCCGTCTTGCTGGACAGCTCGATCTCCTTCTCGCAGCCGAACACCGCTTCGGCGAAATCTATGCGTATGACGTAATTGACGTCCTCGCCGCGCATGGGTCCGCTGCGCGCGCTCCGACGACTCCCGCCGCCGAACATGCCGAACAGATCGCCGAAAATATCCTCGAACGACGAGAAATCGCCGTTGAAGTTGAATCCGCCGCCCCCGCCGGCTCCGCCGGGCGCGTCGTGGCCGAACGTGTCGTACTGCTTGCGCTTCTGCGGGTCGCTGAGCACGCTGTACGCCTCGCTCGCCTCCTTGAACTTGGCTTCCGCCTCCTTGTCGCCGGGGTGCAGATCGGGGTGGTATTTTTTCGCGAGGTCGCGGTACGCCTTCTTCAGCGTCGCTTCGTCGGCGGTCTTGGGCACGCCGAGCACCTCGTAATAATCTCTCTTTTTATCGTCTGCCATAAATTTCTCTTCCTATTCGATATCTTATAGGATTTTATCAGCATTATGCGCATTTGTCAAGCAAATTAGCACTTGCATTTCGCAAGTGCTAATTTCGGCGCCGAAAAAGATATAAAAATCCTGATACGTCACTTATCGTCCTTCTTCATCGGTGTATCTGATAAATTCGTCCGCGCATAACGAAAACGCAGTACGGCTATTTCCCGCTCCTCATCGTGTATCTCGTATACGAGTACGTAGTTCCCTACGAGCGTATGCCTTATCATGGGATCGGAGATCAGAAATGCCGTGCAGTCCGGAAAGGCATGAGGATAAACGCATATGCTGTCCAGCGTACGCTCTATCTTATCCAAAAGATCGCCAGCCGCCTTTGCATTCACGAGTTTGTCGGTGATGTATGCAAGCGCTTCATCCATATCGCTCACGGCAAGAGGCGTGAACCTGTAAACGTATTTATCCGGCAAACTTGTTCCTTAATTTTGCCAGCTCTTCTTTGCCGTCGAGAAGTTCTCCCCTGTCCGCCTGAGCCTTGCCCTCCGCTATCTTCGTATACATATCCACGCGCGCAAGCTGCTTTTCGTATGTTTCCATGCTCATGACCACCATGTCCCCGTATCCGTTTTTCGTTACGAATATGGGTTCTTCCGCGCTGTGGCACATTTCGGATATCTTCGTCGTATCACGCATATCTCGTATGGGGATTATAGTCATAGTGTCGATCCTCCTGTTATTATCATTATATAATACATAATTATAGCATAGTTATGCACCATTGTCAATCGGAAATACGATAAACCGGGCAATGATAAAAGGGACCATCCCTTTTGTTCGGAAAATTCAACCGACGTTCGACGTTTCGATTTATTTATTGTCTATATTTCCGTCGCATCCGTAACTGTCGATTTGCCGCTAAATTTACAGGCGGAAATTTATATCCTTTTTTGCAAATAAATCATATTTACCAGTCGAACACCGCATTCATAAATCGGGCGTTCATAGTTATCTATAAAAAAATTTTTTATGCTGTGATGGCGAACAAAACCGCATTTTTCATAAAAAGGAATGGTCAACGGACTATCCCCGGTGCCTACTTGCAGTATAGAATACCGCCCTTTATATTTCATTTCGATAAAATCGATTAGCGCTTTTCCGTAACCCATGCCCCTATATTCCGGTTCGGTGGCAATATTTTTGATTTCAAGGACACTGTTTCCTTCATCAGTCACGATACACTCGCATTTAATTCCGTTATCATCCAGCACATACATTGTTCCTCTGTCAATATATTTGTCTATCATGTTCTCTTGTTCATCGGCAGACAAAAGCAATGGAAGAAAAAGTTTTTTATTCTCTTTGATTTATTTAATTTCCATATCTGTATAATCTCCCTGACTCCGATTTGTCTGCTTCTCGACCGGTTTTATTTTTACGCGCCTTTGCGCATCTCTGTCGTCTGTAATAGCTGGTTTATCCGGCCATCGGGTAGCCATTGGCGTTCCGTAAAGTCCGCACGCGTTTACTATTGCCGTTCCTGACTTGGAATTATTGTATCATATAAACAATAATTTTTCAATATAATCCGACGGAATTTTAACCGCTCGGAAATACGATAAACCGGGCAATGACAAAAGGGACCTGCGCGGAGCAGATCCCTTCTCTTTTTCGCATTCCGCGAAATTATTTGCTGATGAGTTCGCCGAAGTACTTGATGGTGCGGACCATCTGGCTGGTGTAGGAGTTCTCGTTGTCGTACCAGGAAACTACCTGAACCTCATAGAGGTCGTCGGTGATCTTGAGCACGGAGGTCTGAGTTGCGTCGAACAGAGAGCCGAAGGTCATGCCGATGATATCGGACGAAACGATCTCGTCCTCGTTGTAACCGAAGGACTCGTTTGCGGCTGCCTTCATAGCGGCGTTGATGCCTTCCTTCGTGATGTCCTTGCCCTTGACGACAGCGGTAAGGATCGTGGTCGAGCCGGTAGGCGTGGGAACGCGCTGAGCGGCGCCGATGAGCTTGCCGTTGAGTTCGGGGATGACGAGGCCGATAGCCTTTGCTGCGCCGGTGGAGTTGGGAACGATGTTGATCGCGCCCGCGCGGCTGCGGCGAAGGTCGCCCTTTCTCTGGGGACCGTCGAGGATCATCTGGTCGCCGGTGTAAGCGTGGATCGTGCACATGATACCGCTCTGGATGGGAGCGAACTTGTTGAGCGCGTCAGCCATGGGAGCGAGGCAGTTGGTCGTGCAGGATGCTGCCGAGATGATGGCGTCGTCCTTGGTAAGGGTCTTGTGGTTGGTGTTGTAAACTATCGTCTTAAGGTCGTTGCCTGCGGGAGCGGAGATGATGACGTGCTTAGCGCCGGCGTCGATGTGAGCCTGAGCCTTTGCCTTGCTGGTGTAGAAACCGGAGCACTCGAGAACGACGTCGATGCCGAGAGCCTTCCAGGGGCAGTCTGCCGCGTTGGGGTTCTTGTAGATCGTGATCTCTTTGCCGTCGACGGTGATGGAGCCGGGGGTGACGACGGTCTTGCCGTCCTCAGCCATAACGGGCTCTTTGCTCTCCACTACGTGCTTGCTGTTGCCGATGCCGGCGTAGTTGCCCTGCGAGGAATCGTACTTGAGAAGATGAGCGAGCATCTTGGGCGAGGTAAGGTCGTTGATTGCGACGATCTCGAAGCCGTCCGCGCCGAACATCTGGCGGAACGCGAGTCTGCCGATACGGCCGAAACCGTTGATTGCTACCTTGACGTTTTTGGTTGCCATTTTATTTTGTTTCCTCCATAGAAAATTCTTTGCTTTCTTCCTTGCAGTGCTTAGTATACCGCAATCACTTGGAAAAATCAAGAAATTTTTATCGATTATGCGGATTTTTTTGCATTTGGGGTAATAATATCGCGACAGCCGCGTTGCCGTGCGTAAATTATGCAAACTCGCATTGCACGGAGTGCGGAAAAACGCGCGCGGGCGGTCAATCGATTGACAGCTTTTGACGGCGGTGGTATAATAATGACTGCAAATCAAAATACGGAGGAATATTCCAGATGAAAAAGATGACAATCGACGGAAATACCGCCGCTTCGCACGTCGCGTACGCGTTCTCCGAAGTAGCGGCGATATATCCCATCACTCCGTCGTCGCCGATGGCGGAAGCCGCCGACGAATGGGCAGCCAAGGGACAGCTGAACATGTTCGGGCAGCCTCTCCGCATCGCGGAAATGGAGTCCGAAGGCGGCGCTGCGGGCGCCGTGCACGGTTCGCTGACCGCGGGCGCGCTGACCACCACTTACACCGCGTCCCAGGGTCTGCTGCTCATGATCCCCAATATGTATAAAATCGCGGGCGAGCTGCTTCCCACCGTGTTCCACGTTTCGGCGCGTGCGCTCGCCGCAAGCGCGCTCAACATCTTCGGCGACCATGCCGACGTCATGGCCTGCCGCCAGACCGGTTTCGCGATGCTGTGCTCCAACAGCGTCCAGGAAGTCATGGACCTCGCTCTCGTCGCCCATCTCGCGACGCTGACGAGCCGCGTGCCCTTCCTGCATTTCTTCGACGGGTTCAGAACCAGCCACGAAGTCAGCAAGATCGACGTCATAGATTACGACGAAATGAAGAGCCTTGTCAACATGGACGAGATCCGCGAGTTCAAGAGCCGTGCGCTCAACCCCGAGCATCCCGTTCAGCGCGGCACGGCGCAGAATCCGGATATTTACTTCCAGGGCAGAGAGGCGGTCAACAAATACTATGACGCCGTGCCCGAAATAGTCAAAGAGAAAATGGCCGCCGTAAGCAAACTTACGGGCAGAAAATACGAGCTGTATCAGTACTACGGAGCCAAGGACGCGGACCGCGTCATCGTCCTCATGGGCAGCGGCGCCGAGGCTGTGCAGGAAACCATCGATTACCTCGCGGCAAAGGGCGAGAAGGTCGGCGTCATCAAAGTGCGTCTGTTCCGTCCCTTTGCGGTCAAGGATTTCGTTTCGGCGATCCCCGCTTCGTGCAAGAAGCTCGCCGTACTCGACAGAACCAAGGAGCCGGGCAGCCTGGGCGAGCCGCTCTACCTCGACGTGTGCGCAGCGCTCGCCGAAACGGGCAGATCGGACATCAAGGTCGTCGGCGGACGCTACGGCATGGGCAGCAAGGAGTTCACGCCGTCCATGATCAACGCGATCTATAACGAGCTGAAAAAGAGCGAGCCGAAGAACCACTTCACGATCGGTATCGACGACGACGTCACCAACACGTCCATCCCCTACCCCGAGTTCATCAATGCCGCTCCCAAGAGCACCGTTCGCTGCAAGTTCTACGGCTTCGGCGGCGACGGCACCGTGGGCGCGAACAAGAACAGCATAAAGATCATCGGCGACCACACCGACAAGTACGCGCAGGGTTATTTCGAATACGACTCCAAGAAGTCGGGCGGCTTCACGCTGTCGCACCTGCGTTTCGGCGACGAGCCCATTCATTCCGAGTACCTCATCGACGAGGCGGATTTCGTGGCCTGCCACAAGCCCGCTTACGTGACGATGTACGACATGATCTCGTCGCTCAAAGAAGGCGGCACCTTCCTGCTCAACTGCAAGTGGACGGACGAGGAGCTCGAAACCGAGCTGCCCGCTTCCATGAAGAACATGCTCGCCAAGAAGCACATCAAGATGTACGCCATCGACGCGCTCGCAACCGCGCAGAAGGCGGGCAGCCCCAAGAGCCAGAACATGGTTCTGCAGGCGGCGTTCTTCAAGATCGCGAACATCATACCTTACGCGGAAGCGGAAGTATATATGAAAAAGGCCGTCGAAAAGACGTACGGCAAGAAAGGCCCCGAGGTCGTCAAAGCCAACTGCGACGCAATCGACATGGCAATAAGCGAACTGCGCGAGGTCAAGATCCCCGCGTCCTGGGCAACCGCAAAGGACGGCGCTGTAGCGTCCGTTCCCGAAGACGCGGCAAAGGACAAGTATTACACCGATTTCGTGGCAATCTGCAACGCTCAGGAAGGCAACAAGCTCAAGGTTTCCGAAGTCAGCGCGGACGGCACCGTGCCCACGGGTACGACCAAATACGAGAAGCGCGGCACCGCGGCCATGGTTCCCATGTGGGACATCACCAAGTGCATACAGTGCAACCAGTGCTCGTACGTCTGCCCTCACGCCTGCATCCGTCCCGTACTGCTTAACGAGGAAGAGGCGAAGAAAGCGCCCGCTTCGTTCGCGACCAAGAACGCGAACGGCTTCACCGGAATGCAGTTCAGGGTTCAGGTATCCCCGCTCGACTGCACGGGCTGCTCGTCGTGCGCGAACGTCTGCCCCGCAAAGGACAAGGCGCTCAAGATGGTGGACGTCGAAACCGCTGTCAAGGCGGAGAAAGACAACTGGAACTTCGCTCAGACGGTATCCGTCAAAGAAGTGCCTCCCACCAATCCCAAGAACAGCCAGTTCAGCCAGCCGCTCTTCGAATTCTCGGGCGCGTGCGCGGGCTGCGGCGAGACGCCTTACGTCAAGCTCGTCACCCAGCTGTTCGGCGACCGCATGCTCATAGCGAACGCGACGGGCTGCTCGTCGATCTACGGCGGTTCCGCTCCCGTCTGCCCTTATACCAAGAACGCGAAGGGCGAAGGCCCCGCATGGGCAAACTCGCTGTTCGAGGATAACGCGGAGTTCGGCTACGGCATGTTCCTCGCATACAAGGCGCGCCGCGAAAAGCTCGCAGCGGATATGCACAAGGCCATCGAGCTCGGCGTGGGCGCGGATCTGAAAGCGTCGTTCGAGGAATGGGGCGCGAACATGAAGAGCGTACCCGTCACCAAGAAGTGCGCGGCTGAGATCAAGGCCGCCCTCCCCGCAGCGATCAAGGCTGCCAAGGGCGAGCTTAAGAGCGTGCTCGAAACCATCTATGCGGACAGCGACTGCATCGTCAAGAAATCCTTCTGGATCATCGGCGGCGACGGTTGGGCATACGATATAGGCTACGGCGGACTCGACCACGTGCGCGCACAGGACGAGGACGTCAACGTGCTCGTGCTCGACACCGAGGTGTACTCCAACACGGGCGGTCAGTCGTCCAAGGCTACGCCGACCGGTTCGGTCGCCAAGTTCGCGGCTGCCGGCAAGCGCACCAAGAAAAAGGATCTCGGCATGATGGCGATGAGCTACGGCTACGTGTACGTCGCGCAGTGCGCAATGGGTGCGAGCCAGCCTCAGCTGCTCAAAGCGCTCACCGAGGCGGAAGCGTACGACGGTCCTTCCCTCGTCATCTGCTACGCTACCTGCATCAACCACGGCATCCGCATGGATCTCGGTCAGCAGGAGCAGAAGAAGGCGGTCGACGCGGGTTACTGGCAGCTGTACCGCTACAACCCCGACGCAGGCTTCATCCTCGACTCCAAGGATCCCACCGCGTCCTATCAGGAATTCCTTATGGGCGAGACGAGATACAAGTCCCTCAAAGCGGCTAAGCCCGACGTTGCGGCCAAGCTGTTCGAGAAGGCGGAGGAGGACGCAAAGAAGCGCCTCGAAACCTACAAGGCGAAAGCCGGTAAATAAGCAATCGTATAACGCGATAACGACCCGTCCGGATCATTACGATCCGGACGGGTTTTCTTTATCACCGTTCTTTTGTGATAAGTATGTGAAAACGCTTGACTTGCCATACCCGAGTCTGCTATAATGCCATAAGATAGTTAAAATTTTTTAACTAAAATTTTTTAGGTGATTGCCATGATTGAAAAGAACTTCGAGATCATTTACCGGGAGTTCAGACTGAGGCTGTATAAGCACGTTTTCGACATCATCGGAGAGAAGAGCGGTTCGCTGTCGGCGACCGAGTACTTTTCCGCCGAGGTCGTCTATCTGCTCGGCAACCCCACGATAACCGAATTCGCGGACTATCTGAACATCTCATCGCCCAACGCGGCGTATAAGGTGAAGTCGCTCGAAAGCAAGGGTTATATAACCAAAGAGCAGACGGACGACAGGCGCACCTTCCGCATCCGCGTCACGGACAAATTCCTGCAGTATTACCACGACACGGACAGCTACGGCACTTTCATAATGAAAATGCTGTCGGAGCGGCTGGGGCCGGAAGAGCTGGAAAAGGTGGACAGAATATTCGAGCAGTTCATCGCCCAGATAGACCTCGAAAAAGAAAAAGAACGGCAATCGAAAAAAGAAAAGGAAAAGGAAGCAAAATGGTCAGAATAGTTACCGACTCGTCATCCAACATAACGCCCGAAGAAGCGGAAGAGCTGGGCGTAACCGTTATCCCCCTCACCGTCATATTCGGCAGCGATGAGCTGCGCGACGGCGTGGACATAACCGCCGAAGCGTTCTACGACAGGCTGGCGCGCGACAAGAACCACCCGCACACGTCGCAGATCAACACCGCACAGTTCGAGGAAATATTCCGCGACGCTCAGGCGAAGGGCGAAAAGCTGATTCTCCTCCCCATCTCGGCGGCGCTGTCCGGCACTCATGCCGCGGCGGTGAAAGCGAAGGAAAACGTCGGCTACGACGGCATATACGTATACGACACCCGCACGACCACGGTCATGCTCAAAATGCTCGTGCTCGAAGCGCGGAGGCTCGCCGACCGTGAGCCGGAAGAGATAATCTCGGCGCTGGACGACCTCCGCTCGCGCACCGAGCTGTACGCCATGGTGGATACGCTCGAATATCTGTGGAAGGGCGGCCGCATGGCGCGCGGCACCGCCATGCTGGGCGGACTGTTCCGCGTCAAACCCATCATAACGATAAAGAGCGACGGTTCGCTCGACGTGGTGGCAAAGGCGATAGGCACGCGCAGCGCCATAAAGAATCTGCGCAAGTTCGTAAATCCCGAAACGATCGATCCCGACGTACCCGTATATTACATTTATACCGTAAACAAAGACAACTGCGAAAGGCTCATAAACGAAGTGCACCCGGACAGGCACGACGAATATCTCTCGGATGCGACCAACATCTGCCCCGTCATCGGCGTGCATATCGGGCCGGGAGCCGTGGGGATATGCTTTGCACGAAAAAAGGAGGCTTAAATAAATGCGTATCGACTCACTGTTTGCTCAGATGATTTACCGCGGGATATTCCTCGTGCTGTCCGCGGGCGCCGTCGCGCTGACATTCGCAGGCAGCGACGGGTTCAATGCGGGAACGTTCCTGTATTACACGAGCTGGTCGAACTGGCTCATATTCGCCGTCATGATCGCCGTTTTCGCCGGCACCGTGAAGCGCTATGCGCGCGGCGAAACGCACGGGCACAACGAAGCGCTGCGCTTTCTCAAAGCGAACGCGACGGTGCTCATATTCGTGACGTTCGCCGTCTATGCCTTCGTGCTCCCCGACGCGCCGCTCATCGCCAGGGCGGACTACTGGACGGATATAAGCAACCTGCTCAAACACTTTATCTGCCCGCTCATGTTCGTGTTCGACTGGATCCTGTTCGACGCGCACGGCATAGTCAAGGTATCGTGGCCGTTCAAGGGGCTGATCCTTCCCCTCATCTACTGCATCGCCGTGGAAGCGCGCGCGGGCATATACGCCGGAATGAGCGGCGGCACGATACCCGAGGCCGAGCTCGGCGATTACTTCCCATACTTCTTCCTCGATTTCCAGACGCTGGGCGTCGGCGGGCTGTTCATGTGGATAGGCATACTGATCTGCGTGTTCACCGCGCTCGGGTTCGTCGTGTTCGGAGTTGACAAGATAGGCTGCGCGCCGAAGCGCCGCGCCATTACGGCGGAAGCGGAAGAAACGGCGGCATAAATTACATAAAATGCAAAACGGACGCCGCGGCGTCCGTTTTTTCCTACCCGTCAGATTTCGGCAAGACCGAAGAGATAGTCGCTCGAGATATCGAACAGGCGGCAGAGAAAAATAATCTGCTCGTAATTCAGTTCGAACCTGCCCGTTTCGAAACGGCTGTACTGCTGCTGTCTCATATTCATCAGCCCCGCGACCTGCGTCTGCGTAAGCTGAACCGCCTTGCGGCTTTCCTTCAATCTTTTCCCTACTTCGGTCTTCAGACTCATAACGAAATCATAGCAAAATACAACATAAAATGTTTTGACTTACAACACAAAGTATGGTAAAATATTTGAAAAATTATGCGGCACCCCAATTTCCGTGCCTGCACGGATAAAACGTCGGATATGCGCGTAAAGCGCATATCCGACGTTTTGCGTACGGCAAACAACTTTGTCAATAGTAAATATTTTACGCTCCGCATACGTAATCGCTTGACAAAACGCGGGCAAAAGCATATATTATACGTAACAATCAAGTGCGGAGCGGCTGCTCCGTGGAAGCGTAGAATGTACGGCTTTTTAAAAACAACATTCGTTTTCGGCGCCGTACGGCAGCCGTTTTTTTATTGCGAAAATACTTTTATAAGGACGGACATAAAAATGACCGAAGGACAGAACGGAGATACGGCGGCAAACGAGGAGGCGCCCGCCGCCGCGCCCGAACGGGCAAAGAAGCTGTCGGAATTCAGATTTTCCGAGTGCGAAGGCGCCGGGCGCAAGATACTGTGGCTGCTCAATTACGTATTCATCGACGGCATGAGCGGTATGGCGCTCGGGCTGTTCGCCACGCTCATCGCCGGCACCATAATATGGCAGGTAGGCCAGCTCATAGACAAGGCGGGAGCGAATCCCGTCGGGCTGGCGCTCGAAGCCGTGGGCAGAACGGCGCAGATCGCCATGGGCTGCGGCATAGGCGTGGGCGTGTGCATCAAGCTGAAAAAGACGTCGCCGCTCGTCGTGGCGTCGGCGTGCGCCGCGGGCATGATCAGCTCGTACGCGGGCACGATAATAGGCATGACTTACTCCGACGGCGTGTACTCCGTGGGAGGCGGCATACTCGGCGCGATGGAGAACAACGCCGCGTTCGCGATCTCGGTCACGGGCGCGGGCGACCCCATGGGCGCGTTCATCGGCGCGATATCCGCCATGGCGATCGCCGGCACGGTAAGCGGCAAAACCAAGGTGGACATACTCGTCACCCCGCTCGCCGGCATCCTGGGCGGCTCCGTCGTCGGGCTGGCGGTGGGCTTCCCGGTATGGCTGGCGCTCAACGCGCTCGGCGCGTTCATCGTCTGGGTGCAGACGCTGGGCGCGGTGGCGGTCGCAATCATG
>ULSO01018321.1_pt1 | contig 10871 bp, 10 predicted proteins | sample 1956701 | NCBI WGS metagenome assembly ULSO01 (sample SAMEA4835708, study PRJEB28245) | human gut metagenome | biome: gut microbiome; material: fecal sample | place: Denmark | collected 2008 | reverse complement strand
TGGTACAAAAATAAAGTTCATTTAGTGACTCGCGGTATTTACCCGGCATAACGGCTTTCGTTAGGGGATAACCATCTTCGCCGACACAGCTCAAAATAAAGGTATTGACTTTCCGGTGCAGCTTCTCGGCTTTTTCTCTGGTTGTCATCATCATCACCTGCGCAGAATGTAAGTTGCCGCTGCCGCGGCCCTCTGCATCCGCTACGAGAGAGATTCTGCTGCAGTAATAAAACTGACGGAAGCAGTCTTAGCTTAACCGTCAGATCTTGTTTCCGCCGAGATGCTGATCGTTTCAGCCGATGGTGTTGCGTGTCCGGTCGTGCAGTTCACCCATCTTGCCCTTGTTCCAGCCGCGGGTTTTGGAGAAGAAGCCGGTAACACGAGTCATGCCTTCGATATCTGGCGAGCCGCAGGAGGGGCAGGAGTCTTTGAGACCGCGCACCGTTTTGCCGCAGCTCAGACAGGATGTGAATTCCGGACTGAAAGCAATCTGGGCATTCTGCGTGTTCTGGAAAGTCTTGACGACAAAGGCGGCCAGGCTTTCCGCCGGCGGCTTGGACTCGCCTAACCATACGTGGGTGAGCGCCCCGGCATCGATCAGCGGGTGGAATCTTCCTTCCTGCTTCACACGGTCGATAGCCGAGACTTTGGCACCGACGTTCATGTAAGTGGAGTTAGTGTAGTAAATCTCACCGCTGGCCTTGTTGCCGCGGACTGCGGTCGGTGACTGCAGTGGGTAGTATTTCATATCCAGTTTAGCAAAGCGGTAAGCGGTTGATTCGGCCGGCGTCTGTTCCAGCGGCATTTTGAGACCGTACTCATTGCCGATGCGCTCCGCCTCTTTCTTCATATGCGCGATGACTTTGAGACCAAACATCGTAGCGTCTTTCGACTGATGCAGCTCTTCACCAGTGTGATACTGCACCATCTCGTTGAGACCAACCATGCCGACTAAGAATGAAGATTTGTAAATGCGGTAGTAAGGCTCGCCGTCGAGGTTCATGGTGAGCAGCGAGAGGGGGCCGTTTTTGCCCATGTTGAACAACTGCGTGATGAATTCCTTCTTCTGAATGTGCGCTTTAGCGACCAGTTCCAGGCGCTCGGTCAGCAGCTCAAAGAGGCGGGTATCGTTTTGATTGGCCTCATAAGCGACCCGCGGCAGGTTGATGGTGACATTCTGCATTGCCGAGTAACGCATCTTCCAAGGCGTCCGGGCATCGTCTAAATCGCTCTGTTCCAGTTTAAAGGAAAGACGGCAGCACTCCGAGATCTTCGCGGTGTTGCCTCTGTCGAAAACAAAGTAGGTATTGCCTTTTTCCGCGGCTACCCGGGAAATCTTCTCTAAGAATTCCTCATGGCCGTCGGTCTTGAAGAACTTCTCTGTCATGTGCACTTCCGGTTTGGGGAAGAAGAAAGGCCGGCCCATCGCGTCGCCGCCCATGTAAACGTCAAAGAGGGCATTGACGAAACGCTGTGAGTCTTCAATGTAATCCTCATAGTTGAGGCCGGTGAACTGTCCGCCGGGACCGATGGCCGGCACGCCGACGAAGTGGTCGGGGACTTCCCAGTATAGGTTAAGATCGGAGAAGATCGACTGTCCGCCGCGGGCTACTGCCTGCTGGGCAAACTCATAGATGAGGATCTGTGCCAGCTGACGCATGCGGTCGTCATCGACATCGCCTAAGTAAGGGGCCAGAAAGAGATTGAAAGCGTCCCAGCCGATGGCCCCGGAGAAGTGACCCTGCAGGGCAGCGGAGAACTTAACGATCTGCTCGATAAGGACTTCCGGGTGCTTGGCCGGTCGGGCGATAGAAAGGGCATTGGGCAGATTCAAACCGAATTTCTTCACATATTCGATGGACTGTCCGGAACAGTAAGGCCGGTCGACCATGCCGAGGTCGTGAAGGTGGATATCACCGCGCATGTGGGCATCGGCCAGATCTTGAGAGAAGACTTCTAAAAGGGCAAATTCTTTTTTGATGTTTTCCGCCAGCGTCAGGTTGGTAGCCTCCGGGCCGTGCGGCACATTGGCGTTTTCTTTGTTGGGGCACATGATGATCTGGCGGGCGTCATAAAGCGGTACTCCCAGCCGTGTATGCTGTTTGCGTACTGAAGAAAGTCCGTACTCAACCAGCTTAGCATTGGTGAGTTCCCGGATCAAGGGTGCAGTGATCATCTCGATGTTTAGTTCCGCAATCATCTTCTCTACTTCGCGGGAGATAATCGAAGCGGCGTCTTCGCTGATGGTGGTTTCTCTGATCAGCGCTTCATAAATGCGGGATTTGTCCCAGACTTTCAACTCTTCATCCGAAGTTCTGACAAATAAAGTCAGTTCTGTTGATTCTTTATTATCTAAATAATTAGTTCTTGTTTGTCCTGCCGCTTTCATAGTCTGCCCCTTTAATGAGTATATCAATAATTGAAGGAAAGATCGTTTGTGGAGTGCGAATATTCTCTAAGCAGTAACTCCCCAAAACACACTTACCGAGTGGGATAAGAGAAGAGACTCGGCTATTTAAGAACCTATTAAAACAAGATTGACTAACACAAAAACGACTTTTTGTAACAGTTGCTGAGCTGTTTGTTACTAGATTGTGTATCATATTTGTTACCTAATATGATAAACTACAGCTTAAAATTTCACTGGCTGTTGAAAAATAACTGAGAAATAGAATCCAACAAGATGATAAGTAGGTTTCATAAAAAGCAGATAAAAAGTATGTACAGCTGAGCTCTGCCGCTCAGCCGCCGGTGTTTAACGGGCTCACTGCGCTTTAATTTTAAGCGCGATTTCCCGGCCGAATTCAAAGCATTTCTGTCGAGCAGCGGCATCCGGCACATACTGCACTTCTAAAGGCTCAAAGGGCACCTCTAACCCGCCGTCCTTCATTACCGCCTGCAGATCTTTGACTGCCCCTCCAGCCCAGCCGTAAGAGCCGAAAGCAGCGCCGATACGGCCCTTCGGACGGAGTCCCTTCATGTAAACCGCCATGTCGGCGACTGTCGGGAACATGTTGTTGTTGAGCGTCGGCGTACCGATGATTACGGCCCGGGAAGTGAGAATACGTGCCATCGCTTCACTGCGGTCTGTTTCGGTAAGTTTTAAAACTTCGACAGTGACGCCTTCTGCCGCAATCCCCTCAGCAATATCTTTGGCCATAATGCCGGTGCTGCCCCACATGCTGTCGTAGATGATGATTGCTTTCTGCGGCGTGTTGTTAGAGGCCCATTGCGCATAGAGCGCGGTGATCTTGTCGAGATCGGTTCTCCAGATTACCCCGTGGGAAGTAGCTAAGATCTTGATGTCCAATTCTTTGGCTTTTTCCAGAGTCTTAAGCACCCGGGCGCTGAAAGGCGTGATGATATTGGCATAATATTTAGCGGCCTCCTGATAAAGCACCGCCTGGTCAACTTCATCATTAAAGCGCTGGGAAACGGCATAATGCTGCCCAAAGGCATCCATGCTGAACAGGAGTCCGTCTTCCGGGATGTAAGTAAACATTGAATCCGGCCAGTGCAGCATCGGCGTATCGATGAATTTAAGAGTCTTGGCTCCGCATTTAATTTCCTGCCCGTCTTTGACTTCTTCGGTTTTGAGGTCGGGAAAATGCATTTTGAGACCTTCGACACCTTTCTTAGAAGCCAGGACAGTCGCACCGGTGATCGCCTGCAGTTCAGGCAAGCAGCCGGAATGGTCCATTTCCGTGTGGTTGGAAACGATGAGGTCGATGTCCTGCGGATCAATGATGCTGCGGATTCTTTCCAGCAATTCATTGAGGAAAGGCTTTTTTACGGTATCAACGAGGATGTTCTTGTCACCAACAATGAGATAGGCGTTGTAAGTGGTTCCTTTTGGTGTGCAGTAACCGTGGAAATTGCGCACATTCCAGTCGATTGCTCCGACCCAATAGACACCATCTATGATTTTTTCACCATTCATCTTTGCACCTAAATTTGTGATGTAGAGCTGCACTATTTATGTTTAATCGTCTGGAACAGTCAGTTTTTGCCGTCCGCTGCCTTCGTGATTTGCAACCGCGGCTGTTTTTTCAGCTAGTTTTATAGAATGAATACTGCCGCGGTCCTAGCGGTGGGTACCGAGAAGTATCCTCTTATTTTAGTCGAGGATTATTGTGTTTTTTAGGTTTTATTAATCAATGCCTGCGCGTCTGCATGATAATTCATAGTTATCTGCTCATCTAAACCTTTTTCTTTTTTTATTTATCACATATGAATATTAAACCATTTAGTGAGGTGAAATAAGTGAGTGAATTTGAAACCGAAAAGAAGGAATTGTTTGATGCAATGGTTGCATACAACAAAGCCAATCTTCTGGCAACTGTCGACAAGGCAAGAAGTGCTGGCATGGACCCCTTGGCCATCATTGAAGTTTTGGGAACAGGCATGACAGAAGTAGGTGTTCGTTTTGAAAGAGGCAAATTGTTTTTGCCGCATGTTTTGAGCGCTGCCGATGCAATGACTGCCGCTGTTAAAGTTCTGGAGGCCGATCTGCCCAAAGAAGCAGCCAGCAGCAAGATTGCCAGCGTAGTTATGGGTACTGTTGAAGGAGATGTTCACGACATTGGTAAGTCCATCGTTTCTACTCTCCTGCAGTGTGCTGGCTTTGACGTGCACGACTTGGGAAGAGATGTACCAATTCCCAAATTTATCAATGAAATCAGAAACGGCTGCACAATGATCGGCATGTCTTCCCTGATGACCACCTCCATGGTTGTCCAGAGAGATGCCATTGAGAAACTTAAGGAAGAAGGCCTACGCGACAGTGTCAAGGTGTTAGTAGGCGGAGCTCCAGCTACCCAGGCCTGGGCCGACAAGATTGGAGCTGACGGATATGGAGAAAATGCAAACGATGCAGTCCAGGTTGCATTAGCGCTTGCAAAGAAGTGAGGTGAAAGATATGACTGAGTACCCAATTAGAAGGGGAGACGGCAAGAGGCTATACCTATCTCGTCAACAAATTTTAGACGATATTAACGAAGGTATTGCCGATGCTGCAGATATCGGATCTATACCGAATTTAACCTCCGATGACATCGATTTTCTCTTGGAGATTTTAATCGACAAGAGCAGAGCGGTCGGAGTAGAAGTCGGTAAAGAGGTTGTCCTGACCTATGATATTGGACAGATTGACCTCGAAGGAGACACTGGTAACAGCGGTCTTGGTATCCCGATCAGCAGACTTACCGGAGCTTTAACCCACGAAAGGGCAATGGGCGCCGATACTTTTGAGTTGGCCCACGCTGACTACAGCATTAAGCCGGTTAAACCGATTATTGCTAACGAAATGCAGGCTATGGAAACCGCACAGAACAACCTCGTTGTTCCTTATTTCTATGGTGCCATGCCAAACATGGGTCTGTATTACAGCCCTGACGGTCCTTACGGCAACCCTGCAGACTTAATGAGAGAATTTAAGATCCAGGAAGCCAGAGAATCCTGCGAAGCTGCTGTAGAGCATCTAGCCAGAGATATTCATTTTGTTTCTACTAAAATCATGGCCGCCGGTGCCGATGGTTTCGACTTTGATACCACCGCTTCCGCTGGTGACGGTGACTTTGTAGCTACTCTCAAAGGCGTCGAGATGCTGAGGAAAGAATGCCCTGAGGCTTACATTAACCTCGGTATGTCTGGTGAATTAGTTCTCGGTATCCACGGAGAACTGGAATATGACGGTCAGGTTGTCGCTGGCTTATGTCCTCATGAACAGGTTAAACTCGCAGCCAAAGCCGGAGCCAATGTCTTCGGACCAGTGGTCAACACCAACACTGGCAAGAGTCTGGCCTGGAACTTAGCCCGTGCTTTGACCTTCATTAAAGAATGCGTCAAAGTTTCACCGATCCCCTGTCACGCCAACATGGGTATGGGTGTCGGCGGTATTCCTATGACTGAGACACCATCCCTGGATGCAATGACGCGCTGCAGCAAAGCGATGGTTGAAATTGCTGCTGTCGACGGCATATAGGTTGGGGTCGGCGACCCCGCCGGCATGGCTCTTCCACACTACGTTAGCTCTGGTATGGGGGGCATTAGGACAGCAGGCGACCTTGTCGCCAGGATGGAATATTCCAAAGGCATGAAGATCGGCGAAGCCAAAGAGTACGTTGCCAAGAAGCTCGGCGTCTCTTCTGTAGAACTTGCAGACGAATATGTCATGAAAGATCTGAGAGAAGAGCTGGGTCTTGGCGTCGTTACGGCTATTCCCGGCGTTCCCAAGGGCATCGCTGCCAAGTTGAACATCGAGAGATTACTCGACACGAAGATCAACTGCTGCGAGCAGTTCCGTAAGATGGGTAAACTCAAAGCCTAAATCTGAACAATGCCAGAGCTGGATAGATCCTGTCATTACATCTGATTACGACGAAATGATTCCTCCTGATCTGTCTGGCATTCTGGCTCCTTTTCAGATTTATTTGGAATATACGAATGTAACTTAGCATAAGCTCTGATACAAATAAACAATAGATAGTAAGAAAATAAAAAGAGGTGACTAAATGAGTAAGCACTACTATCCAGGAAGAGAAATCCTGGAAGGTGTAAAGTTGGAGCTCTTTACTGAAAACAGTTTGAGAGCTATCGACTACGCCACAATGGAAGTCTTGCAAAACCCCGGTATTCAGGTATCTGATGACGAGGCTATGCAGATCTTCAAAGCCGCAGGTTGCGAAGTAGATGAGAAAACCAAGATGGTGAAAATACCCGAATACATCGTTAGACGGGCACTCGCTACCGCTCCCTCTAGATTTGAATTACACGGTCGGGATAAGAAGAGAAAGCTGGTACAGGAACACAAAGGCAAAGTCCACTGGACTTGCTTCGGAACCGGTATCCAGATGTGCCACTACCAGGGCCCTGGCGACTACAGAACCATGGACTCTACCGATGCCGATCTGGCAAAAGTAGCAAAACTGGTTGACTGGGCAGACAACGTTGATTACTTCTCCTTAGCCGTTTCCGCTCGTGATTGGGCAGGAAAAGGAAAGGAAGACGTTCACGAAATGTTCACATCTGTCACGAACACCACCAAGCACTTCCACCACATTGACCCTGTCGGCGAGAACGTAGAATACTACTTCGAGCTGGAAAAGGCCATGTATGGCGGTAATGAAGAGGAAGCTAGGAAGAAACCACTCGTTTCGATGTTAGTTTGTCCTACCAGCCCCTTAGAACTGAGCAGCAATGCTTGTCAGGTTATCATCAAAGGCGCTCGCCTGGGTATCCCAACCAACGTTCTGAGTATGGCGATGTCCGGCGGATCCGCACCGATTCACTTAGCCGGAACACTCGTTACCCACAACGCCGAAGTCTTAGCAGGAATTGTCCTTTCACAATTAGCTGTTCCTGGAGCCAAAGTCTGGTACGGTAGCTCTACCACCACCTTTGATATCAAGAGAGGAACCGCTCCTGTCGGTTCTCCAGAATTAGGCATGATCAGCGCATCTGTCGCCAAGTTGGGTCAATACTACGGATTGCCAACTTTTGTGGCCGGCATATAGGCTGACGCCAAGGTACCTGATGTCCAAGCAGGACACGAGAAGACTATTACCACAATTCTTCCCGCCCTGTCTGGTGCTAACACCATCTATGGCGCAGGTATGTTGGAACTTGGCATGACATTCTCAATGGAACAGTTAGTGATTGACAACGACATCATTTCGATGGTCAAGAAAGTAATGCAGGGTATTCCCGTAACTGAAGAGACCCTTGCTGTGGAAGCTATCCAGAAAGTCGGTGTAGGTAACAACTTCCTGAGCCATAAAACAACCATGGCTAACATCGACCTCCCGTCTGATCCTCAGCTGATCAACAGGGATATGTTGGGAGACTGGGTAAACGCTGGACGTAAGAGTCTGGATGTTGTAGCTCACGAAAAAGTTTTACAGATTATGGCTGACCATGTTGTATCTCCGATTGATGCTGACATACTCAAAGATATGAACGCAATCGTCGAAAAAGGAGACAAAGCATTCAGAGGCCAATTATAAGGAGGATACTAAATGTCTAATGAAGAAATAATAGAAAAGGCCAGAAATGCAGTCCTTGAATATGACGCTGATTCCGCAGTTGAAGCCGCTGAAGAAGCGATCAAAGCCGGCATGGATCCGGTAGAAGTCATTGCTAACGGTTTCACCAAAGCAATGAACGAGATCGCTGCTAAATATGAAGCTAAACAGCTTTTCCTGCCCCACGTCGTTGCTGCCTCGGATGCAATGACTGCCGGTATCGATGTCCTCAATCCTTATTTGGAAAAGATGGGCGTTGCCGAAGGTTCTGGACTTGGCACGATTGTAATCGGAACAATTGAAGGAGACATTCACTCAATCGGCAAAGACATTGTCGCCATTATGCTCAAGATTGCCGGCTTTAACGTCCACAACTTGGGACGTGACATTCCGGTCAAAGACTTCATCGAGGAAGCCAAAAAGCATAATGCAGACGTGATTGGATCTTCAGCTTTGATGACCAGCACAATGGTTAACCAAATTAGGATCGAAGAACTGCTCAAAGAAGACAGCCTTCGTGACAAATTCAAAACCATGGTCGGCGGCGCTCCTGTTACTCAGGATTGGGCCGACAAAATCGGTGCCGACATCTATGCTGAAAATGCATCCGACAGTGTCAACAAGCTGAAAGCCGCGTTGAACTGAGATTCTTTCCGGTCCTGGCTATGTCAAAATAGCCGGGACTTTTTTGTTTTTTAAATGTTAAAAAAATAACATGGGGGAGATCAGATGATGGAAGTAGATATGAAAGAAGATTCCAGCTCTGAACCAGCATTGCAGCAGAGTTTGGAAGATCTACGTAAATTAGAGCACAAGCGAAGAGTGCGCTTTGGCTACATGATGGCTTTATTCTGCGCAATCTTCTGGGGATTGTGGTATGTTCCAGGAGAAGCTGTCTGGCTTATCAATCCTTTTGATCAAATGACTGCCGCGATTTCCGCTACTGACGGAGATGCTCTGGCAACTGTGATTGGTGCAGTAGTCATTACTGGACTTAATGCTATTTTCGTAATTATTGCATTATTGGTCTGGAATGGCGCTTTGGGCAAATTGCGTGAGATGGGCAGAACCGTTATTCAAATGCGCCATTGCACAAAGTGGTTCTTCTTAGCCTCAATTTTCGGCGGACCATTAGCCGTTTTAGGATCGTTCCTGGCCATGGGTTTCGTCGGTGCTGCTTTTGCAGCAGTGGCGGGATTAATGTATCCGGTAGTTGGTTCAATCCTTGCCCACTTTACCGGACAAAAAGTTTCTAAAAGAGCATTATTAGGTATTCTGGCCATCGTGATTGGTGGTATTACTGTTTACGCAGGCGGCCTTATCGAAGATTTAGCCAACGGCGGCGGATCCATGTGGGGATACGTCGGAGGTATCATGGCTGCGGTCGGCTGGGGAACTGAAGGTATCATTGCCAGCAAAGGTCTGGATGTCGCTGAACCCGATATCGGTATCACTCTCAGATTCGTGGGAGAAGGAATTATCTGGTGGATAATTGCCATTCCGATTTTAGCAATTCTCGGCTATCCTGTACTGACCTACACGGCACAGATTCTCGACCCACTCACCATCGGCGTCCTGATTATGCTCGGTATCACCTTTGGTTGCTGCTATGTGACTTGGTATAAGTCGTTTACCTTGATTGGCGTCAACAGGGGACAGGGAGTAGGAAACCTGTACGGTATCTGCGCAGTTATCTTCTTATTCATCTTCATGGGCAGAGTTCCTGACTGGACAATCATTCTCGGCGGCATTCTCTGTATTATCGGCAGCTTAGTGATGTTCACGGAAGGAAGCATTGGTCTGGAGACTCTGAAAACTGATGAATTCATCAGCAAGGAAGCTGCACCAGCTAAGAAGACAGCCCCGGCGGCCAAGAAAACCAATGGTACTGCTTCTAAAACTAGGCTGAAGCCACTCAAATTCAGGATTCTTGAATTATATGCTGATGGCGAAGAGCACTGGAACTCCGAGGTTGTGAAAGTTATCCAGTCTGAATATGGAATGAACAGCGGCTATGGCCGGGATTTGATCAATTTCGATATTATTGAACTTGCTGCAGGCGGTCTGCTCAAAGAACTTGCAGTTGCCCAAGATGATGGCAGCTACAAAGCAGGTGCTTTGCTCCACAAGTACAAGATTACGGAATTTGGCAAGAACCAACCATGCCTAGCGAGTAACTAAGGGGGTATAAAAAATGCAAACTGAAGCTGCACAGGCGGCATATGACGCATGTTTCAACGCAGGACTGTTCTCACACTACTCTGAGATCGCCTTCATTGTCTTCATGCTCGCAGTCACCGTTGTCGGAATCTGGCAGGCTAGAACGATGGTGAAGAATTTCTGATATTCAGGAGGCTTCTAAATGTCTGAATGTGAGAATGAATCTACCTTGCGCCGTACGATAAACTGGAAACAGGGATTATTAATCGCTTTAGGCGTGCCCATCTTGATCTTGCCGTCAATCGGTTACTCGGCAAGTTATCTCTGGGCATTTTCTATTGCGCTCTGGGGAATGTCAGTTATTCAAGGATTTCTGCAAAATACGGCCTTTGCAGAAATGGTAACGGCCTATCCTAATGCCTCAGGCTTGGCTGGTTGCGCCCAAGAAGTATTCACGGACCGCGACAGCAAATCAAAATATGACAGGGGTAAATTCATCGGTGGATTCTGTGCTTGGAGCTATTGGTTCGCATGGACTCCCGTGGTGGCAATCTTTACGATGACCATCGGAACTTATCTGCAAGGATTCGTACCTGCTTTAAGCGATGTGAATTCTTTAGCACTTAATCTGATAATCGGCGTAATCATCATTGCTGCCATGATCGTGATCGGCGCCCGCGGTTTATCCGG
>ULSO01094531.1_pt1 | contig 10874 bp, 11 predicted proteins | sample 1956701 | NCBI WGS metagenome assembly ULSO01 (sample SAMEA4835708, study PRJEB28245) | human gut metagenome | biome: gut microbiome; material: fecal sample | place: Denmark | collected 2008 | reverse complement strand
TAAAAAATTATTTTTTTACAATTCTCTTTCTCTTGTTTCGTATTTAAGCTTTGTTGACATTCCTCCACGTATATGTTTTTCTGCAAAATTGTGTTCCAAAATTTTTTGAACATCGTCATACATTTGTTTGTCAACTTTTTGCAATCTTTTTGACAAATCGTTGTGAACTGTGCTTTTGCTTAATCCAAAAATTTGAGCAGTTTTTCTGATGGTATCCTGAGTCTGTGAAATGTGGCGAGCAACTTCCAAAGTTCTCTCTTTGATATATGCTTTCATTTTGCCTCCCATAAGATTTTGATAATTCAAATCTCTTTGAAATTGTCATAATAATTCTTATGAGAGGACTTGTCACATTATGCAAGATTTTGTCGAAAATCAAAAACAACGTCATAAAAAAATAGAACGACAAGCGTTCTATTTTTGACATTCTTCAATCAATTCAACGATTTGACCGATTGTTTTGATTTGGCTGATTTTTTCATCTGGAATTGTGATACCATATTCTTCTTCAAGAGTCATCAACATTTCAATAACATCCAAAGAGTCTGCACCCAAATCTTCAATAATGTTTGATTCTGCGGTGATGGTGTCTTTAGAAATTCCAAGTTGTTCTGCAACCAATTCTTTTACCTTATCAATAATCATGTCAACCTCCACGAGATTATAATACCATAATCTTCATGAAAAATCAACTAAATACGATTATTTCTCCATTACTTATTTTGCAAATCAAGGTAATTGTTTGGGTCAACTTCAACTCCGTCTTTCATGAGAACAAAGTGCAAATGAGCGCCGTCCTTAGATTCGTTTGTTGCAGAGTCTGAAGCATTTCCAATTTGTTGACCTTTCTTGACACTGTCACCTTCTTTAACTTGCACACTGTCACTCAAAGATGAATAAACACTGACAAAACCATCAGAATGGCTTATTGTGACAATGTATCCATCCAATGAATTTGATTCCACAGAGTCAACCACACCATCATAGATTGAGAAAACTGCATCATTTTCAGAAGACAAATCAATAGCGAGATGAATTTCCCATCTGTTAAGACTCTCATTCAACTGCAATCTATCGTCAGCATAATCTTTCACAATCACTGCATCTGTCATTGGCAAACCAAATTCGATGTTGTTTGTTGACACCGGTTCACCTTTTTGAACTCCCAAAGCAATTCCAAGTGCAAGAGCCAGGGAGAAAACGCACGCAAGACTCAACACTCCATATCTTTTGAATAATTTTTTGAATTTTCCTTCTTCTTTGATTTCCATATTACCTCCATGCATTGATAATTGCCACAAAAAAGTTAAAATAAACACAAAATTTGAAATTTTTTATAATTTTTTCAGAAATTAATAACCCGTCAAAATCATCGGAAAACCCGCAACAATATTCCCATCAGCCACAGCAACCTGCATATTCACCTTTTTCCCATCCAAATAAACACAAGTTTGACAATAAGGAGTGTAACCACAATAAACAGTCAAATCTTGAATTTGAGAAGTTGAAATAATTTGAAATTTTGTTTGCTTAAAAAGTTTGTCAACATCATTCCCATTTAAGTAAAACTGAACGGCTTCAGAATTGTTGTTCAAGTTCGCCAAATTTTGCTTCGCGACATCAAGTGTGCAAAAATTGAAAAACTTGTCCCCACAAGCGATGGATTCAATGTCGTCAATCTCTTGAAAATCAGATGCAGAGACAAAACAAACTTTTTCCACGTTTTCAAGACTATAAAGCGGATTTGTTTCATTTTTTACCAGCAAAGTTGAGCACAAACAAGACAAAATCAAGATAAAAACCAAAATTTTCTTCATAGAATATCTATTTCCACTTCCGAAAAACTTAAACAAAAAAAGAAGTACAAAAATTGCACTTCTTTCATATACTTGCATAAAATTATTTCACCAACAAATAAATCAAAATTCCCAATGCTCCGAGAGAAACAATAAAACCCAACCAATAAAGAAAAGTTTTCATTCCACCACTGGCTTTATGCTTAACTTTCTCTGCTTTTTCCGGTTTTTCCTTTTTCTTTTTTGTTTCAACCTTTTCTTGCTCAACGTTTTCTGTCACTTTTTGCACATCGGGAACAGATTTTTCCGGCATTTCAACACTTTCAAAATTTGCATTCTCCACAGGTTTTTCTGCCACATTATTCTCATTTTTTTCTATACGCGGTGGCGGTGGTGGCGGCATATTCTTCAATTCCTTAGGTGGTGGTGGCATAACAATTTTCTTCTCTTCCATTTAAAACTCCTTGACTTATCATTATTTTATCTTATAACAACTAAAAAAGTCCAACAAATTTCAATATTGTTGAACATTTTCCCAAATATTTTGATCGTCGAACTTTGTTTCTAATGTTTCCACCACAAAAGTTAAGATATATTTTTCTTTACTCACAAAATCTGCATCTTTTGGCAAAACAAGATAGGTGCAAAATGTAATTTTATTTCCCCCATGCAATACATCATCATAATAATAGTATCCATCTTCAGCCTTTTCAAAATGCTCACTGGTCACAAAATCGAATTCGGTATCGCTGGCAACTCCAAAGATTTTTGCTTTAACTCTCACCCTGACATCAGAATTTAAGGCTTGTGCATTTATTTGGATCACCTGCGGAATTGTCTCCCCGGGCAAAAAAGAACCATCAAATGTAAATGACGCCACACTTGCTTGATTTGGATTGACTCCAATAGAAAACGAATCTCCAACGGTCAGATCTGAATCTGAATTTAAGTATGATATTGAATAATAATAGCCACTTGTCCCCAAAATCAATGACAAAATCAATAAAATAGACAGAACAATAACTGCAAAAATCCAACCTACATTACTTTTCTTCATGTTAATAGTTTAAACTTTGCTTTTATTATTATTCTGTCCTAGATGTCTTTTTTCAGTTTTTTTCTTCGTTTATTGCGTTCCTGTCTGAAATTTTCTATTTGTATTCTTCTGAATTCTTGACTCTCTTCTTGAAGTGCAAATTTCTTTTTAACCCAGCGATATTTTCGATTTCCATAAATTGTGTCGTAAGAGATCACTCCAATTCCCATAAGCAAATCAATGTAGAATGAGCAGAATCTCCAAAGAAGCAATGCCCAGAATGTGTAACCGCCCAAATAATCATTAAACAATGCCGCAAATGTGATTTCATTCATACCACTTCCACCTGGAAGAGGAATGAAACTTGCCGCCAAGTCAATCAAAGCTGCATAAATAAAGAATTCGCCATAGTTCCCAATGGCACCACCCTGATAAGGAAATGCCAAATAGATGAAATAAGGAATGGAGAACAAGAAAACAAATCTAATTGTGTGTAGCGCCAACTGAAGAAAAACGTCCCACTTTGCCTTGCTATATTCCTTAATGATGTTTTGATAATCGGTAACAAAATTCATTACCTTATCGTAATATTTATCATAGTCCTTCAAAATGTGCATTTTGACAAGCAGTTTCAATCCCCAAGACACAAGTTTTTGCCCCAATTTTTTTGAAACTGAAACAAAAACAATAAATGCGACTGCAATGAATGCCAAAATGAAACCTATGATACTTGCAACAGAAACAAATGTTTGAGAACTTCCATTAACAAACGACAAAACAAGGCACACAAAAGTAACAATCAGCCATGCAATTTGCTGAAAAACCAATTTTGCCATTGGAACTGAAAGAGAAGTCGACGCTGGCACATCTCTTGCATTAAGATATGTCGCCATAAATCCCTGACCACCACCCGACATAGGAATGATGGCATCATAATATCTCAAAATTCCAAGCGATTTAAAAGATAAGAACCATCTTGAACGCAATGTTTTTCTGTATATCATTCTGTGAATCGCAATAACATCGACAATAATGATTCCAGCCAAAAATACCAACACGATGAAGATATAAAGAAAGTTCACATCTTTCAGTCTTAAAGGAGTGAAGTCTTCTGTTGTAAATATGTTCCAAATCAAGATTCCAACAACAAGAACAATGTTGAAAACAAAATAGAAAATGTTTAATATTTTCTTTTTCTTTGCCTTAGATTTGTCATTGATTTCTTTGTTTGCTTCTTCAATCTTCTCTTCAACTTTTTTGTTTTCTTCTTCTGAAAGCTCTTCTTTTTTCAGTCTTTCAATTTGCTTATTTCTGTATTTTGTTTTTACGCGTGAAAAAAAATTCTGCTTCTTTTTTTGCTCTGTCATTTCAGCAGATTGCAATTCTTCTTTAATTTCGATTGGTTGCTTTTCTTCACTGCTCATTATATTTGCATTTTAACAAAAAATAACAACCCTTGTCAATTCAAACAAGAGTTGTTATAGATTTTTATTTTTATCAATATAAATCTTTCATGTTGTTTTCAATTGCTTCAATTTTTGTTGTCAATGAAGATCTAAGATAGTTCATGTTCATATTTTGGAAAACTGAGAAATTGTCTGTTGTAAGTTGTTCATAGATCTTGTCAAACAATGTTTTTTCTGAGAAGATGTTAAGTCTTGTTGATGCCAAAGTTCTAATATTTTCTTGATTTTTTGAAACATCAAAGTTCGCAGTTATTCCACTGAAAACATTCTTAATTTCTCCTGCATAGAAGAACATATAAAGCCCATCTTCCGCTCTAACAAATTCAGTTGTGTCGCCAATTTTTGCTTCGTTGTTGTTATAGAGTTCCAAAATCACATCCAAAACATCTTCATTTCCACTGAATGTATCATTTGCCAAAACTTCATTTGAAGAATTAACACCAAAAACAGCATTGTATTCAACACCTTTCAATGTGTCATCATCATTATAAAGATAAAGGTATGGTCTAAAAGCGTCAGCCTTGTCATAAGAAATCTGTTTGTTGTATTCTGCAACATAAGTTTCCAAAGTTTTCCCTTCAGCTTCTGCTTCAGCAATTTGTTCTTCTGTCAAATCTGAAACTGAAATATATTTATATTTTGCAACATCCTGATTGATTTTGCTAAGCAAATTTTGTGCAGAAATTGTCTGATTAGTTTCTTCACCGGTTTCCGCATTTCTGATTGTTGCACTTATGCTGTTGTACAATACATCAAGTCTTTCTTTATATTCATTCAAACCAATTGATTGGTTTTGCAAAGCAGTTTGAAGATTTGTGTATTCACTCTTCTGTGCATCAGTCATTTCAAGTTTGATATAAGCAACATAGAAATAATTTGATGCTCCTTCGCCTTCCAAAATGTAATCAACACTTCCAACATCAGAAAGCATTGTGCTTGCATAAGTTTCTGTGTCACCACCCAACGCATATGTTGCATAGTCTGCTCTCACTTTAGCGGAATAATATGACAACACATTTTCCACTGTCACGTTTGAAACATCTGCATCTTGGTGAGATTGTCTGTTGTAGATAACTTCATATTTCTCAACAATATAGTTGTCTCTGATGATGCTGTGAACTCTGTCCATTTCAAACAAGAACCATTCTTTGTCTGTTTTGAAATCTTTGTAGCCATAGTTCTCTTTGATGTCTGCAAGATAGTTGTTGAAAGCACTTCTCCAATTTCTTGCACTTGTTGAATTGTCAGCTTCGGTCAAAGAATAAAGTTTGTTGTACATTGCTTCTTTAAAAGGATAGTTCCCTTCTGCATCTTTATATTCATAGTTGCAATAAACACCTTCACCATTTTGTCTGCCATCATATGTTGCTCTGATTGTTGATGCTGGGGTTGTTTTCTTGATTACATATTTTCCATTTGAATTTTTTTCAAGATATGCAGATTTTGCATAAGATGTGTAAACAGATGAGTTTGTATCAGAATTTGTATTGCTGTCATCTGAAGAAGAAATGTCCAAAACTTCATTCAAATATTCTTTCAAGTTTGAGTACAACGCACTGTAGGTTTCGTCCCAAATGTAAGTGGTTTCATTTCCATTCAACATTTCGCCTTCGCTTGGGTTGGCTTCGTAATATTCCTCAACTGCCTTGATTGTCAAACGGTTATCAACAATGGTTTCCAATGTTTGTTTAACCGCTTGTTCCATTGTATAGCCATAGTTGTCAACATAGTTGTATCCATAACTGTTGTAAGCAGAAATCAAATCTCTTTTTGTGATGTTTTCTTTCTCCCCATCAGTGTATGTTATTGTTGCAACAACCGCTTCATAATAATTTCTATCATTTCTGGTGACCAAAGAACAGCCTGTAAAAACAGACAGACACATAATCACCATCATAAATAACGCTGCAAATTTTCTTTTCACATTTCTCTCCAAGTCATTTTTGTTTTAAAGCGACACTTGTTCACTCTAATATACTAACTCCAATATTATAAACTATAAAACGATAAAATTCAAGCAAAAGAAAGCATTTTCTCAATCTTTTTTGGATGTCAAAGCATTGGAAAACATCTCAATAAGCAAATTAACTTTATCAATAACCTTACCTTTTGTGTTTACCTTTAGAATAGGTAGTTGTTCGAATTTTAAACAAGTATCATAAAACTTGCCAACATTCGACAATCTTTTATCAATTATTTCTTCACTCTTGTAGAAATAAATCAAACAGTCAACTGCATTTATTTTGATTTTTTGAACATTAAAGTTTCCTGCCAAATTTTTCAGAAATGCCACCTTGCACAAATTTTCAACTTCAACAGGTAAATCACCATTGCTTTCTTGAAGTTGTTTGACAACTTGGTCATATTCATCTTTGGTTGAAATGTTGCTGATTTTGTTGTAGAAGATAATTCTTTCTTCTTGAGAAGGAATGTAATCTTCACTGATAAACGCATCAAGCACAAGTTCCATCTTGATTTCCTTCGCACTGTGTGTTTTTTGTCCAGAAATTTCTTTTGTGACTTCCTCCAAAAGTCGAACGTACATATCATATCCAACTTTTTGCATATGCCCATGTTGTTCTTTGCCCAAAATGTTGCCTGCACCACGAATTTCCAAATCTCTCATTGCAATTTTGAAACCGCTTCCAAGTTCTCTGAATTCTTTGATTGCTTCCAGTCTTTTGTAAGCATCTTCAGTCAAGACCTTTCCGCCATTGTAGGTCAAATATGCATAAGCCAACTTATCAGAACGACCAATTCTTCCTCTTATCTGATAAAGTTGACTTAGTCCCAACATATCACAATCAACAACAAAAAGTGTGTTCAAGGTCGGCAAATCAATTCCATTTTCAATCAAAGTTGTTGAAATGAAAAGATTAAATTTGTCTTCATACAAATCATTAATAACTTTCGCAAGTTCATTTTCCATCATTTGACCATGAGCGACTCCAATTTTTGCCTGTGGAAGAAGTTCTGCAACATGACTTCTGAAGTTGTAAATCTCTGCGACTCTGTTGAAAAGCACAAGAGCCTTTCCATTTCTCGAAAGTTCTCTTGAAACAACATCCTGCAAAAGTTGGTCACTGTAAGGACTGACATAAGTTTGAATTGGGAGTCTGTCTCGAGGTGGAGTTGCAATGACACTTATGTCACGAATACCCGAGAGCGACATATGCAAAGTTCTTGGAATTGGCGTTGCAGAAAGTGTCAAAACATCAATGTCAGTTTTCATTTTTTTGATTTTTTCTTTGTCTTTAACTCCAAATCTTTGCTCTTCATCAAGAACAAGCAAACCCAAATCTTTGAATTTCAAATTCTCATTCAAAATTTTGTGAGTTCCAATCAAGATGTCAATCTTGCCTTCTGCAAGTCTTTTGTAAATATCCTTTGTTTCTTTGTCAGATTTAAAACGATTCAAAATTTCCACTCTGAGACCAAAACCGCTCATTCGCTGTTTGGTTGAACGATAGTGCTGTTCTGACAAAATTGTGGTAGGACAGAGGAAGGCAACTTGTTTTCCATTATATACTGCTTTGAAAATTGCACGAAAAGCAACTTCAGTTTTCCCAAAGCCAACATCGCCACAAATCAGCCTGTCCATGATTTTGTCACTTTCCATATCTTTGTCAACATCGGCAATTGCTTGAGCTTGGTCTGGAGTCAATTCAAATTCAAAAGCGTCTGCAAATTGTTTTTCAAGTTCTTCATCTCTGACAAAAACAAAACCTTTCTTGTCTTGACGTTCCTTATAGATTTTTGCAAGCGAAATTGCAACTTCTTTCAAGTCCTCTTTGACTTTTTGTTTCAGCCTTGTCCACTCACTTGAACCCAACGCATTAAGTTTTGGACTTTCTCCACCAATATAAGCGGACAACAAGTTTGCCTGTTCTGATGGCAAATACAAAAGTGCACCATTTTTATATTCCAAAACAAAATAGTCTTTTTCAAAGTGCGAAAGTTTCAGCCTGACAATATCCCTGCATCGTCCAACACCATAAAACGAATGAACAACATAGTCCCCAACTTTTGGCAAATATGAAAAATTTTGTTTTCCACTTCGATAGTCAACTTTTTTGTTTTTATACATATCGTCTGTGCCAATGCCGACAATATCAAATTCAAGAAAACTGAAGGAATAAGGGAAATAATCTTTGCACAAATAGATATGAATGTTGTCAACCAAATCTCCTTCAAAGACCTTGTATTGAATTTTGTTGGTAAGCAAAAACTCACTCAAAATATCAAAATAATCACCCGCAAAAAGAAAGACATTGATGTGCCCATCAGCATAAATCATTATGTCTTTTTTCAGTGCCAAGAAATCTGTCACATAACTCTTTTGTCCAACAGTCTTGTTTTCAAAGTCGCTGTCATTTGCATTTGTCAAAACAGTATATTTTTTTAAATCAATCTCATCAAAATTCAAGAAAAGACCATCTTTGTTCCAAGACAATTCTTCTCTGCTCTTTTGCAAAATTTTACATTCATTTTCAATTTTGATTGGCTCATCAACGACAACATTTTCACACAAATCCAAAACCGAATTTGTTCCATTTTTCAAAAAAATAGGCAAAATTTCAATTTTTTCAACAATTTCTTGCGTTTTCATTGTGGAAAAATCAAAATTTATGATTTTTTCAACTTCCTCATCAAAAAATTCGACACGATAAGGATAATCTTGCCCGCTGATAAAAATGTCAACAATGTCCCCACGAACAGCAAATTGGCCAACACTGGTCACATAGTCCACTCTTTCATATCCAAACCCAACCAATTTTTCTGACAAATCTTCAAGCGAAATTTCTGTTTTTTGCGCAATGACAAACTTGCTTTTCAGAAATTCCAAATCAAATTTTGTTGTGAGTGACGATGGCAAAAAAATCAAAACATCAATCTTGTCATCCAAAAATGATGAGACCGCATCAGCAAACGGAAACAAATTGACGTCTCTTTCGTCCTCGTTCTCTCTTCCACAAGAGACAATTTGAACCTTCTTTCCGCAATCCAAAAGACCTCTCTTCAATTTGCTCGCTGTGACAAAGTCGCCACAAAGATAGACAAGTTTGTCTTGCAAAGAACAAAACAAAACTTTTTCACCAATAAAAAACCCTCCCAAGCTTTTCTTCTCAGGAAGTTTTGTCGTTTTAAGGAAATCCAAAAACTTATTCATCAAGACAATCTCTCACAAATCTCATTGACCGCTTTTGAAATTATTGGTTCAAAAACGCTCTTGTCATATTTTGAAAGCACATAATCTGCAAGATCCATTGTTATATCTCTGCCAATCCCAATTTTCAACCTTTCAAAGTCTTCTCCAATGTAGGAAACAATGCTTCTAAGCCCATTGTGTGTGCCGGCAGAACCATGTTCTCTATATCTGATGTTTCCCTTTGGCAAATCTATATCATCAACAACAACCAAAATTCTTGCATCTTTGAATTTGTTTTTGATCATAACCACACTTTCGCCACTCAAATTCATATAGGTCTGTGGTTTCACAATCAACAATTTTTCGCCGTTAAAAACTCCTTCTCCAACCAACGCTTTAAATTTGTTTTTATCAAAAGAAATGCCCAGTTTTTCAGCCAGGGCATCAACAACATCAAAACCAATATTGTGATATGTGTTTCTATATTTTTCGTCAGGATTGCCAAGTCCAACCACAACATTCATAAAAATTCCCCTTAAACTTTTTGATTGATAAGTTTCGCAAAAGGACCAATCACTTTTCCCTTTTCCACTTTGCTCTTTTCAAGATAACTTTGACAAACAAAAGCCTCATCGCAAACAATTGTGTCAAAGATGTAATTTCCACTTTCCAAAATAACATTTTTTCCAATGTAACTTTCGCCTTTGATTATGTTGTTTGGATAGATCACACAACCGGCTTCAATTTCAACATCTGCATCAATAAAGATTGTGTTTTCTCCAAAAAAGATGACTCCGTTTTCTTTGTGATAATTCAAAATTCTTCCACTCAAAACCTTGAATGCAAAAGACACTTTTTTTGAAGAATTGATAAGTGTGAAATCTTCTTTGTCAAACTCTTCCACGGTTGAAGACAAAAGCATTTTGGCATTTTGCAAATACTCTGCTTTGAAAACATATCCTCTGACAAGTTTCAAAACATTCATACGGCGTTTGGAAAAATAATCCATAATTTCCAAAAATGTCGTCTTCTTCAAAAGTGGTGTGTCGCTGTAAAGTACTGCAACAAAATTATATCCTTCTGCCAAATTTCTAACAGTTTCCAAAAGATTTTCTTCTTCCGGTTCTTCGATGATTTTTTGAGCACAACCAGAAGCTGCAAGTGCCACCCAATCAATCATTTTCTTTCCACAAATGTCAAAATTTGGAGAAATTTCCCCCTTTGCCTTGACAATGACAACCAAAGTTTCCTCTGCAACCCAATCATAGTTTTCTGCTTGTTGCAAAGGTTCTTTGTTCATATCTTGCAAAAAATCAAAACTTATTTGATTTTCACTTACTTCAATTTCCAATTCGTTATCAATTTCCATAAAAATATTATAAAATTATTCATAACTTTTGTCAACAAAGAAACCTTTAAGAAATAAA
>ULSO01062797.1_pt1 | contig 10876 bp, 6 predicted proteins | sample 1956701 | NCBI WGS metagenome assembly ULSO01 (sample SAMEA4835708, study PRJEB28245) | human gut metagenome | biome: gut microbiome; material: fecal sample | place: Denmark | collected 2008 | reverse complement strand
CCGCCAATGCCTGTCACTTTCCTGCTATTTTTTGTCCTGCCGATTTCCATAAAACCAATAAATATGCTTAAAATCGCCGCTGCGCTCGAGGCGCTCGGCCTGCTTTACACTTTGTCGGGAGGGTTGTCGGAGATTGCATATGCGGGGCATCTCGGCGGAATCGCGGCGGGCTTTTTGGCCGCGCGCGCAATTAAGTCCGGAAAGCTTGCGTTCTTAGATAAACTTTCCTTTAAGCTTCCGCGCAGAAAATCCGAAAAATATACGAAGAGCGCGTCCGAATATTCTTACCGCGTAAACATTTCAAATCCCAAAGACTTAAAAAATGAAGTCGATAGAATACTCGATAAAATCAGCGAAAAAGGCTTTGCGTCTCTCACGGAAAGCGAGCGCCAAACCCTCGTGGACGCGCGCCGCCGCATGAAATAACCCCGATTTTTAATTTGAAACATTCACAATTTTTAACGATTATTGACATATGATGAATTTTTTAAAGTTGCTGCCGGCAGCCGTAGCGATATTCGCTTCGGCGCTATTCTGCATTCCCGCAACCGCATCGGACGCCAAACCACAACAGGCACAGCGCAAGCCGATTTCATTGCAGACCTCCCCAAAAATGCGCAACGAGACCAAATGGCTCGTATATTGCATGGAGCGCGGCCACTACCTTAAAATGCCGATTACCGACATCGACGTCCGCGAGTTTATCCGCGAATACATGCAGAATATCGACTTCTTCAAGCTGTTTTTCACCGCAGAGGACGTTCAGCATTTCCAAGACTTCTTTTCCCCCTCTATTGACGTAATGCTCCACCAGGGGACTCTGCTGCCGGCTTTCTCAATTTACGACAAATTCCTTGACAGGGCCGACGCGAGGCTCGAATGGATACGCGAAAGAATGAAAAAACCATTCGACTTCTCGAAGGAGGAAACTTTCAAGCCCGACAGAAGTAAAGAAGAATGGCCAAAAAATTGGGAGGCCGCAAACGCCCTCTGGGAAAAAAGGCTCAAATACGACATCGTAAACGAAATACTCTCGTATTCCGTCAAGAAAAACGACGATGAAAAGAAGAAGGAGCCCGCAGATAATGCAGGGCAAGACAAATCTGCGGAAAAGTCCGCCGCGGCGCCCAAACAGACGGAAAAGGAAAAATTCGCGGAAGTTGTGGAAGAGGAGGTCGAAGCTCCAAAAACTTTTGAAGAAAAGCTCGCAAAAGCTGAAAAAGAGGTCCTGCGGCGCTACGAAAGACTAATCGAAAACTACCGCAAGGCGGACGCAATGGAGATTCAGGAAATATACCTTAATACGCTCTCGCACCTCTACGACCCGCACTCATCTTTCCTCTCCGAATACTATCTCGAAGAATTTGACATCTCAGTTCGCAATGCGCTTGTCGGAATTGGCGCGCTGCTTCAAGACAAGGACGGATATTGCACAATATCCGAGCTTATGCCAGGCGGCCCTGCCGAAGAATGCAAACTGCTAAGCCCCGGCGACAAAATTTTGGGTGTCGGCCAGGAAACAGGAGAGATTGTCGATGTAATCGGAATGAAGCTCCGCAATACCGTAAGAATGATTCGCGGCAAAAGCGGGACAAAAGTGAGGCTGCTGATTGAACCGGCTTCAAATCCGTCGGCGCGCAAAACAATAACACTCGTCCGCCGCGAAATAAAACTTACAACAAAACTCGCAAAGGCTGAAATCTACACAATCCCTGTCGACGACAAAACACTGCCAATAGGCGTAATCGACCTGCCCGCATTCTACGGTGAAGGCGGTTTCAACGGCGAGTCGAAAGGTTTTAGCACTACTAAGGATGTCGAGGAGCTCCTACTAAAACTGAAAAAAGCTGGAGTGAAGGGCATAATACTCGACTTGCGCCGCAACGGCGGAGGTTTCCTAACCGAGGCTGTCGATTTGGCCGGCCTATTTATAAAGCGCGGCCCGGTAGTGCAGGTTAAAAACGCAGCCGGCAAAACCGAAAAATTGTGGGACGAAGACCCCAAGGTTGTTTGGGACGGCCCCCTAATCATAATGGTAAGCCGCCTATCCGCCTCCGCGACGGAAATTGTCGCAGGCGCCCTGCAAAACCACAAGCGCGCTATTATCGTCGGCGACAAAAGCACCCACGGCAAGGGAACGGTGCAAGCCGTCCTAAACCTCGGCAATTTCGACCCCGAACAAAAGAGCGCGGCAAAAGTCACCGTACAAAAATGGTACGCGCCAAACGGAGATTCCATACAGGTCAAGGGCGTCCATTCAGATATAGTCCTGCCGTCGCCGTACGACTATATGGAAATCGGCGAACAGTATAAAGACTACGCGATGAAGTGGGACTCAATCGCCCCGGATACGATAGAGGAAGTTTGGGGATACGGCGTTCCGGAGGGCGAGGCAAAAGCTCTTATGGACAAGCTTACGAAGCAGTCCGAAGAACGACAAAAGAAGCTCGATGAATTCGCATTCTGGAATTCCCAGATAAACCGCGTAAAAGAAAGATGGCAGACGAAGGACTGGAGCGTAAATCTCGCCACTCGCGAGAAAAAGCTTGCCGAAGACGAGGCTTTCGCCGATGCTTCTGAAAAGAAGGAAAAGGAACTGTCCAAATTGAATTTCAAAAAGGAGGAAGTTCTCCTCGAGAGCGCCAAGGAAAACGCCCATGCGGATAAGGATGAAAATCCCGAAGCCAAAAAGGACGATAACGGCGCGTCCCCGCAGGATAAACTCGACGCCGAGCTTGCTTCCGACGAGCCGCCCGCGTTCGATGTCCAGTTGCGCGAAGCACTCCGCATAATGGCGGATTGGATAGAAATTCTCGATAAAAACAAGGAGTCAAAATGAAGCTTGCAATAGGAGCAGACCCGTTTGCGTACGGCTTGAAAAAAGCCGTGGCGCAACATTTGAAAAACCGCGGAGTTGAAGTTATGGATATGGATTCCTATGCGGAAACTCCCTACTACGAGGTCGCAGAAAAGGCGGCTCGGGAAATCTCCGCCGGGAATGCCGACGGGGCTGTCTTGTTTTGCGGAACAGGGGCGGGAATGGCGATTGTGGCAAACAAAATTTGCGGAGTCAGAGCCGTCTGTGTGGAATCCGTCTTTGCGGCGAAAAAAGCTAAAGCCATAAACGACGCAAACGCGATAACTATGGGCGCAATGATTATCGGAGAGGCAATGGCTTGCGAAATGGTCGATGCCTGGCTCGATACAAAGTTTGCGGAGGGCTTTGAGCAGCTGCGCGAATTTCTCGAATCGGCGCGCGGACAGGTGGGGAAAATCGACGCCGCAAACAGGGCGGATTAGTAAAGAATAAAATAAATCTTGCAGGATAACGTTTTTATTCCTCGCTTAATATAGTTGTTACTAAAAAAGTGGAGACCGCAAAGTTTGTCATGCATCTGTATATGAATATCTCGAATAGTTGCAGCAAATGCGTATGCAAGTTGTGGTATTAGAATTACCTGTTTGTTGCAACATGTAAATTGTAGGTTGGAATTGCTCTGGTGATGAGTAGACTATTTTTGTTAGTGGTAAAATAATTTGTAAAGATGAGTACGGATTTAAAATTTCCAATTAGATTTTATTGGAAAAACAATTTTGCATCGTAGAGGGTAATTCCTATCATATTTACATACCTGGAACGCAAGAGCGATATGTCGCGATGGCCCATATTGATTTGTAAACGCGGAAGGTCATGGAAACGCTTTACATGGTAACTCGCATAAGTGTGTCGTAGAACGTCTTGAACCCATGTATTTTTAAATCCAGCAAAGTCTCGGATTTTCTTCCATCGCCTTGACCAGTTTTTAGGACAAACGGAAGATTCCGGAGGAAAAATATGGCCACTCAAAAAAGTTTTTAAGGAATTGCATATTTCGACTTGCCTGCTTCCTCCTGTTTTAGAGCATTCCGGACGAATTGTAATAGTGTTTTCTTCAATGTCTATGTCGCGCCATTTTAGTCGCCTGATTTCTCTCGGACGGATTCCTGCATAAATTAAAATTGCAGCGGCAGCAATGCAGTTTGAGTCTCCGTATTTCTTTGCGGAATCTATGAGTCTCTTAGTATCTAGAAGAGATAATGGTTTTATTTCCCTTTCGATTACTTTGCGCTTTTCTATAAGTTTTAATGGATTTGTGGAAACCCATTCGCGTTTTACGGCAAATTCAAATATAGAGTGAAGGAAACTCCTGCCTTTGTTAAATTGCGGTGAAGTTTTGAATGTAGTATTTAGCCATTCTTCACATTCAGATCGGGAAATGTCCGAAAAATTGCGCCCGGCAAGTTCTGGATTTGATCTTGATAAGCGTTGCTTCAAATATCTTATGTCTCTAAGTGAATCGGGACGTAAATAGAGTTTTGATTTTAGATAAATCTCAAATCCATCTGAAAAATTCATTTCGGTCGAACGAATATATCGTTTGCCGGTTTCGACGACTTTTGAGCAAAATCGAACAGGAGAATAAGAGGATGCCTTTGGTAAGGCGTCTAATATATTACAAATAAGCCGAGCGGCGTCGAGAATCGACACGCCCGTTCCTTCAAGAAGAGTCACAGCTGAAATAATTTTATTGTCCATGGTATTGATAATACCAATGTCAATAACAAATTTCAAAAAAACTTTTGATGTCTTTGATTCTAACGAAATAGTGATTTTTCCTTCATCTTTTTCTACATTCTTTATTTTCAATGTATTTTTAAATTAATATTGTAATTTTTGTTGAATATCAACATATTAAGAGTATTTGCGCAATTATAGTATTATCAATACTGTACATTTTCATAATAAGCTAATGAAAGGTATAAAATGTCAGCGATAATATTTATAAGTAGGCAACTTAGTTTGACTAAAAAAATATTTCTTGGGATTATTATGATGCTTCAGCTGCATTCAGCTTTTGCAGACAATGAGAACTATGACGGACAAGACGTAAGCGGAAAAGACTTTTCAGGGAAATCCCATAAAAACTCAAGTTGGGTATCTTCTACTGCTTCAGGTACAATATTTTCAACATCTGAGAATGCGACAAGTTATAGTAATTCTGACTTCACTGGCGCATATCTAAAAAACGCTAATTTTAAAGATGCTATATTGAGTAATACCGATTTTACAGATGCAATAGTGGAGGGGGCAAACTTTAATTATAGTAGCCCTATAACTAGTGGTAGCAAACTTAATACAGAGCAATTATATTCTACGGCAAGTTATAAGAATAAGAATTTAACCGGATGCGGTTTTGCAAACATTGATTTAACCAAATGTAATTTTACTGGGATAAATCTTACAAATGTGGTATTTACTGCTACGAGATTAGCAGGGTGCGATTTTACAGATGCGATAATAGAAGGTGCATCATTTGCGGCGACAGAATCTAAGGGATTTGACCAAGAGCAATTATATTCTACGGCAAGCTATAAAAATAAAAATCTGAGAGGAGTTTCTTTTGGGAATAATGATTTGTTTCATATTAGTTATAAAAATCTTTTTGGTTGGAATTTTACTGGTCAAGATCTCACAAATGCGGATGTTTCCTATTCACTGATATCAGGTATTTTTCATTCTAATAGTACACGTTCTATTATTCTTACGGACGCTATAATTGAAGGGGCAAACTTCGAAGGATTGCAAACAGATGGAGATTCAAAGTACGGAATTTCAGCTGAGCAATTATATTCTACGGCAAGCTATAAAAATAAAAACTTAACCGGTGTTAAATTTGGCCATAATTATATGGTAGGATTCGATTTTACAGGCCAAAATATGACAAATGTTAGTTTTTGGGGGGCTGAATTAAATAATGTAGATTTTACAAATGCTAATCTGACAAATGTAAATTTTAAAAATGCAGATATAAATGATGCAGATTTTGACAATGCGATAATAGAAGGTGCATATTTTACGGATATTACGACAAAACAGTTATATAGAACAGCAAGTTATAAAGAGAAAAATTTAAAAGGTGTAACTTTTAGTGTTTGTTTAGACGGAGCTGATTTTACCGGCCAAAATCTAATGAATGCAAATTTTGTAAGTTTGACATTGACAGATGCGGATTTTACCAAAGCCGATCTTCGAGGCGGTACAATGAAAAGTAATTATGTTATTACAAAAAACACAATAATGGGAGATGGGAGAATTAAAGATTTTTCTATGGTTTCGAGCGACGACAGTTTTTCTATCCGCAAGTATACTCCAGCTGCGGAAGGCGGGGAAATGATAAGCGCAAAAATAAGCGAAGCGGCGGCAATTTCGGGCGGTGCGGCATTAACTCTTGAAAACGGCGCGGAATTGGAGGTTTTGAATGCGGCTGACCTCACCGTCGAGAACGGCTCTTCAATTATCATAAATACCGACGCCGATTCATCCACAAGTTTTAAGGTAAATTCGGGCGGAGGGCTGGCGTTTGAAAACGGCGCGATTTTGGAAATTAACGTGGTTTCCGACTTGTCCGCGCAGGACATATTGCAGATTGAAATAATGGAATTTGCGGAAAATGCCAGCATTGCCGGTTTGGACGCACTCGTAAAGGGAGAAACGATATTGCTTAACGTAAACGGTTCAGAATGCCTCGGGGAATGGGATTACGCGCTTGAAAACAATCAAATGCTAATAACCGTGTCGATTCCCGAACCCGCCGTTTGCGCGGCGGCCATTGGCGCGCTCGCCTTGGGATTGGCGTTAAGGTATAGAAATTATAAAAATTGAAAATGCAAAATAAAACGGTGAAAGATATGTATCAAAAATATGTAAAATATTATGGGAACGAGCATATATTTGACATATTTGAAAATAAAAGACTTTACGCGTCGCCTTATCAAAATCTAAACGATTGCGCGGAAGGCGACTTCTATATATTGGGGAAAATTGGCGGAACGGAGACTCACGCTTTGATGGATGATATTAAAAATGAAAAGTCCGCCAGATATATTTGTTGTTTTTCCAAAGGTGAAAAAAATTACGATAACGACAGAAAAGGCAGTGTAAAATTTAACCCGTTGATGTGGGCGCATTATGCGGACGGCGGCAAGGGAATAATGATAAATTTCCATACGGTCAATTCCGCATGCGTCAGAGAAGTAAAATATGTAAACAGTTATCCGTATTATGATTATAAAATGTCTATACCCGACAATGCCGACTTTATCCTTACCCATAAAATTAACGATTGGAAATACGAAAACGAATACAGGATTTTGACGGATAGCCAATATGTCGATATAGAAATAAAATCGGTTGTCGCGGGATTTAGATTCAATAAGAAAAGCGGAACCAATTGCATGCCGGATACGCGTATTGCTGCAGAATATAAATGGTTTAAATCCTATTTAAAAGAAAAGAAAATAGCATTGTTTTCCTTTGAGGAATATTATGGAACGGTTTAACCGATATTAGCTTGTTGCCTGTCCGGACTTCGCATTTACGATAATTTTTTCGGCATTATTAACAGCAAAAAGCGCGCCGCATTTGGCGCGCTTTTTTGTGGAGCGAAGCTCTGTTTTTGCCTTTTTGCCGCCGCCCGAGCCGTTTTTCTCGAGGCCGCGGGCGGGCGCGGGCTCATTTATACGGCATAAACTTTACCGCAAAACCTCCGCCGCTTCTCATCGACAGCTTTAACTTTGTGTCGGAAGTAACTTTCTTGGTCTCGATTTTGTAGTCCTCGGGGATGTCGTCGGAATTTATTGTGTCGCGGACAATTTTCGCAAGGTATTTGCCTTCGGGCAGGAATTTCGACAAGTCTATCTCGACGTCCTTTCCGCCCCAGCCGCACATTCCGCCAAGATACCATTTATCGCCCTTGCGGCGCGCTATCACAACATACTCGCCCATCTTGCCTTCTATTGCCTTGGTATCGTCCCACGTCGTCGGTACTGCCGCTATAAAATCAAGCAGCTTCTGCTCTTTCATGTATTCGCTCGGCATGTCCGATATCATTTGCAGCGTGCTTAAAAACAAAACATATTGAGCCGCCATGTGCGCGCGCGTTCCCTGTACTCTCGGTATGTCGCGTATTGCCTTGAATGAGCGTTCGTTAGAATTCCTCATTCCGCCCGGCGTGTAGTCCATTGGCCCAAGCAGCATTCGCGTAAACACCAAATCAACATTGTGCGAAGGCGTAACGGTCTTTGCCCATTTGTTCACTTCCGCACCGTGCACGGCTTCAAATGTTATCGCATTCGGATATGTGCGCTGCAACCCGGAAGGCGCGGGGCAGCCGTGCCATTCTATCACCATCTGGCGGTCGGCCGCCAATTTTGTGATGTTTTCTATATGGCGTATCATCAGCTGGTCGTCGCGGTCGTTGAAGTCTATCTTTAGCCCGTCAACTCCCCAGCTCTTAAACAAATCCAACGCCTTCTCCGGATACGCATACAGAACCTTGCTGAGGCACCATATCACAACTTTCACACCCTTCGAGTGCGCGTATTCGACAACTCTAGGAATGTCCACATGCGGCTTGCCGTTTATGTAGTTCTCGTCCGTATTGTATATCTCTGTGAATTTCGTGCGGGCGTCGGTTGCCAAATATGTCTTCCCGAGCCCCTCTCTCCCAACATGCCAGCCGGCGTCGAGCGTTATGTACGGTATGTCGTTGTCGGCGGCAAAATCGACGTAGTATTTGCACATCCGCTCGTTAAATCCGCATTTGAAATCAACGCCTTTCGTATTCCAGTTGACCCACCAGTCCCATACAGAGGGGCCGGGCGTTATCCATGAAGCGTCTCCTATCTTGGATTCCGATGCCAATTTATATACGGTGTCGTTGTCGGCAAGAACCTTGTCGTCGCGCGCCACTATAAAGGCTCTCCACGGAAATTCGCGCGTGCCGGAAGTCTTTGCTATATAATCCTCAACTTCCGACGGCTGGAGCTGGTTGCCCTTTTGCACAAGCTTTTTTGGCACAGGCGCAAAAAGCGCGCGCGGTGAATCGGCGTCTTTCGGATAGTGTATCCTAAGCCCCGGGTATTCCGTCCAATCCGACTCTACAAGCGCGATTTTCATTCCTTCCTTCTCAAATATAAAAGGCATCGAGGCGTTCGCGCCCTTTTTCAGGCCTTTAAGCCCGCCCGCCGTTGTGCGCGTAAAGATTGATTCAAACGAAGTCCTTATGCCGTTTACTATGTGGGCGATTACTTTGTCGGCGTCTTTGAGCGGCAGTTTGAGCGTCTCTTGCTTCACTATCATCTCTCCGCCATTCTTTGACACAAACCTGTATGCGGCGGCGTCGTCGTACACTCTTATTATAACGTCGTAATTGCCCAAGTCGGCGCGGCTTTCGTTGTAATTGTCGGTTATCGTTTTCCTCGCGCCAAACAGGGGCTTAATCTCGGTATTTACGCTCCTTGATTTTGACCCCTTGATTGCGGCGTCCGCGCCGAATTCCCCTTTGTTTGTCGACATGCCTATCGCGGCTTTGTCCAAGACTTTTTTGCCGTCGGCGGTTATTGAAAAAGAAAGCTGTTTGCCGTCTTCGAGTTTGGCCTCAATCCTGCCGTCGGGAGATTTTACGGTCACTTCCGCAGCGTATCCCGCGCCGGCTGCGGCAAATGCCGCGCATAATATGTATAATAGTCCGTGTTTCATACGGTCGCATTTTGCTGAAAACTCACGCGCTTTGCAATTATGCTCTAACCTTTTTTTATTTAACAGTTAAATCTTTATATTGCCAACTCCTGCCGCAAAATTCCGCAAAACCTTAGCGTCTATTGAGGCATCTGTCGATTGCGGTATCCCATTTCAAGAAACTTGACTCTTGGCAAAATTTTTAGCTCGAATTTCAAACTTACTTTTCTAAGATGCTTTTTAAAACCGAAAGGATTTTATGGTTTATAGATGCACGGTATGCGGATATGAATATGACGAGGCTTCGGAAGGCAAGTCTTGGGATTCGTTGCCCGACGACTGGATTTGCCCAGTATGCGGCGTAGGCAAGGAATTATTTGAAAAAATCCAGACCGAAGAGGCTCCAATAAAACAGGAAGAAGCGCGCGCGCCACAGCCCGCCGACACTTCCGCAGCTTCCTGCGCAGCATCTGAAACGCCTTCGGAACTAGCGCAGCCAAATGCTACATCTTCCGACATATGCGCGGAAACAATGGCTAATTGGGGCGTTAAGTGGGTTCTCGGCATGGTCGGCCACTCGAATCTCGGAATGGCGGACGCAATCCGCAGGCAGGTCGAAAACGGAAAAATGCGCTATATCGGAATCCGCCACGAGGGCGCCGCTGCCTTCGCGTGCTCCGCTTATGGCAAGCTCTCAGGAAACCCCGCGGCGTGCATATCTATTGCGGGCCCTGGCTCTACAAACCTCCTGACAGGCCTATGCGACGCCGCGCTCGACTCCGCTCCGGCAATCGCTCTTACGGGTCAGGTTCCCTCTTCCATTGAAGGCCTAAAAATATTTCAGGATATCAACCTGCGCGACGCCCTCCATGCCGCAACCCCTGCACAGTTTGAAATGTACAAGGGCAGCAAATTTGGAAGGCTCGCCGCAAAAGTGTGTACCGAGGCAATCGACAGAAAATGCGCCGCCCAGCTTATTATGCCGGACGACGTGCAAGTATTGCCGGCATCTCCCGACGATGTCGCTATTCGCCCGCTAAAATCGGTCGCGCGAGCTGCGGAAACCTTCTCAGAAACCTCCCTCAGGGAGGCTGCAGATATTATCGCAAATGCGCAATTTCCGGTAATCTTAATGGGAAGAGGCTGCCGCGGCGCCGCCCACAAGGTCGAGGAACTCGCGGAAATGCTCGGCTGCCCGATTATGACGACTTATCCGGCAAAGGGTATAATCCCCGACAGCCACCCGCTTTCCTGCGGTGTGCAGGGATTGAGCGGAACGGCGGTGTCGGCAAAATTTATGGCGCGCGCAGATTGCGT
>ULSO01043783.1_pt1 | contig 10879 bp, 6 predicted proteins | sample 1956701 | NCBI WGS metagenome assembly ULSO01 (sample SAMEA4835708, study PRJEB28245) | human gut metagenome | biome: gut microbiome; material: fecal sample | place: Denmark | collected 2008 | reverse complement strand
CTCCGCCGCGCTCACGCCAACGCGCGCCAGCGGCATATCGCAGCACGCGAACGGCATATACGTGAGCATATATTCATTATGCGCGCAGCTAAGCATCAGCGGCACGCCGCCAAGTCTTACACTAATTTCCATAATACTAAAACACAGCGGAGAGATCATTAGACCCCTCCGCTGATTCTCATTGGGTTAGTCCACTATGTCCTTAAGTATGTTGCCCTGGGGGTCAACGTTCACTATCGTGCCGTCGGGCAGCATTATCTCGCTTATGCCCGGGCCGATGCTCTGGAATGTAGCTCCGGCACTTCCACCGATAGGAACATTTGTTGTACCCGGCTCAAGGGTCGGAACAGGGTTTTCAACATTAGGCATTACAAAGCCAAACTTCTTCATTCTGCTGTCCCCCTTTCTTAACCTTCAAGGCCAACCCACTGGCGGTATACCAGCGTGCGGGTCTCGCCGTACACAACGGTGGTGCCGTCAAGCGCCACATAGTACGGGGTCACATTGAGCGTCATGCCGTCCACAAGGCCGTCCAGCAGCATATTGCAGCTCATCAGCATTGCGCCGTTCACGCTGCCGCCGAAGAGATAGTTCGCGTCGTAACCATCAACGGTCTCGGCCGCTTCTTCGCACTTAACAACCTCGCCGTTTATCACGAAGCCGTATTCGGTGCACTCGTTCACGTCTATGGCGGAAATGAACTTGACGGTGTTGGTCATCATCTCGTAGGTGTACTGCGCGCGCAGATACATAGCGTCGCTATTAAGCGTCATATCGGGCGCTTCGGGTACTTCCGGAATTTCGGGAGTCTCGGGTACATCGGGAGTTGCGACCTCAACATCAGCCGCTTCGAATGCATAGTAACTTACCGCTTCAACTGTCTGCTGACTCGGCGTGGCGAAATTGCTTACACTGCTGCCAATACGGTCTTTGTTATTCACCGTAATATCCGTTTGACCGGGGCCTTTATATCCACACTCCCTGCTGTTCACGCCCCTGACAATAATGCCGTCAAGCGTTACCCAGTACGGCTGGAATGTCAAGCCTTTGTCCACAAATGTTGCGAACTGGCCCTCGCTCAGCTTATACATCGCTATGTAGCCGGCCTTGCGGTTAGTTGCATCAACTTCCGTGTCGCTTACTGCCATTTCGCCTTGCAAGTTAACATATATTTGCTGATACAGGATATCGCCCTTTTTGGCATTTACCACTTGGTACACTTCCCTATTAGCAAACGTTGCGTTTTCGCCAACGATCTCAAAGCCTACAGACTGGTAATACAGACGATCGGCATGGGTCATAATGTACAGCCCAACCACGTTTAACGCACCATTTTCAGCAGGGTCGTGACGCCATAGCGCATAGGTTCTCGGCTTCAGATAAGTTTCACTTACCTCCCAAATGTAGTACGTCTTGCCCTTTACGGGTGTGAAGTTGATGGCGTTCTCTTGACCGAAGTTATGCACGGTTTCGCATTTCGCATCGTCAAACGCGCCGCCGTAGAGGAAGCCGGGGGTGACGGCTGCGGTGAGGTTCGCCTTGCTGCCGGTCAGGCGGATGGTGTCGGTATTGTTTAAGCTGCCGCTCCGCACATGGCCGATGTAGTAGCAGGGATAATAGTAGAATATTATCTCATTCGTGCCCGTGACGATTATGATGGACTTCTGCTTAGGCTGATCTTCTATCGGCATATAGCCATCGAAAGTGCCTTCGTTACCTATCACCTGTGCGCCAAACAATGCGCTGCCCGTTTCGGATTCAATTGCTTCATTTGTATTTGCATCGACATGCTTGACAGTATACGCAATCGTATTCCTATCATAGTACAGGTTCAGCTCAAGGCCTTCTGCCGTAAGCTCGCCGCTGGCATTGCTCTTTTTCTCATTATAGGTAAATCCGGGTATGGTCAGCGGAGTTCCCGTATAGGTTTGGCCTATCTCACCGTTTAGGTTCGTGCTGCTCTGATACTCTGTATAGCCCTCGCCCGCTATGTTCTGTGTCCAATGCACTATCTGCACGGGCGCGTGATGCTCGTCCTTGGTGTACCAGAACGTAATCACGTTTTCGGCTTCGGTTGCGCTGAGCACAAGGCGTTTCTGGTAAGCATCGGGCGCGTAGCCGCTTATCTGCACGAACTTCTCCGTAATTATAGCGTTGCTGGTTTCAGCAGTCTTTTCCCCATGCAGCACCTTCTCCGTACCCTTTTCAAGATACCTTACGGTGTAGCCAACCTTCTCCTTTGCCACATACACGAACGTAAATTCGTTATTGCCATTGATATCCATGGTCAGGGAGTGGCTGCCGGGATTGGGGAAGTAGCCGCTCTGATAATCTTCCTTCAGTTCGTCTCCGGTTTTGGCTTCGAATGTCAGGGTGGTGCCCGCAAGCGCGCTGCCGGTGGTCGGCTCCGCAATTTCGATATCACCAGACTTATAATAGATGGTGTATGTGACCAGCGTATTGCTGCTCCACTTGGCGTAAAGGTTAAGATCCTTTATAACGGGCATGGAGAAGTCGAACGCCTTTTCAACGCCGTTTTCTTCATAGAACCAGCCCACGAACACATATGAGCCGTTTTGGGGATCTGCGGGCGTATTCGTTACCGCCGTGCCATGAGGAACGTTGTCCCATGTATCTATCGGGTCGTTCTCCTCTATCTTTTCCTTTGTTAGGAAAGTCTTGACCGTGTGGGTCTTGGGCGCCCATTTGGCGTAGACGATAAGATTTGTAGCGGGCATTTTGGCTTCCCAGTTTACCTGCTCGGTACAGCTCTTATCAATATACCAACCACCAAAGTCATACGCGCCCGCTTCCAGTCCGCTGGGATATGCGGGTTTATAACCCGCTTTGTGCTTTGGAGACTCTTTCAGCTGCTGCTCGAAGAACATATCATCCGATACGCTATGGTCAAAGTTGTCATTGAACTCAAGCTTATACTTATTACGGTCATAATAGAATTTTGCACCGTTATAATTCTCGCCGTTTTTAGTGCTAATTGTTTTATTGCACGTATAGCCGGCTATATCGTAGCGATCTTCGTCGGTAACTGTTAGACCGCCGCCAAAAATTCCCTTATTGTATTTAGCAGTATCCTTATGGTGTTCCTTATAGTATTTGCCTCCAACAAGCGTACCGCTTTCACCCGGCAGAACTTCAACATAATATGTTGCTGTGGCGGTATGGCTACCAGTCTGCTGGCCATAGAAACTCATACCGTTAAGCGGCATAATGCTGAGATAGCTCTGAGCCGTTTCACCACTTTTATCTACATACCAGCCGCCGCCAGGCCATTTGTCGCCAATAAACGCGCCGTATTTAGCCGTGATGCGCAATGAAGCATCTTCCACCCATTTACGCGACTGCCACTTATAAAACTTAACTTCATACACATTGCGCTTATAGTACACGTTGACAACGGTACTGCCGTCGCCCTTAACGATAACGTCCTTGTCGGTCTTATCGGCATTATAGGTGAAGCCCGCATACGTTTTATCGTCAGTGCCGCTTACGGCGTTTCCGCTGGGAGCCGATTTAGTTGTGGATTCCTTATAGCTATATCCGTCATCATTGGCGTTTTCCTGCCAATACTGCACTGTGTAATTGGCATTATTCTTTTGCCACTGCGCCGTATGAGTTCCGCCGTTAACAGGCATTGTTGCAGGCACATCTGGCTCCCATCCGTTAAACGTATAACCGGGCTTAGTGGGATTTTCAACCTTTACGGACGCGCCATAGCGGGCATAGATAGGTTCTACGCCGTAGCCGCCGTCAAGATTAAAGCTCATCATGTAGTAATTGCGGTCGTAATATATCTCGACCACGGTGCTGCCGTCCGCCGCCACCTTGGCTTTGGTATTATACAGCAGTGCTGCAAAGCCGGGATATGTTTCGGCAAGGCCATCGCCTACTTCACTCTCGGTGAAGCCGTCATGGCGTTCCGATACGTTCAACGTATAGTTGTTGTCCGCAACGTTCTGCAAATAGTGGTTAACAGTAAAGCCTACGTTCGCCGGATAGTAGGTTACTGTATAAGTCACGTTCTCGGTTATGTTGTTAACAGTAACATCAACGGTTGCCTGGACAGGCTCGTAGCCCACAACCGTCGGACTCGTTACTGTCTGTTCGAGACTGCTGCCTTCTGCCAGAGTAGCAGTCCACGAAGGTGCGGCCTGCTTACCATTCTCGAAAACGTAGTTGATGATAACGGTATGTTGACCATCCGCTATCGCCAGCGCCGCTATCAGCGAAGACAGCATGAGCACTGCCAGAACCACCGACAGCACTCGTTTGGTTTTGTTCATGCAATTCCCTCCTCCTTATTAAGTTCTTCTGTGTTTTTTCCCCGCTTAACCGAATACGCCGCGCCCGCTGTGCAAGCCCCCTCCCGCCGGCACGGAAAACAGAAGGCTCCGGCATAAGCCCGAGCCACTTGACCAACTTGTCAGCCGCTCAATGTTCGCAACGCACCCGGCTAAGCTTATAATAATTTTACCATAAGCAAAGATTTTTTCAACCTTTTCGCGGCAATTAATTTATTTTCATGTTTTATGTATATTTACAAGTCGCCCCCCCCCCCGAAAATTTCAGGTATTTAGGCATTTTATCGAAGAGGCCGTTTATTTTTATACAGCCTTATTCACTCGCTCTAATGTTTTTATGCAATTTGCATAATTTACAATCACGGCAATGGCATTGCCCGGCTTGCGCTGCCGCAGCAACTGTTCACATTTTGTTCACATATGTAAAAAAGCCGCAAAGACGTGCTGCCCCTGCGGCATTTTCTCACCAGCGGACTATTCTGTAATACACCCGCGCGGTCAGCTTGTATACGATAAGGTAAAGCAGCATGAATGCCGCGCATGTTACGCCGATGCAGCGAAGTATCAGCCCGTAATCATTCAGCTGGAACGTGCCGAGCATGCAGCTCATTATCTTGGACGCGAAAAGCATATGCAAGAGCGTCATGCCCAGCGGGATGAAGAACACCCACAGCACCTGCGAATTGATGGTGGACTTGACCTGCCTGTCGTCCATGCCGACCTTTTGCAGAATGTCGAACTGAGCCTTGTCGTCATAGCCTTCGGAAATCTGCTTGAAGTAGATTATAAGCACCGTTACCGCAAGGAACAGCATGCCGAAGAACACGCCCAGGAACAGCAGCCCGCCATACATGGCGTAGTTTTCCGCGCGATTGTTGTAAATGTCCTTCGAGCCGCGCACAAGGTAGCATGTGCTGCCGCGGTTATATGCCTCGTGATAAGCGTCAAGCGCATTGTAGAAGTCCTGCATTATTGCATAGCCCGTGCGCTGGTCTACCCCGGGCAGATCTATCGCCGCGTCGTAATATATCGAATCGTCATATACCGCAGCGAATTGCTCCTTAGCTACCTTAACGCCGTGCTTTGCCGCGCTGTTTATGAAAAGCTGCTCTATGTCGCCTATTATTCTTTCCTGCTCCGCCTTATCGGGCAGGGGGTAGCCGTTGTCCTTATCCACAAAGTGGATGGAAATCTCCACGTCGTGCGGGTTGAACTCATGCAGCATCTCCTCCCGCCCGGCGTAAAGGGACAGCGTGCCCGATACGGTAACCACAAGCATTGTGGACAGTATGCATATGGTGGCAAGGGAACGAGCGTTTTGGCGCATACGCTGTATCATGCCCGATATGGCAATGAAGCTTGACGGGCGGTAATATATGCGCTTGTTGGCCTTAACGGCGCGCAGGAAGGCAATGCTGCCGTATTCCATAACGATGTACGTTGCGATTATTACAACTATTACCAGCGGGAAGAACATGCCAAGAGCAACGGCGGAATCATCTATTCTCCACGCCACGATGTATGCCCCCGCAAGCATTATTACGCCAAGTATCGCCAGCGGCCAAAGCATCTTTGAATCCTTTTCGCCCTTCTTGGGGGCGCGTATAAGCTCCATAGGATTGGCTATGCGCACGCGCAGCGTGTTATATACGCTTGTAACAATAAATATGCCGCCGAAGAACACAAGCGTTATAATATACGCCTTTGCGCCTATAACGAAGCGGCTGCCGTCCGCGCAGTCGATAAGCTTTAGCAGTATCCAGAACGCAAGCTGGCCGAATATGAGCGCGCAGATTATGCCCAATATAAGCCCCAGACCCAGCGTGAACAGGTTTTCCCACCTAAGCACGCGGCCCACATGCCGCTTTTCAAGCCCCAGCACCGCATACAGGCCGAATTCCCGTTTCCTGCGGCCTATAAGGAAGTTGTTCACATACAGCATGAAGAAAAACGCGAATATGCTGAAAACCACCATGCCGAAGGAGAACATGGCCTGCGTGGTTTTCCCGCTGGTCAAGTTGGCAAGGCCGTAGGAAAACATAAGCCCCGCTATCAAAAGATACACGCCGCTTATCACCGCCGTGGCAATTATGTGCGGCACATATGTGCGCTTATCCCTGCGGATATTTGCAAGGGCAAGCTTTGCATAAAAGGCATTAAACAAGGCCGCTGCCCCCTTCCGAAAGCACGCTAAGGTTTGATACTATGCGGTCGAAAAACGCGGCGTTGCTCTCCTCCGCGCGGTATATCTGGCTGAAGATGCCGCCGTCGCGTATGAACAGCACGCGGGAAGCATAGCTTGCGGCGAATGCGCTGTGCGTAACCATGAGTATTGTTTTGCCCTGGGAATTAAGCCGGGCAAAGTTATCGAGCAGGCGCTTGCTGCTCTTTGAATCGAGCGCGCCTGTGGGTTCGTCCGCAAGGAGTATGCGCGGATCGGTGATTATTGCCCTTGCCACCGCCGCGCGCTGCTTTTCGCCGCCGCTAACCTCATAAGGGAACTTTGTCAGCAGCTCTTCTATGCCGAGCATTTTCGCTATGGGCGAAAGCCTGCGCTCCATCTCGTTCACATCCATGCGGGAAAGCACAAGCGGCAGCAGTATGTTGTCCTTCAGGTTAAAGCTGTCCAGCAGATTGAAGTCCTGGAATACGAAGCCAAGATGCTCCCGCCTGAAGCGCGCGCTTTCGCTGTCCTTAACGCGGTTGAAGCTGTGCCCATCGAGCAACACCTCGCCGCAGGTGGGCTTATCAAGCGTTGCCAATATGTTCAGCAGGGTGGTTTTGCCGCTGCCGCTTGGGCCCATTATGGCCACGAATTCGCCTTCGTGCACGTCGAAGGAAACGCCGTTTAGCGCCTTAAACTGGCGCATTCCCTTGCCGGTGTTATATACCTTGGTAATATTTGATACCTTTAACAGTTCCATTTTCATTCCTCCGTTTGTCATGCACTTATTTTACCGCATAACAAAACCCATCTGCCATAGCGTCAGCTTACAGATGGGCCGTGTAATCTTACAGTTTTGTCACTTATATATTTCTCTTTCGCAGTCCGGAAAATAAAGCGTGAACCGCGTCCCCTTGCCAAGCCTTGATTCAACGCCTATGCGTATGCTCAGCGCGTCCGCCGCCCGCTTTGCCATATAAAGCCCGATTCCGCTTGAGCGGTCGTCTATGCGGCCGTTATAGCCCGTGTATCCTTTTTCAAATATTCTGGGCAGATCCTCGGGCATTATGCCTATGCCGGTATCCTCAATGCTGAGCGTTTTAGCGTCCCCGCATATTGTCACGCCGCCCTTGTTGGTATATTTAACGGCGTTTGAAATAAGCTGCTCTATTATGAATCCAAGCCACTTCTTGTCCGTCATTATGCTTTGCCCGCTAACGTTTACGCTTACGCTCAGTCCCTTATAAACAAAGGGTATCGAATGGCTGCGCACCTGCTCCTTAACGGCGGAATCCAGCCTGCACGGGGCAAGCACAATGTCGCTCGATATGCTTTCAAGCTTTATGAACCTTAGCGCCATCATGGCGTATTGTTCAATTTTGAAAAGCTCCTGCCGCATCACGGCGCGGTCGCCGTCCTGCTCCAAAAGGAGCCTCATCGCCGCTATGGGCGTTTTTATCTGATGTATCCAAAGGGTATAGTAATCAAGCGATTCCTGCTTACGCGCCGTTTCGGACGCGCTCAGGGCATCGTATTCATTGCAAAGTTCTTCAAGCACGTGCGCATACGCCTTTTCAAGCCCGCCTTCGCCCCGCGGCAGGGCGCGGCTCAGATGCGTTATTGTGCCACAGAGCTCGTCAAGCGTTTTCAGCTTTTTTGCATAGCGGTCAATATCAACAACGGCTATGCACGCGAAAAAGAAGCTTATTATAAGCGCCGTATACAGCGCAACGCTCATATCTTCCCCCGCAAAGAAGGCTATCCCGATAACGCAAAGCATGCTTATTGCATACATTGCAACGAACGGCGCACGGTGCCGTATATAGCCCCGCGCCTTAGCCATCCAGCGCATACCCCCGCGCACGGTGCGTCACTATGCAGTTCTTCACGCCAACTTCTTCAAACTTTCTTCTTAGCCTGTTCATGTTCACGCTCAGCGTATTGTCGTCAACGAACTCGTTGCTGTCCCAAAGGGATATCATAAGCTCCTCCCGCGAAACAACCTTGCCGCGCTTTGATATAAGGCAGGAAAGCAGCTTACCTTCGTTGGGCGTAAGCTTTACGCGCACGCCGTCCTTTTCGATATACAGCGCCGCGGAGTCGTACCGCGCGCCCTGCACCGTTGGCAGCAGTGGTGTACGATAGTCATACGTCCGTCTGAGCATGGCCTGCGCCTTGGCAACCAATACCTCCATGGATACGGGCTTGACGAGATAATCGTCCGCGCCCATGTTCACGGCCATAACAATGTCCATATTGTCCGCACGTGAAGAAAGGAACATTATGGGCGTATCGTAAAACTGCCGCAGCTGCTGGCACCAATAGAAACCGTTATAGAACGGCAGCGCGATGTCCATTATAATAAGCTGCGGTTTTATGCGGATATATTCTCCCACAATGTCGTCCAGCCTGTGCGCGATATGCCCCTGCATATCCCACCGGCACAGATAATCCCGTATTTCGGCGGCAATGACCGCGTCGTCCTCAACAATCATAATCTTATACATACGGGTATTATACCACGCTTTGCGCATTTATGCGCAATAATATTTGAGATGCGGAGTTAAACCGCCCTAACCCCTTTCACACACTATCGCCCCTTGCGCAGATGTGCGGAAATGGGGGTTAGAGTGGGTGAACTCTCCGTTGATAAAACAAAAGGGGGACAGTCTCCCGTCCCCCATATCAACACAAATATTTACTTCGTCACGCATTCGCTGATGGAGCGGGTTTTGACCTCCTCCATAAGCTTTTCTTCAAACGCGGCAAGGGGCATCGTGCCCAGGTCGCCGCCCTTGCGGCTGCGCACGGCAACAACGTTGTTTTCAACCTCCTTGTCGCCTATTATCAGCATGTAAGGTATGCGCTGCATCTGCGCCTCGCGAATCTTGAAGCCTATCTTTTCATTGCGCAGGTCCGTCTCCACGCGGATGCCCAGCTTGTCAAGGCTGTCGGCAATCTGCTTTGCGGCCTCATGCGTGCGGTCTGTCATTGCAAGCACCTTAACCTGCACAGGAGCAAGCCAGGTGGGGAATGCGCCCGCGAAATGCTCGGTTATAACGCCTATGAAGCGCTCTATGCTGCCCAGCACCACGCGGTGAATCATAACGGGGCGGTGCTTTTCGCCGTCCGCGCCAACGTATTCAAGGTCGAACCGCTCGGGCATCTGCATATCCAGCTGTATCGTACCGCACTGCCATGTGCGTCCAAGCGAATCGGAAAGGTGGAAGTCCAGCTTCGGGCCGTAGAACGCGCCGTCGCCTTCGTTTATAACATAGGTCTTGCCCATGTGCTCTATCGCGCGCTTGAGCGTATCCGTGGCCATGTCCCATGTTTCCTTTTCGCCTATGTGATCCTCGGGCATGGTGGAAACCTCTATCTGGTAGCTGAGTCCGAAGGTGGAGTACACCTCGTCAAACAGCCTTACAACGTTCTGTATCTCCTGTTCCATCTGGTCCCAGGTCATGAATATGTGCGCATCGTCCTGCGTGAAGCAGCGCACGCGGAACAGCCCGTGCAGCGCGCCGGAAAGCTCGTGCCTGTGCACAAGACCAAGCTCCGCCATCCTCAGCGGCAGCTCGCGGTAGGAATGCGGCTCTGTCTTATATACCAGCATTCCGCCGGGGCAGTTCATGGGCTTTATTGCGTAATCCTCGCCGTCTATAACGGTGGTATACATATTGTCCTTATAATGGTCCCAATGCCCGCTGCGCAGCCACAAATCGCGGTTAAGTATTATAGGCGTTGAAATTTCAACGTAGCCGTAGCGCTTATGCACCTCGTGCCAGTAATCAAGCAGCGTGTTCCTAAGCACCATTCCCTTGGGCAGAAAGAACGGGAACCCGGGGCCTTCCTCAAGCAGGGCAAACAGCCCCAGCTCGCGCCCCAGCTTCCTGTGGTCGCGCTTCTTGGCCTCCTCAATGCGGTTTATGTATTCGTCCAAATCGGCCTTCTTTTCAAACGCCGTGCCGTAAATACGCTGCAGCATCTTGTTCTTCTCGCTGCCGCGCCAGTACGCGCCCGCAACGCTCATCAGCTTTACGAACCTTACCTTGCCCGTTGTTTCAACGTGAGGGCCGGCGCACAGGTCAACGAAGTCCCCCTGCTTATAGAAGCTTATTATCGCGTCCTCGGGCAGGTCCTCAATAAGCTCAACCTTATAGGGCTCTTCCTTCTGCTTGAAGTATTCTATCGCCTCCGCGCGGGGCATTTCAAACCGCTCCAGCGGCAGCGCTTCGGCAATTATCTTCTCCATCTCCTTCTGAATCTTTTCAAGATCTTCCGGGGTGAAGGGCTCCGCGTCAAAGTCATAATAGAAGCCGTTCTCTATTGCGGGGCCTATTGCAAGCTTGGCTTCCGGATGCACGCGCTTCACGGCCTGCGCCAGTATATGGGA